>Ga0172367_10008353_pt1 | contig 11577 bp, 9 predicted proteins | sample Lak10m_FD_114542 | JGI IMG/M metagenome (GOLD analysis project Ga0172367, IMG submission 114542) | Freshwater microbial communities from Kabuno Bay, South-Kivu, Congo - kab_022012_10m | ecosystem: Environmental > Aquatic > Freshwater > Lake | place: Democratic Republic of the Congo: South-Kivu...
TAGCATTATTTATTGAAGTTGTATGTTTGATAAAAAACAACACCAGCTAGAATTTGAGCATTTGCAAGCCCACCACTAACGGACAACATGGTTTCGACACTATCAGTTTTCTCAGCAGCCCCAATAGAGGGGGATGCGATTGCGAATGAATCGGTTGATGGATTCTCACAGTTGAAAATACCATCAGAGAAGGCTTGTATCAAAACACTCACTGTCTTCCAAAGATCGGTTGTTTTCAAACCTGAGTTGGGTGATACATTGGCATAAAGATATTGAAATTCGAGTCCTAATCTCTTTCCCACTTGGGTTAGCTTGTCCATATAACCATCCAAAGCATTTTTGTTTGGGTTATTAGATTGAACAAGTGCCCACAATCCTGCGGCTACTAATCTTTGGATGTCAAGTGGATATAGACATTGCTTGACCCCCTCAGCACCCTGTTGGTTGAAGTGTGATGCTCTCTTTTTCCAATAAGAATCAGCTTTTGATACCATTTTAACGAGAACTTTGATTGTTGCATCTAACAAATTATTGTTAATCAAAAGTTGATAGAAAGAATAATCTTGCTTGTTTCCTAAACATTGAGCGATCGCTTGCTTGTTTTCCACTCGTAACCTAGCAAGCATTGGACTCTTAGCAACTAATCCCTTAAGAGTAGACAGTTGGAAATTGGGGGCTAAAGGAACAACATCACTTGCAAGACCTAGACGAGGCACTATTGGAAGTGAATTGGGTTTTACATCAAACTGTAACTCAGAATATGAACCAATTCTATCTGCTGTTTCAGCAATTGGAGCAACACCTTCCTTACCATATTGGTAAATGATTGTTTGACCAAAAAGAAATGTCTTTAAACTATTTCCACATGTTAATTGTGCTATAGCTTCGGGGCTGGTGAGAGCAACATTGTTACTATCAGATGTGAGTGTAAGGTCGGTAGTGGTTGGTGTGGATACTGAATCTTTTTTACCTCGTGTATGAAGATAATAGCCAATAGCCCCTCCAACAACAACAAGAGCACCTGTTCCCATTAACCATTTTTTGTTGTCCATGCCATTTTCTCTAGCTTCGATAAGACAAGTGGCACATGCTTCACCTGGATTTAGGTGTTTGTGAGAATGTATCATAATAATACTCCTAAATGAATGTTTGATTGTTTTTTTATATTCTTTTAAAATATGCTTTTAATGTCAAACATATTTCCATAACATATAAAAAAAACTTTATCTAGTTGGATTAAGAAATGTAAGAGAAACAAAATGATTGACCAAAGTTCAATTCTTGAGATGTTAGCTATGATCACTACTGCACTTATTGGGGGGATAGGTTGGCTATTTCAAACTGTATTCAAACAGAACAATGTTATGTTTGAGAAAATTATCAAAATACAAGAGAATGTATCACAGAATCAAGTTGAGTCGACAAGAGCGATGATACAATTCGATGGAACTCTCAACAACATAAAAAATAGTCTAGATGTAAATACATCTTATCAAAAAGATATATTGGAAGCACTAAAGAGTCAAAACTTGATAGATACTAGAAAGATTGTTGTCTCACGAAATACAGGATTAGTCCATAGTCGTAAAAATAGCACATCGCTTGGTAATAGTAAGAATGAATCAAAAATAGATATCAATGAGAATTTGTTTGCAAAAAATAAAAACAAAAATAGTTAGAATGTCATTGAATAGCTTTTTGAGCCTCTAAACTCAACTTCTCTTTTTTGTACATAAAGAACAATTTGATACCAATTCCTACTGCAAGCCCTGCCACTGCAACCTTGACTAGTGATGAACCTAACAGACCAGGCACATCAGTGATAGCAACTTTGTCTATCTCTTTTCTAAGACCATAATTTGCTAATTTACCACTATTATCCATTAGTTCTTTGGCTACTTTCAAACGCTCTTGTTTAGTTGGGTCGGTGTCGGGCATTTTCAATAATTCTTGATATTCCAATGCATATTTGTGTTTCTCTTGCATTGCGATACCACTAGCCAAATTCCCTCCCCCTGCTATTACTGTCATACAGTATTTGTATATGATTGGGAGTATTGAGAGAAACACAATCAAGCTAAATATGACCCATTTCATCGCATATATAGCACTAAGAACTGTTGATGAAGCAATCACAGCTAAAATTTGAGGAGGAAGAACACCAAGCCCCCCTCTATACTTTGGAACTGACAATGATTTTTTATCAAGAATTAGCGATAGGAAACTGATTTTTTGCAAAATGAAATATATTTTATTTTGTAAAACATATTGACTGAGTAAAGATTTTTTCAAAGTTGGTAAATCTTTTATTTGCTTTGTATCTTTTGATTTTGATAAAAAGTTTTGAATTGCTTGTACATTACTTGAGATTGTATTATATTGGTCAGATAGCAAAGAGAATGTCTTACTAGCATCACTTGTGAATAAGGATTTTGCTTTTTGAAAATCGGCTTCAATTCCACTCGCTAAAACAACTCCTTTGAAAACAATATTTTCACTTGTGATCAAGGATATCATATCTTGAAAAAGTATCTCAGGACTCTTATTTCTATAGTAATCACCAATACCTGGTAATTCACAAATTGAATCAAATGCCATTTGCATCTTTTGGAAAGCTAGTAATTGTTGATCGATCGCATCTTGGATGTTGTTAGTAGATTGTATTTTGATCAAAAGTTGCTCCACATCTTGATTCATAGCAATAGATACTTTTGCGACTTCTTCATTTTTTTTGATATTTACTCCTTTTGGTAAATCGCTAATTTGACCAAATATACTTAGAGATACACTATTCCAAACTCGATTGTAGGTTGGATAAAACATGCAAATATATGTTTTGTTCCTAAAAAATGGAATATCCTTATCTCCATTGATGGGATTATTCTTGCTAATCTCTAGGAAACCTAAAAGCAGTGTTGGCTTTATATCCAAGTTTTTTTCAAAAGCAAGAGTTACATCTTGTTTTATACTATCATATGTTGTATTGATAAAGTCCTTCAAAAACGATTCGAACTCTTTCCAAATGTTTGAAAACAAGTCTCTCTCCTCTTTAGATAATTCAAACACACTGTCCGAGAAGGGTGATGACATTCTAAAGGTAGAAGATTTCAACACATTTGCATTTGAACCGTCAGTTAGATTTTTTACATAATTTAATATCTTAGAGCTATCAACAGTTCTCTTATTGAGTAAAGATAATCTCAAAAGGTAACAAAATTTCATCAAACTATTTACATCAATCAAATCTAACATTTCTAGAGTTGATACTTGCCCATCGACTTCTTTTTTAGCCTTTGCAAGATACATTAATTCACCAAGCCAATTTCTTTTGAAAAATGCATACCCCATGGAGTCACTAAACGATGTCTCAAATAGAACATCAAGTGTGTTTATATATATATCTTTTTCTATGTTGTTGAGTTTTGATGTGTCCTTACAAATCAAAACCAAAAAATTTACCATGAAAACATAATCCTCATCGGATGGTTTTAGAGTTTTCATAGTTTCAAGCAACATTGACATGAAGTTGAGGGTTGAGAATCTAATATCGGCTAACACCATATCCACATCATTTTTGAATTGTATGTCAGGACTTGCTTCACTCACCACTTGATCATAGTTCATAGGATTGATCAATAGGCTTCTAGAGAATACATTAACAGTATTTGGGAGGTTTGCTATGTTTATTGATTTGTTACCAATATAGCTATCCATTCTAAAGTCACCACTAATCATATCAATCGCTGTTAGCTTGATATAATCATTAGGTTCTTTAGATTGTATATCTAAATTCCTGTCAAAATAGTGTAAGCTATTCTCAACACATCTTTTGATAACACTCATGTAGTTAAAAGATAGCATGGCATCGCTACCAATTGAAATGAGTGTGTTACCCAACAAGCCTTGGTAAGAATCAAAATTAACAGAGGTTAGATCAAAATCTTTGTCAAGATTCAAATTTAAAATATCATTAGCTTTCATACAGTCCCCTTTTTGAAAAAAAACACTTTTTTTATTATACTTTATCAAAACTAATTCATAATATAAAAGAAATTTTTATTTTTTTAAGGATTTCAAAATGACTTGTAAGATTACCATTGAAGATGAAGTGATTCTTCTTAATAATCAAAATGTTTATGTTAAATCTATTGGCATAATGAGTATGGAAGATTTCTTAAAGTGTGATGTGCCAAAGGACTTGGATATAAAAAACACATCCACCAATCAAGCATCCCCTTCGCCTCAAATTGAAACATTTGAACATCCTAAAAATTTCAAGCCTGAGGATTTACAAAAATACTACAATATGTTGACTTACCAAAGCAAAATCAAGTTCAATGCCAATCATGCAACCCCCAACATTCCTAACCCACAAACCAATTCATACAATTTTGAAACCTCTGTGCCAAATCAAAACGAATGGTTTAATCCCAACCAAGTTACAAATGACTCGGGGGAGAATAGTTTAGTGACTATTGCTGTTTTGATATTGAGTGCTCTTTTTGGTGGTGGCAAAGTCTTGCAAATGGTTGGTAATCGCTTATCTCTTAGGACTGATGGGGATAATACCACCTTAATCAATATTGATGATACGATTGCTAGAGTCAAAAAAGATGTTTCTGAACTTGAGGAAAAACTCAAGAAGAACAATGAAGCTATTGAGACTGAAATGTCACAGATGAATGATGCTATCAAAGAAATAGATTCTTTGGTAGCAGAAGCTAATCAAAACAATCAAAGACTAATGAAGCGATATGAAATACTATTGGGCGATGATACACCTGACATAGAAGAGATTAGTATTCGTTTAAAAAAGATTGAACGGGTGATAAAATACATTGTAGAGAATCGATCCCAAATACCCAACAAAACTGAACCACCTAAAGAACAGAAAATCAAGCAGTAATTAAACTTGATAGATAGGAAAACCAAATGATAAAATGCGACTTGGATAAAGTAAGCATTCCAAACAAAATGCTTGTTATTGTAAGAGGATTGCCAAGTAGTGGTAAAACAACAATAGCTAAAATACTAACTGTAAATCAAGGAGTTGCAATTAGTGTTGATGAATTCATGACAACACCTAATGGTGAGTATGAGTTCTCAAAGAATGCCTTTATTGAAGCTCAAAGGCAGTGTAAGAATCTTTGTCAAGACCTTATGCAATCTGAAACAGATTTGATTGTTATTCACAACACTATGGCACAGGCTTGGGAAGCAGAGCCTTATTTTGATATGGCAAGAGAGTATGGGTATTTAGTTCAAGTGATGAACTTATATGATGGAGGACTCACTGACGCTGAACTAGCAAGTAGGAGTGTTCATAGTATGCCAATACATCTCATTCAAAAAACAAGACAGCGATGGGATATAGATATATATCCACATAGGCAAAGGCGACCATCTTTGAAACCTTTTGATGATGCAAATCCCCCAAAGGTCTACACTCATTTTAGAGATATAGTAAGGAAGTGATTTATGAGAAATCAATATTTAGAAGAAGCTTATGTTCGTTTGAATCAAGTTGAACAATCTTTGATTAGTGAAAATGTATCAAGATCATCACTAGAGAACCAATTGGAAGGTATTCGCTATTTGCTTGCTTACTCTCAAATGATAAACAAACAAGTTGCGATTGGCAATGCGATTGATTTGATTGATAATGCAATCACAATGGCTAGGGTTTTGAGTGATCTTAAAGGGTTTAACTCTCTTGGAATGAATCAATTTCCTGCCCCTTTCTCGCCATTTGTCGCCCCATCAATTCCAAACTTCTCATATAGTCCATTTGTATATGCACAGACAAGTGCTCTATGGCCTAAAATGACAAGACCATCACAACCTCGCCTCTACCAAATACTAACACTAGTTAGACAAGCTAAGAATCTAGTTATTCAAATGATTAGATACACACCAAATTAATAAGATAAGTAATCGTAAAATACAGTATTTTTTTTTATTTCTTTCTATTCATATTCCAAACAATAGCCCCTGCAACACCCACAGTTGCCACACCAGCGGCGATCCATCCCCATGGAGTTTTACTTTCCACAGGTGCTGTGCTAGGTAGATCACCCTCCATAGGGGTCGAGTTCTCTGTATCAACAACAACTTCAAGTGAACTTGGATCTGTTGGTGGTGTGTTGATGAGATCAATTTCACTAGGAGTAACCTCACTTCCTGTTACATCGGCAACTTGGGGTGGAATATCTGTGGGCAAAACATCTACTTGACTTGGTAAAATAGTAGGAAGATTTTGTTTGATGATTTCACCAAAGATCAATTCATTGATTCTAAATGGAACTTGTGTTCCCACAGCGGTTTTGTCTATATTGTATTTTCTTACCAAATCAAGTTTGACTCTAATTGGAGTTGGTGGTTGTGCAGGAATTTTACCAATACCTCCAGACAAGGGTAATCCAAAAAGTTTGATTTTGCTAAAGTTTCGTTGCATTCCTTGCACATTGAATTTAGTTTTGCTTGCACCACCACTTTGGTTTGTGGATGTTGGTGCACTTGTTACAGTGGATGTTGGTGAGTTTGTTGTAGTAGTAGTCTGTGCTAACATTGGTCTAAACATTGAAACTTCTTGCACCGATATAGGTTCAATCACAGTACCTACAAGAGGGATAATCGCATCTTGTGGAATATAGCCTGATGATGCCATGACATCAAGCATCTCAATAAATTCTATTAAGAATAATTTATCTTGAGCATTTGGAATTGTTACATTACGAAGATCAAGAGCCTTACCTAAGATTTGATCGGCATTAACACCTTTCTGTGCAATCACATCGAGATATGGTTTGTTTGGATCAACTTGTGATTGCCCACCTGAACCTGGCAATAGGGTTGGGGGTAATGGTATAAAAGCAGGTTGCCTTTTGGTAATGTTTTTCAAAAGCCCTAAATCGATTGGCTTGATATTCTTCATGCCTAACAATACACTAGCTATGTTTTTGTTGTTAATACTAGTGTTGACAGTCTTAGAAGCTAGTAACACAGCTTGATTTTGATTTTTCTTAGCTTGTAACTTTCGATCAACTTCATTCAAAAGGGTAAAGAACTTGCCCCCTTGATATCTTGTAAGGTCAAAAACTCTTTCAAGAATAATCTCAACAAATTGATTAGCATCATTTTGTTTTACAACAAGTGGATGTTGGTATAACTCTATTGGGGAAACTTCCATGATGTCATCATAAAGACATTCAAATTTCTGTCCTCTTAGATTTTTGGCAAGAGCATCGAGTGATACGATAATGGATGAACGGACATAAAGGACTGGAGTTCTGTCACTTTTTGCTAAATCAATTTCAAAAATTTTAAGATTTGATTCTAGCAATGGTATCATCAAATTTGATTCTAATGTAATACCCAAACGATTATTGGAGTTAACAACTTTACAGTCAACAACACTAACTGATTGGTTGCAAGTGCCAACTGCTCGTACAGAATTATATGGGGCTGGAGCTTTTGTTGAGAGCCATTGAGGGTTTACGAGATTGTTGAATGTTTGGATATCTACTAAGACTTTTTCTTTATCACTCCTATCACTTATTGGTAGTTTTAATGCATTTTTCAAATAAGGCTTTGACTGATAGTAGACTGATATCTTCTCATATGTTTTTGGTTTTTTAAGCAATTCCGCTGTCTCAGATGTTGGGTTTTTAAACCACTCCATTTCACTTCTTGTTAGATCACTGTCAAATTTCTCATTTAGTGTAAAGTCTGTCAAACTACACAGCTTTGTTCCTCCAATAGGAGAATCTATTGTTCTACTGATATTCTTGTTGGGGCTAATCAAACTATATTGTTTATTCTTGAAAGAACAAACCAAATCTCTCCTCAAAACTAATCTAGCAGCTGAACAAGTATTGTTTTTAGCAACAGCAATATCTAGAGTCCCATAACTGTATTCATTCTTAATGTTTTCCCAAATGACAACATCATTAATGAGGGTCTTGAAACCATTTGGGGTTGAATGTGATGACTTATTTGAAATATCAAAAAGTGGAGAATAAGAAAAGACTTTTCTAGATATCTTTTTCTGATTAAACAAAATATTGCTTACATCTAAATCAAAGTTTTCTTCTTTGTTTTTGTAATCTATATAATCGCCATCACTCCACTTATTCCAATTGCCTGTAAAGAAATTGAAGAAGGTTGATTTCTTTGTAGTTTTTGGAATGGTTAGAATATTCAATGCATCTTGAGTAAGTGCATTTAATCTAAAAATTGGTTTAAATACCAAATAATCGCTCGCATTTTGTGTTTGAGGACCACTAGCATTGATTTTTGTATCATCAATCGACATGTCTAGATCAAGTCCAATATGATTGGTAGTCAAATCATAAAAAGCACTCGTAAAGTCTTTGATGAATGTGGATTTCAAATAAGTCTTTTTGTGGGGAGTCCAATCTTTGTCGTTAGCTTTATCGACCGATTGATTTCGTAAAGGATCGCTATCGTTAATAATTCTTTGAGTGCTTGGTATCGATGTATAAGAGGGAATCGCCCATGCCCATAAATCAGGAGAGTTTTGAGGTTTCCAATTCCAACCAACAAGTTCATATTTATTCATACTTCCTTGAGGGGTCGTTTTGATGTTTGGCGAAACCAACAGTTTCTCATCAAGAGCAATTGCCTCACCATTAGCATCTTGCATTGCTGGTATCGTAACTCTTGTATTACCAATCCCAAAGGTAGTAGGATCAAGATATGATATGTAGTTAGGTTTTTTGATATTCTTAAAATTGTAGCGATTGGCCTGTGTAAGCCATTTCTTTTTTGCCATGATATGACTCCTAAAAAAGTAAGTGTTTTTTTTAAAGTATAGTGATATTTGAAAATAAGTTGCAAATCATTTTTATCTTTTGTTTGATGTCATAATCCTAGTTGTCATATAGGCAATCGTTGTGGCTAACAACAATTTACCCACCAAAGCTACATTCTTATTCCCTTTGATTTCATTCAAGAGTAATTCACTTGTTGACATATCATCCAATTCTTTTCTTTTTATTATTGTATCTGCATCAAGAATTTTACAATGTGATGTCGCATATTGTTGCATTACATACAATGTTGCATAAAAGATCATATCAAGTGCATTCATTTTAATGTCTTTTGTATCTTGTGCAAATGAGTCTAGACTCAAAACATTCATTATGTTCTCAAGAAAGTCTTCTCTTATTACACTAGCTTCCTTATCAAAACTTCTCGTCATGTTCTCATAACATTTTCTTAACACTCCCATATTTGTTAGATTGGGGTCGGATAAATCCATTTTGGGAATGAAATAAGAATCAAATAAATTAACATCATCAATTAACTTATCAAAGCTACAAGCATATTCGTTGAGCACTGTCGTCTTCTCTATTTTATTGTCTACAAACTCAAGACTAATCAAATTGCCTGCAGATTTCACAAGATATGTATTAGACCAAGCCATAATGTTGTATTTTTTTAGTATTTCAATCAAATAGTTATCCTCTACAAGTGGATTCATGTTTTGTATCATGAGATTTGGAATAGAATTCAAAAACCCTTTGAATGTAGTTTTTTTGTCAACCTTTGCATTGAAATAAGTAATATCCCTCTCATAAGACAACATACAGTTAGCAAACATCGCCATTAGATACAAAACCTTGCTAGTGTCAATGATTAGAATTGTCTGGGGTATTGTATATGACTTGTTGGATAACAATTGTGTCAGCTTGGGAACAGTTTTGAAATTATCTACAAATGGTTTGAGGATTGGGATTAGGTCAAAAATAGCAATATCGGCATAATATATTTTGTAGATAATCCTGAAATCATCAAACAAAAGATTGCTCTTACTTGCAACATTTTGAGGTGATATATTTGTAAGTTGAGCTTTAACCATCTCGCCTAAGCTTGCAAAGAATATCTCTTTGACCCCTTCATCGCTCTCAAGTCTTTGTGTGCCACTTATAAAATCAATGAAGCTAGACAAACTCCTTAGATTAGCAATACCAAACCTAGTAACAATAGCAGAAACTTGAATGATCTTCAAAAACCCTTCTTTTGCTTTGGGGTATTTCTTAAAGAATATTTGCTTAAGAGTTGGGGTTTTAGAGAAATTCAAATAGTTGGGAATGATTGTTTTTGATATGAATTCATTTGCAATATCATCAAATTCTTTGAAATTACCTAACACTCCTCTGCTTATGAGATTGTCGATCTTACTTTTTGCTATCGTAAAATCATTTGCCAACAAAAAAGTATAAACTTGATTCAACAAGCCAACATTCAAAACAAAACCATTACTACTTTCAAGCAATATCTTGGATGTTGACTTCATACTGAAAGTGTGGTTTTTGCTTTCTCGCTGAACATTATTCACATCAATTTGGTGGGGGAATACTGCAGATGTTCTATTTGTTTTACTGAATGGATCATAATTGAAAACAATACTGACCCCCTCTAATATACAAGCATTGACAACATCCATTAGTGGAACATTACTAGGTATTTCCAAGAGAGATCGACAAAATATAGAGAAATCCAATCCATATGCATTCTCTATTTTCAAAGGTAATTGTTTGCTTGTATCCCTCTCAAACACACTAGGGTCTTCTTGTGTAATCAAAAAATCAATACTAGGAGTAGGTGGACCTTCTTGAGCAGGCTCAATCGGAGGTATGATTGGAGGAATAATAGGTGTTTTTATATCTTGAGTTGCCATATTTTTTGACCAAACCTTTTTTATGTTTTATGATGTAGTTATAGCAATGTTTACTTTTATAGTAAAACATAATTTTCTTAATAAAAAAATTATAAATCAAATTGTGTTAGGTACATCATGCAACAAGTCAACACACCCCCTCAAGATACTAGAATTAAACTGTGGTTGTATATGCTTTTGTTAGGTTTTTTTGTAGGTTTGTATGTTCAGAAATCATGTGATCATTGTGAAGCTAGTTTTTTCAAAACAAAAGACATATCAGACATTCAATATTATGAGAGAAATGAGCAAGACACAATAGAAGATCTCAAAAAAATCAAACAAGATGTAGATTCAATTAAGAGACCATCGCAAGATGATATCAAAAATAGAATAGAAGATAAACAAAAAATACTAAGAGATAGCGACTCGTTTACTATTTGAAAGAGAGTTTAACAATGAATGTGGATGTAATATCGTGTGACATCAAAAAAAGAATGCTAGTCTTTATGTTCTTTTTGTTTGCTGTTCCCCATACTTTGAGTGCCCAAGTAAAGACGATTCAAGATCAACCCCCCATCGTATGCAAACAACAAGAGGGGGTGTGGGTAAAATCAAATGGCGATAATGTTTGTTTTACTTGTCCTACGAGAACTTTGTTAGAAAGTTCTTTTATGGGGGTAAAATTACCAAGAGGGTGTAAAGTTGACAAAGAGGGGGTATTCCTAAAGCTACCTGATTATGAAACCCTCAAAATATCCCAAGAGTATGTTTTTGAGATAGAAAAATACCAACAGAATATAGACCATTTGAAATTTGTGATCAATGATCGCCTTGATCAAACTATGGTAGTTCTTGCAAAAACTGAAAAAGAAAAGAAAGATATGTGGCAA
>Ga0172367_10008354_pt1 | contig 11577 bp, 18 predicted proteins | sample Lak10m_FD_114542 | JGI IMG/M metagenome (GOLD analysis project Ga0172367, IMG submission 114542) | Freshwater microbial communities from Kabuno Bay, South-Kivu, Congo - kab_022012_10m | ecosystem: Environmental > Aquatic > Freshwater > Lake | place: Democratic Republic of the Congo: South-Kivu...
CAGATTGGTTTGATAAAGATGGATTGGTAGGCAATATGCTTCGTCAACAAGCAGACAGAATAGCGGAGTTGGAAAAGCAATTAGCTTTTATGGAAGGTGAGTATCCTGAGCCAACGATTGTGCAGAAGATGCAAGAGTTTGCAAACTTAGAACAGGCTCTTAACAGAATAGCGGAGTTGGAAAAGCTATTACAAGAATCAGCTATGCACAATATTTCAATTACAGCACAAGCCGATGAGCATTACGCTAGGGTTAAAGAGTTGGAAAAAGATTTGTATATGATTCAACGGCACTATGACCAGTTAGAAACATTTTCCTCATCGGGAAATAGTGCTCAAGATGTAGACAATACTAATGAAACTTTACCGAAGGGGAAAGTATGAAGCTACGTTACGAAGTCATGGATGAATACAACCAGTCAGTCCGATGCTTCGCAACCAAGCAAGAAGCAGAGGCACACTGTAAGTTAGACTCTGGCTTTTGGATCAAGATTAACCCAGTCAAGAAACGTAACTTGTTTCGTGAAGCATTTGAAAGGTTGGGCGAATGTCGATTTTAAATGGAGTGTTTATTGTATTTGCTTTCGTGTTTGGTACCCTTGTTGGTCATACCGTTGCCAAGGTGGAGCGGTCACACGAGGACTGCTACGATGCGAATGACAGGCACGGTAGTTACGAAGCATGGCTGAGTGTTAAGAATGGTACGTACCGATGCTTCTGGATTGAAAGAAGTTACCCTAACCGAGTGAAGATGCAAGGAGTGATTGATGTTAAATGAACACACAAGAAACATACTGGCTGTATTGCAGCACTATCACAATGCCATTGGTGATGCGATTGAAATCATCCGGCTACTGACTGCTGAGAATGAGGTACTCAAGCGGGACATAGCCAGACACATGGACACTGTAAACAATCTGTTACGAGACAAGTATGGTAGCCACCATTAAATGGTTAGGCACAGTGTTATGTCTTGTGGGTATTGCATTGACCAGCTTCAATGTGTATCCACTGAATGTGTTCTTGAGTTTGATTGGTAGTGCACTGTGGACATGGGCTGGTTATCTACAAGATGACCTACCCTTGATCTTAGTTGAAGCTGTCGCTGTAAGTTTATATTTAATAGGAGCCATTACATGGATGATGCAATGAAGTTGACTGAGTTACCTAAAGGATTTGTACCTGTAAAGAAGGAGAGACCTAAGCTAGAACGTAGACCCGTACCACCTAAGAAAGAGTACATCCCGATTACGGATGATGACATCGAGTCATGCCGTAAAGGACAAGACATCTTTGAATTTGCACGGGACATTGAGAACATTATCAAGGAGAAGAACAAGCTATGAATATACCATACAACAACGGTAAGATTAAGATTGGTTCAGCGTATGACTTGAACCCATTGAGACCCAAGTACATTGAACAGGATGTAGACATGCTTGAGATTCAAAGCTACCTGATACACGATCCAAGGGTTCTAAATAAACACTACTGGGCTACCCGCATTTACGCTAGTGTTGTAATGTTTTGTTTTATTATTGTAGTGCTAACCATTTAAGGAATCAAAATGAAAATAACTTTTGAATTACCGGATGAACAACTGGATAAGTTACTTATCTCAAATCTAATGAAGGCATATGAGTCTTGTGTAACTACACTTATGCAGCCAGAGAAACAGATGTTCGATCCCATTGAGGATGTAATCCGTAGGCAAGCTGCTCTGTCTGAAGTGCTGTCATACTTCATGTTGAACAATGAGTACGTAGAATACATTCGTCACTGGAACAACAAGATTATGGAGAAAACCTTTGAAAAGGACCAAGATAATTGATGCACTGGAGAATTACTACCAGTCCCTAGACTATCGCCTACTGTCAGTATCGGCACAGAAGGATTACCGCTACTGCTTCAACACCTTCCTTGCCTCAGTAGTGCGGGGTAAGAATGTATCTCGTATGTCCCTACAAGCAATCGATACCCCCCGTGCTCAGGCTTTGTACAATCGCTGGGCTGAGAGGGGTGTACCCTTTGCCAACCATACCCATGCCGTGGTCAATAAGCTGTACAACTATTCCATTCAGCTAGGCTATGCCGAGTTTAATCCCTTCAGCAAGGTGTCTAAACGCAAGCACAAGCCACGCAAAGTGGTGTGGAGTAGGGAGGATGTACAGCAGTTCCTGAACACCGCCTATAGCCGCTTTAAATGGCGTTCTGTGGGGTTGATTGTGCAGATGGCATACGAGTGGTGCCAGAGGCTGGGGGATATGGCAAACCTGAAGTGGGAGGACTACGATGAGAATGCTAGGGTATTGTACCTAGAACAGTCTAAACGTAGGGCTAGGGTGGAACTACCTACCAGTGATGCACTGCATGAAATGTTAATGGAACAGAAGGCAGACGTAGACTTCCAGCCTTACATCGCACCCATGTGTAGGCAAGATAGGATTACATCCAAGCCATACGACAAGCACTATCTGTCGGTGGTAGGCAGGGCTATCATCAAGGCAGCCGGACTACCAGACGAGTATCAGATTATGGACATGCGTAGGACTGGCACAGTGGAGATGGTCGATGCTGGTGTATCCATGCCCCAGATCATGGCTGTCACTGGTCATGCCAATCCCCAGTCTGTAAAACCCTACATGAAGAATACCTTGACAAGTGCCGTGAATGCTGCTAAGCTTCGCTTTAACACGGCAGGTGATACATATACACATAACCAAGAAGGAGAAATACATGAGTTACTATTACGAGATTAGCAGTGCCGTAGATACAATTCAATACAAGCTAGAGAATGCAGCCGATGTACTTGAGATTCTTGCTGAACACTTGTGTGATGACCCAAATAGCGGTGCAGTCTGGTGTATACGGGATGTGATTGAGAGACTGGCAGATGACCTAATGCAGGTATCCTGTCTAGCCATGCAGTATCAGACCGAAGAACGAGAGGCACTAGAAGCTAAGGCTAAGAAGAAAAAGAAATGACAGATGTAAGAAAATACGTACAGGACCTAGACTTATCACTAGGTCAGCTGTATCGTGGCAATTGCCCAGTCTGTAAGAGGTACAAGACTTTCACTGCTATCAATGACAATGGCAAGTTAATGTGGAACTGTTATGCCAACAGTTGCAATGTGTCTGGCATTACACGCACACACCTGACTGCATCGGAGCTGTACAAACTAATGAAGAATGAGGTGTATCACAATGACCTGCCCATTCAGTTTGATTTACCTGACTGGATCATTGTTGACTACGAGAAACCGTATCTCAAACAACTATGTGATCGATACAAGCTTGACCCACACTGGCTAGACGTACGGTATGACATCCGTGAAGACAGGACTGTGTTCCCCATCCGGCATGAAGGTAAGCTGATGGATGCCACTGGTCGTGCTGGTCACCCTGAGACACAGCCTAAGTGGAGACGTTATGGTGAAGCACGTATGCCCTACATTGTCGGTGACAGTGACGTAGCTGTAGTTGTAGAGGACTGCATTAGTGCTGCAGTTGTAGACACAATAGGTGGCACAGGCTTTGCACTCTTGGGTACTGCACTCTTGGATGAACACAAAGATATGCTTTACAAGTACCCCACTGTCGTGGTAGCATTAGATCCTGATGCAATGAGTAAGACCTTATTATTTACACGAGAGCTACGGGCAGGTGGCATTAATGCGAAAGCCCTGAACTTGAATGATGATATTAAGTATCGGACTCCAGAAGATATAGATAAACTGAAACAGATTATAGGAGAGTAAATGGAACTCACATTGATTAGAAGTCTTATGAACAAGGACTTCTACGATGAGACAAGAGGAAATAGATGCCCTGAAAAATTATTCACTAAAGACACCCGTAAGATCAAGTCCATCATTGACAGTGCGATGGAACAATACAAAAGAGATTTAACTGTCGATGAAGTCCAAGCATTATTCTTTGCAGCAAACCCCACACTAACTACAGCACAGAAACATTCATATGAATTGCAGTTCAATAAGATTCGTAATGAAGATGTCATGGGTTCTGATGTAGCTACAGAAGTACTGAGCAATATGTTCAGGCAAGTAGTCGGTGAGGAAGTTGCTAACCTTGGATTCTCATACGTCAATGGTGATGAGACTACGATGGAACCACTACGGAATATCCTGAATAATTATCAGGATGATTTCACTCCGTCAATTCGTATCGAGTATGTAGACAATAGCATTGACAACCTGATACAGACAGCTGCATCCAACACCAAGTGGAGATTCAATATCCAGTCACTGTTCCAATCAGTCAACGGACTAGACAACGGTATGCTGTTTGTGATTGGGGCACGGAGTAACGTGGGTAAGTCAAGCTTCCATAGTACGCTATGTGCTGCACCACATGGGTGGGCTAGTCAAGGTGCCAAGATTCTGATTCTGTGTAATGAAGAGAAACCAGAGCGTGTGGCATCACGGTACATGACTGCTGCTACGGGCATGACCATGGCACAGATTGTGGCTGACAAGAACACGGCACACAGATCATACGATCCGATCAGAGATAACCTAAAGTTTGTGGATGCAACAGGCAAGACCATGAAATGGGCTGAGTCTGTGATCAAGAAACACAAGCCTGACATCGTGGTCATGGACATCGGCAGTAAGTTTGCTGAGGATGGTGCTGCATCAAACAACCACGAGACACTCAAGGCTAACGCAATCTACGCACGTAACATCGGTAAGATGTACGGATGTCTGGTTGTATATTGCACACAGTTGTCGGCAGAAGCTGAGGGCAAGATCGTGTTATCACAGGCGATGATCGAAGGCAGTAAGACTGGGTTGGCAGGTGAATCAGATCTCATGATTCTCATAGCACGTAACCCACCAATGAATGATCAGACAGACGATGATGGTATGCGGTATCTAAACATTGTGAAGAACAAAGTTAGTGGCATACACAGGATTGTGAACTGCGAGTTTGATTACACTACTGGAGTTTATAGTTCATGATATTAACCCTTGACGTGGAGAACACAGTCAGTAATCGGGATGGACGTAAGCACTTAGATCCATTCGAGACTGGCAACACTCTCGTGATGGTTGGATGTAAACCCTTGGATGCACCATGCCAAGTCTACACATTCGATCACACAGAGGTGCAAGAAGATGTACCTGCTAATCATGCTGCTGTACAAAAGTTACTGGATCAGACTACACTTTTGATCGGGCACAATATCAGTCATGATTTAGTGTGGCTCTGGGAGTCTGGATTTAAGTATGATGGTTTGGTATTCGATACCATGCTTGCTGACTATGTATTACAGCGTGGCATCAAGGTACCCTTAGACTTAGGCACAGTAGCCATCCGGCATAACTGTGATGTACTAAAACAAGACACAATGAAGGAGTACTTTAAACGTGGTTACAGCACTCGTGATATTCCATTCACAGAACTGAAGATGTATCTTGAGCATGACCTTGGAGCCACTGAAGGTATATATAAATCGATTCAAGAGAAGTTAAAGACACCCCAAGATCAAGGCTTGGCTAGTACGATTGAGATGTCCAACGAAGTATGTGTCGTACTCTCTCGTATCTACCAGACGGGTATTCGTGTTGACCTAGATGCACTAGACAAGGTGCGTGTAGAGTTCGAGACTGAGAAGGCACAGACTGAGAAGATACTGCAAGAACATGTACGTAAGTTGATGGGTGATACCCCAATCAATCTTAACAGCCCTGAGCAATTGTCATGGGTTGTGTACAGTCGTAAGCCCCGCAGTAAAGATGCATGGGCTACAGCCATTACACCGTACATGAATGACACTGATTTCAAAGAGGCAGTCAAGAAACACTTTGATGTGGTTTATAAAACCAAGGCAGAGAAGTGTAGAGGTTGTGATGGTAGGGGATTCTTCTACAAGACTAAGAAGGATGGCAGTGCATTCAAGAAGTCAAACAAGTGCGGCACATGCAATGGTGTAGGTTTTGAGTTCAAGCCCACTAAAGATATGGCAGGCTTAAAGTTCTCTGCACCTAATGCAAAGTGGGCTAGTGCCAATGGCTTTGGTACAGGCAAGGATAACCTTGAGACATTGGAGAGGATTGCTACATCCAAAGGTATGACAGATGCAGCTGAGTTCTTAGGTAAGTTACGTAGACTGTCTGCACTGGATAGCTATCTCAGTAATTTCGTTGAGGGTATCGCTGACTTCATTAAGCCAGATGGTATGCTGCATGTACGATTGAATCAACACATCACTGCCACTGGCAGATTCAGTGGGAGTAACCCAAATATGCAGAACATGCCCCGTGGTGGTACGTTCCCAGTCAAGCGTGTGTTCATCTCTCGCTTTGAGGGTGGCAAGATCATGGAGGCAGACTTTGCACAGCTAGAGTTTCGTGTAGCTGCATTCTTATCTCAGGACCCAGTTGCAATGCAAGAGGTAACTGAGGGATTCGATGTGCACTCGTATACTGCCAAGGTTATTACCGATGCAGGGCAACCCACAAGCAGACAGGTAGCTAAGACCCACACCTTTGCCCCGTTGTATGGTGCTACTGGGTATGGGCGTACCCAATCTGAGGCTGCGTACTACTCGCACTTTATGCAGAAGTACAGCGGTGTAGCCCGGTGGCACACGACTCTAGCCAAGCAAGCATTAAACTTTGGGTACATCAAGATCCCTAGCAACAGGGAGTTTGCATTCCCCGATGTCAAGCGTAAGCGGGATGGGACTGTGACTCACTTCACTGCGATTAAGAATTACCCAGTACAGTCCTTTGCCACGGCAGACATCGTACCCTTGGCACTGGTAGAAATCTACAATCGATTGAAACCTTACCAGAGTTGTGTGGTTAATTCAGTACACGATTCGATAGTCATTGACGTACATCCACAAGAAGTACAGCAAGTGATTGAGGTTATCGATTCAGTACAGGCAGATCTTGTTGATTTGATTAATAAAAAATGGTCAATTAATTTTAATGTTCCCCTTGCACTTGAGGCAAAGATAGGGGATAATTGGTTAGAACAAAAGGAGGTTCATCAATGATGAAACTTGCATACCAATATGACGGCAAACACTACACGTTTAGTATCGATGGTGTTGTCGTAGAAAGAAGTAGTAACGTGCATCAGCTAGTGCAGAAGGTTAAGAAGTACCGTCTAAGCTACGATGCTCAGGAATCAACCAGAAGTAAATATCAAATATAGAAAGGTAGACGTATGTCAGAACTTACATTAGTAAACAATAGTAACTTTGCAGCAATGGCACAAGCCATGGGTATGGGTGCAGATATTGCTGTGCCTAAGAAACAAAACAATCTCGCTCGATTGAAGTTGGATCACAAAGGTATCATGGGTGAGAGCACTGTCAATGGCAAGAAGAAGAAAATAGAAGTTGTAGCTGCAGGAAGCTATGTACTTGACCGTCCTAATCTTGAGCCAGTGTATTCAACCGATGTATCGATTCGTTTGTTCAATCAACGCTTCATGTACAAGCGTTACATCCAAGGCAGTGGTGATAGTAAAGGCAAGTATGTCAAGACTATCATGGCTAAGGATCTGAAGGATGACTTGCGTGACAATGCAGGTGGGTTTAATTGTGGCAAGCCAAGTGGTTGGATCGAGGACTATGCATCTTTGCCTGCAGAAACCAAGACACTCCTGAAGTCCATCAAGCGTGTGCGTGTATTGTTTGGTGAGATCACCATGAACAATCCCGTCAATGCAAAGGGCGAAGAGTTAGACACTCTTGTATCGGTTCCTTTCATTTGGGAAGTTGATAATAAAGATGCCTTTAAAACACTTGGTGCTCCGATTGCACAGATGGCTAAGCAGAATCGTATCCTGCCACAGCACAACATTGTCTTAGGTTCAGAAGAACAGTCACTACCTACGGGTGCATCGTATTATTTACCTACAGCAACATTGGATCTGAGTACAACGATTAATCTCACTGATCCTGATCAAGTCTTGTTCGCTGACTTCAATGCATGGATTGATAACTACAACGATTACATTGTCAAGGAATTCAATGACAATGCCAAGTCTCAGCCTGATGCAGAACTAGCTGAGATCGTTGAAGAGTTCATTGAAGTAGAGGCAGCAGAGTAATGCATCATCCTGCCGAGTTAAAGATACATCAGTATCTCAGTAAGGTAAGACACGGTGACAGCACACTTAGCGAGGAGGTTGTAGAACAAATCGTTAGTGATGTCCGTGCTGCCTTACTCCGGCAGTTTGTAGATAAACGGGATAGCAATAACTTCTCACTGAGAATGTCAAACGTAGGGCGTGACTACTGTCAGCTTTGGTTTGACAAGAACAGTCCAGATGATGCTGTCCCACACTCTACAAATTTTGTTATCAATATGATGATGGGTGACATAGCGGAAGCTGTGTTCAAAGGTCTGTTAACACAAGCTGGTGTAGCATATGCAAATGGGGACAAGGTAACCCTAGTCGCAGGTGATCATGAGATCAATGGCACCCCTGACTTGGTTACTGAGGGCGCAGTCGATGACGTAAAGTCTGCAAGCCCTTGGTCCTATGCCAACAAGTTTGTTGATTATCAAACCCTGCATGACAATGATTCATTCGGCTATGTAGGACAACTAGCTGGGTATGCCAAGGCAATGGGCATCAAGCCGGGTGGTTGGTGGGTAATCAATAAAGCAAATGGCGAGTTCAAATATGTAGCTGCCGATACGATTGATCTAGATGCAGAAGTGCAGAAGATTAAAGAGAAGGCAGATAAGCTACAGAATAATGAGTTTGAACGATGCTATGAAGCTATACCTGAAACCTATCGTAAGAAAGAGACTGGCAATTTAGTACTTGGCAGAGAGTGTGTTTGGTGTTCTTACAGGTACAAATGCTGGGAAGGATTAGAGGAGAGACCATCACTCGTATCAAGAGCAGAGAATCCACCCATGGTAGCTTACGTACACATCGCTAAGAAAGATACACAGAGTAATGCGTAAGTTTAGCCAAAAGGCAGAGGATGCAGCTAAGGCATACGGCTACCGTAGTGGGCTAGAGAAGACTGTTGAGGATGAACTAAAGCAATTAAACATAGACGTGAAGTATGAGTCTATCAAGATTGAATGGGAGGATCTGTGTTACAGGAAATACACTCCCGACTTTCTGTTACCCAACGGAATCATTGTCGAGACAAAGGGGTTGTTTACTGCAGCAGATAGACGTAAACATTTACTGGTGCAGAAGCAACACCCTGAGTTGGATATTCGATTTGTATTTTCCAGTAGCAAACGAAGACTTAGCAAAGTATCAAAAACAACGTATGCTGGATGGTGTGAGAAACATAATTTCTTATACGCAGATAAGAAGATACCAGAAGATTGGATTAAAGAAGCACCCAAGAAAGTAATGCCACTAGAATTTAACCCATACAAAGGAACCAAACATGAGTAACCCCATTAAAAAAGATGACATCGTATTAATCCTTCGACCTAACTTTGATGATGAAGATTGGAATGGTACTGTTGATTTGAACTTAATGTGTATGCCATCCGATAAGTTATCCGAGGATTCATACCGTGAGTTAATGGGTTTGATGCAAGGTATTGTTACCTGCTTTCACTTACTCAATCGAGACGAGGAGTTTGGCAACATCGTGTCAGATGAAATGGATGCCATGATTAAGTCTGGTGAGTTGGCATTCAATGATTTAAATGCAGAGAATGAGTTCAGTAACGTAATCGATCTAACACAGTGGACACAGACAAAGGGGAACGCATGAGCACAATACGTTTAAATGATGCAACACCAGAGGAGTGGGACAGTGCAGTTAAAAGGTACAAGTATCCAGAGGTTGGGTCCGAAGATTATTTTCAAGGCAGCTTATTTGACAAGGCAGATGAGTTATTCAAAGACAGTGCAGAACTTCATGATGAGAAAGATGAAGTCAATGAACCACGACACTACAACTATGGCAAGTACGAAACCATCGATGTCATTGTAGATACATTAGGCGAGTACGAAGCAATCAGCTACTGCCATGGCAATGTACTCAAGTATACCATGCGGATGTGGCATAAAGGTAAACCAATTACCGACTGTAAGAAAGCTAGGTGGTACATGAACAAGATGATTGAACTGCTAGAGAAGACAGAGGGGATTAACTGGTGAGCGTAATAGTCGAAGTACATTTTGAGGTAGTCTTAGATCCTGAGAGTATGCCCAATACGTACTCCGACCCAGATTACCTAGAGGAAATCATTGATGAAGCTATCCACGATGCAATGTATGACATTGGGGCAGAGAAGGTTAGCTTTGTACGTATGGATATAGAGGGACTTGAATGAACTATCACGGAATAACAATTGATATTAGCAGGGATGATCGTCTATCAGAGCAGGCAATGCAGTTGCTCCAAGACTATTACCTACTCCCCGAAGAGAGAAGCCCACAGGAAGCCTTTGCAAGGGCTGCATTGGCTTATGCACCGGGAGATGAGAAGTTAGCCCAACGGATTTATAACTACGCCTCTAAGGGCTGGTTTATGTTTGCTAGTCCAGTGCTAAGTAATGCACCTAGGTATGGGGAGAAACCCAAGGCATTACCCATATCCTGTTTCCTTACCTATGTAGGCGATAACCTAGACGAATTGATTAACCACAATGCAGAAGTAGCTTGGCTGTCAGTCAAAGGTGGTGGGGTAGGTGGGCACTGGTCTGATGTACGCTGTGTCAGTGACAAGGCACCCGGTCCTATACCATTCTTGAAAGTAGTCGACAGTCAGATGACTGCCTACAAGCAGGGCAAGACACGCAAGGGTAGCTATGCTGCCTACTTAGATGTGAGTCACCCTGACATCATCGAGTTCGTGAACTTTAAGTTACCTACTGGTGGTGACATCAATCGCAAGTGTTTCAATCTATTCAATGCAGTGAATGTGTCGGATGCATTCATGCAAGCTGTAGTGGATGGCACAGACTGGCACCTTAAAGATCCATCCAATGGTGAGGTACGAGAGACTGTACCTGCCCGTCAGTTATGGCAGCGTATCTTAGAGGCACGGTTCCGTACTGGTAGTCCGTACATTAACTTCCTTGATACAGCTAATAAGGGATTACCACAAGAGCAGAAGGACAGAGGTCTCAAGATTCATGGCAGTAACTTATGCAATGAGATTCACTTGGCTACATCGGAAGAGCGTACAGCAGTGTGTTGCTTATCCAGTGTAAATCTAGAGAAGTTTGATGAATGGAAAGGGACACGAATGGTTCGTGATCTGATTCGATTCTTAGATAATGTATTACAAGTATTCATCGACAATGCCCCCGATGATATTGCCAAGGCACGATTCAGTGCACAGCAAGAGCGTAGCTTGGGGCTAGGTGCAATGGGCTTTCATGGGTATTTACAGAATAAGAATGTATCCTTTGAAAGTGTTGCAGCTAAATTAATTAATCGCAATATGTTTAAACACATGAAGGAGGAAGCAACTCATGAGACCAAAGTACTTGCAGAAGAAAGGGGTCCGGCACCCGATATGGTTCGTACTGGTGTACGTAATGCTCACCTTATTGCTATCGCTCCTAACGCCAATAGTTCTATTATATGTGGTTGTTCG
>Ga0172367_10008356_pt1 | contig 11575 bp, 11 predicted proteins | sample Lak10m_FD_114542 | JGI IMG/M metagenome (GOLD analysis project Ga0172367, IMG submission 114542) | Freshwater microbial communities from Kabuno Bay, South-Kivu, Congo - kab_022012_10m | ecosystem: Environmental > Aquatic > Freshwater > Lake | place: Democratic Republic of the Congo: South-Kivu...
ACGTTTATTAACCTGAGGATCATTGATGGAGCAAAACTTCATGCCGATCAACAACTTTTAGAACAGTTAAAAACGGAGTGTAATGAGCTCATCTCAATCTTTGTAAAGAGCATTGAAACAAGCAAGCGAAAGCAGGGAACTCTACCGCCCAAATAAATCGTTAATCATCATTCCATAATCTCTAATCGTTAATCAAATATGATCACAATAATACCAGCCATAGACCTTATCGACGCCAAATGCGTTCGTTTGTCGCAAGGCGATTACAACCAGAAAACGGTGTACAACGAGAACCCGCTGGAAGTGGCCAAAATGTTTGAAGATGCCGGGATTTCACGATTGCATCTGGTCGATCTGGATGGCGCAAAGGCCAAGCACATTGTGAACTACAAAGTGCTGGAAACCATTGCGTCGAAAACCAGTTTGGTCATCGATTTTGGCGGTGGATTGAAATCGGACGAAGATTTGCGCATTGCTTTTGAAAGCGGCGCACAAATGGTTACCGGAGGAAGCATTGCTGTAAAAGATCGCGAAACTTTCCTGCATTGGATTGAAACTTACGGTGCGGAAAAAATCATATTGGGAGCCGATGCCAAAGACAAAAAGATCGCGGTGAGCGGCTGGCAGGAAGTTTCAGAGTTGCCGATACTGGATTTCATTGGAAGTTATACTGAAAAAGGCATTCAGAAAGTGATCTCCACCGACATTGCGCGCGATGGTATGTTGACCGGCCCCAGCATCGATTTATACAAAGAAATCATGGAGCGCTTCCCAAATCTGGAACTCATTGCCAGCGGTGGAATAGCCACGATGAAAGATATTCATGAACTCAACGAAATGGGTATCCCGGGCGTAATTACCGGAAAGGCGATTTATGAGGGGAGAATTAGCTTAAAACAAATAAGAGATTTTATTCTTTAAAAACACTTAGATGTTCAAATATCAGGAGAAACAATATTATCTAAGTCACCAGGAGAAAAGGCGATATTTTGATTTGCATGTGATTACTTCTAATTCTGAGTTTGAATATCTATTTAAGGAATTGTTGCCAAAGAAGTTTGAGAAAGGTGGTATTTGGAGGGGTACGTCTGAAAGTGCGTTTAAACTTTATAACACATTTCAAAGGAAAAATATTAGTCTGGAAGAACCAATAGAGGATGTATTAGCATTTGTGAAATTGCTAGTCCAAGAGTTCGATTCTTGGGATTCAAAAAAAATTACCTTAAAGTTTTTTAAGAATTTTGGGAAACAACATGTTCCACTATATTCGAAATTGAGTATTTTAAGGCATTATGGAGTTCCTTCTCCATTACTTGACTGGACTAGAAATCCTAATGTTGCGTTATATTTTGCCACGAACGAATTAAACGCCTGTGATTATACCTCTATAGAACAGTTAAATGATTACTTCTCTGTTTATTTTCTCGATAAAGAGCACCCTTACTATCAATATAGTTCTAAGGTTGGAGCAGAACTTTTTGAAAGGAACCCAGTACAGAATATTTTTAAAAGGTATAGATTATTCAATAAGGCTTTTGCCACAAAAGAAGAAGTTAATGAATTGTTTAATAGTGAAAAATTTATTTTTGATCATATAAGTAAAAATCCAATTCAAAGAATAAGTGATGAGCAAGGAGATTACATTAATCATCTGACGTTGACAAATTTAAACATAACTGCCCAAGATGGACTTTTCATATTGAATATGGATCCACTATTACCTCTTGCGGAGGCAATTGTAGAAAGAGCTAGAAAGATGGCCAGCAATGATATTTGCCTCTTTGACCGTTTTTACAAAAATCACATTTATAATTTTACCTGCATTGACATTCATAAAAAGTTCATTCCACAAATTTGTGAGAATTTAAAGTCTGAAAAAGTCAACGTTGCTGAGAATAATGTTCTGTTTGATTTTAATCGATTGGGACAAGATTTGAGTTTTGAGAAGCTTGCCAACTCAATGAATAGAAAAATACCAAATTGAAGTTTTGAAACCTGGAACTAAAATGTTAGCAAAACGAATCATACCATGCCTGGATATCAAAGACGGTCAGACCGTGAAAGGCATCAACTTTGTGAATATTAAAAGCGTTGGTGATCCGGTTGAGCTGGGTGCGCTGTATGCCGAGCAGGGAGCCGACGAATTGGTTTTCCTCGACATCACAGCTACACACGAAGGCCGCAAAACCTTTGTGGAACTGGTCAAGCGTATTGCCCGTGAAATCAACATTCCGTTTACGGTCGGTGGTGGCATCAGCGAATTGAAGGATGCCGACGCCTTGTTGAGTGCCGGTGCCGATAAAATCAGCATCAACTCGTCGGCGGTTCGCAACCCGAAGCTGATTGATGATCTGGCACTGAATTTTGGCAGCCAATTCGTGGTTTTGGCCATCGATGCTCGCGGCGAAAACGATCATTGGGCAGTGACCGTAAATGGTGGCCGCATTCCGACAGACAAAGAACTATTCTCGTGGGCAAAGGAAGGCGAAAGTCGCGGTGCTGGCGAAATCCTGTTCACCTCGATGAACCACGACGGAACCAAAGCAGGTTTTGCCAACAAGGAATTGGCAAAAATGTCGGAGATGCTGAGCATTCCGATCATTGCGTCAGGAGGGGCTGGAAACATGGATCATTTTGTGGATGTATTCACCGAAGGGAAAGCTGACGCCGGACTTGCCGCCAGCATTTTCCACTACAAGGAAATTGCCATACCTGATTTGAAAAGCTATTTAAAAAGTAAGGGAATTGTTATAAGATAAAACATTGTGCATCTTTGCGTTTTGACGACAAAGACAACGAAGAATAATAAAAATAAATGGAAAATACGCAATTGGATTACAGCAAACTGAATGGCCTCATTCCGGCAATTATTCAGGATAATACCACCAACGTCGTGTTGATGTTGGGTTTTATGAACGAAGAAGCTTTGGCTAAAACCGAAGAAACCGGTCAGGTAACGTTTTTTAGCCGTAGCAAAAACCGCCTGTGGACCAAAGGTGAAGAGTCCGGGAATTTACTGAATGTGGTTTCGATTGCTTCGGATTGCGACAACGATACGTTACTAATCAAAGTAAACCCGGTTGGACCGGTTTGCCATACCGGCGCCGATACCTGTTGGGGCGAAGAAAATGAAGAAAGCGACATTCAGTTTCTGGAATATCTTCAGGATTTTATCGACCAACGGAAAGAGGAAATGCCCGAAGGTTCTTATACTACCTCATTGTTTCAGAAAGGAACGCGAAAGATCACCCAAAAAGTGGGAGAGGAAGCGGTCGAAACCATCATCGGGGCAATGGCTAATGACGATGAAAATTTCCTGTACGAGGGTGCCGATTTGTTATATCACCTGATTGTTTTACTTACTCATAAAGGATACCGGATTGAGGATTTGGTCAGGGAATTGAAGAAGCGCCACAAGTAAATTAAAGACGGGAAAATCTTTGTTTTTAGTGCACACGAATGTAAATCGTGATACACACAACGCGGAGAATTCTGAAAAAAAGAGCTCTCCGTTTTTTATTTAATGTGCCTAAATTGTTAAAAGAAAAAGATTTACACAAACTTAACCTCGTACTAATCGTAAAAACCATTTCGATTGGATTATTCGGCTATCTTTGCGCCTTCATTTTTGGAACCTATGCAGAAGATTAGAAACATCGCGATTATCGCACACGTTGACCACGGAAAGACAACTCTGGTTGATAAGATGATTTACCATTGTAATACCATCAAGGAACACGAGAAGAAACAGGAGTTGATTCTGGACAACAACGATTTGGAACGGGAACGAGGAATTACCATTCTGGCAAAGAATGTTTCGGTAATTTATAAAGACATAAAAATCAACATTATTGACACTCCCGGACACGCCGATTTTGGTGGTGAGGTGGAACGTGTATTGAACATGGCTGACGGTGTTTTGTTGCTGGTTGATGCTTTCGAAGGCACCATGCCACAAACCCGGTTTGTTTTGTCGAAAGCGCTGGCCTTAGGTCTGAAACCAATCGTTGTTGTTAATAAAGTTGATAAACCCAATTGTCGTCCTGAAGAGGTTCATGAGCAGGTTTTTGATCTGATGTATAGCCTGAATGCCACTGAAGAACAGTTGGATTTTCCCACAGTTTACGGATCGGCCAAGCAGGGATGGATGTCGGATGATTGGAAAAAACCAGCAGATAACATTGGACCACTGCTCGATGCCATCATCAAATATATTCCGGGTCCGGTGGCCAATCCCGGAACACCGCAAGTATTGATCACTTCATTAGATTACTCATCATATGTTGGTCGTATTGCCATTGGTCGTATTCATCGTGGCGATTTGCGGGAAGGAATGAACGTTTCGCTCGTAAAACGCGATGGTTCAGTGAAACGCACCCGTATCAAAGAACTTCACACATTCACCGGACTTGGTCGCCAGAAAGTAGATCAGATGACTTCAGGAGATATTTGTGCCATGGTGGGAATTGACGGTTTTGATATTGGCGACACGGTTTGCGATTATGAAAATCCGGAACCGCTCGACCCAATTGCAGTGGATGAACCAACTATGAGCATGATGTTCATGATTAATAATTCGCCATTCTACGGAAAAGAAGGAAAATATGTGACTTCGCGGCACCTGAAAGACCGTCTGGAAAAAGAATTGGAAAAGAACCTGGCATTACGTGTTTTACCTACTGAATCAGCCGATTCGTATTTGGTGTACGGGCGTGGTGTACTTCACTTGTCGGTGCTGATTGAAACAATGCGTCGCGAAGGTTATGAATTGCAGGTAGGTCAACCTCAGGTGTTGTTTAAAGATATCGCCGGAGAGCGCTGTGAGCCAATCGAAGAAATGCACGTTGATGTACCGGAAGAATATTCAGGAAAAGTAGTTGAAATGGTGTCGTCCAGAAAGGGAGAGATGCGCAATATGGAACGAAAAGGCGACCGTATTCATCTTGAATTTATGGTTCCTTCGCGTGGAATCATTGGTTTACGGACCAACATGCTGACTGCGACTGCGGGTGAAGCTGTGATGAATCATCGATTTATTGAATATCAACCTTACAAAGGTCCAATCGAAATCAGGAATAATGGTTCGCTCGTTGCTTTGGAAACGGGTGCGGCATTTGCATACTCAATCTGGAAACTTCAGGACCGAGGCTCATTTTTTATTGATCCGGGACAGGAAGTTTATGAAGGTCAGGTTATTGGTGAAAATACCCGGGCAGATGATTTAACTATCAACGTTTGCAAATCGAAGAAACTGACCAATGTACGTGCTTCCGGATCAGATGAAAAGGCAAGATTGATCACCCCGATTAAGTTTAGTCTGGAGGAGGCATTGGAATACATTAAAAGCGACGAACTTGTGGAGGTTACTCCCATAGCAATCCGTATGCGTAAAATTTACCTCAAGGAACACGAACGAAAACGTACAGCGAAAAACAGCTAATAGTTTTCTAAAAATATAGAAACAGCCCCGATCCGAATTTTTTGGATCGGGGCTGTTTCATTTTATAGATTTTCCTGTAAAAATGTAGATTTTGTTCACTCAATGTTTTTTACAACATAATTTGTATAATAAGGTCATAAAACATTCTTTTTCAGGTTTAATTGTTGTAAATTTTGTTACCAATAATTAATAAACCTGCGATTATGAATGTCATATCAACTTGCCTGACAGGAACTGCAACCATTCTGACGTGCAGAAAAATCGCTCAATCATTCAGCGAGAACATCTACGAACTCTCTTCCATTCGGCACAATTGGTCGCCTGATTATGCCGCAAATTTGAAGGAACGGATTGACAGGATTATGAATCAGTATTTTACACATGAATCCCTGATCGATCATCTCGAAAAGCATGGTCAGTTTTATGAACTGATGATTGCCGCTCTGAAAGACATCAGCGTATTTCGCGCCGAGTTAAAGGTTGATTTTGGTCACGATAAGGAATTTCTGAAGAATACTTTAGATGATCTGGGGTATGTTGATTATTTCAGCGATGCCAAAAATGGTGATCATTTTAGCCTGTATAAAATGATGGCTACCTTTAAAAGAAATATGACACCAGAACTGCAGCAGGTCATTTTGGCCCGCGGAATTGACAAAGGTTTGCTAAACCGGTTAATCGGCTACAAGGAAAAACTGGCCGAACTCAAAAATTGTTTCGATATTTCGCATGGGAAAGATCAGTTGGGCGCTGAACTGAAGCGCGAAATCAATACCATTTACAGCGAAATCAAAGACATCTGCCGTATTGTTCACGCTTATTATGAGTTTGATCCGGTTCAACGTGATAAATTCTATTTCTACAAAGTGATGATTAATCTGAAAAAATCAGCACTAGAACCGGCATAATTTGGTGGTTTCAGAATTTGGATGTGAAAGTTTAATTGCAGTTAGCTGTTCTCCCCGGAACAGCTAACTTTTTTTAGTTTAATCCTGATCTTCTTCACCTGATTCTTCTGTTGGCTCATCCTCTTCTTCATCAGCATTGTAAACCACATCCAGATCTTCATCTTCAAAAACCTGAGGTTTAGTCACTTCTTTCAATGGTTTCAGGTTGGCAGGGACGGTTTGATCGGCAAAATACGGGAATACATCAACAATGGTACTAACGGCAAGTGAAGTAGTTTGGTAGGGCACTAAAATGTACGAAAGACCATCTTCCAAACGTTGGAGGGCCTGCTTGATATCGTCGGCGGCCACCAGGAAATAGTTGTTGATTTTCTTTTCTTTTCCGGCATTTTCGTCAATGGTTACAATCCCGATCTTGGCTTTGTACCACCATTCTCCTACTTCATGAGGGAAAATCTCGACGATATTTGATTTTTTGATGTTGTCAACCGTAAATTCACCCCTTACCATTGTTTGCAATTGTTGAATGATGCGGGTTTCAGCATCGGTGAAGGTAACTGCGTCAACCAAATATACTTCACTCACTTTGCGCTCGCGACCGTCGTCGTCAACTTTCACATATTTTACTTTACATTCGAACCAGGTTTGCATAGTCTAAATTTTTTTGATCTGCAAAGATATTTTCCTGAATGGGAAATTTGTGGAAAACAGTAAATAGTTATTCACAAATTTCAGGCATTAAAAAAGTCCGGGCTCCACTTAAAGTTGAACCCGGACTTGTCATTAATATTGTAACTAAATCAATCCGTCAATCCATCAATCCTTCAGTTTGTCGGCAATGGCATTGGCCAGATTTACGTAGCGGTCGAAATGATCGGCTTTCATGGCGCCCTTTTCTTCCAGAGGCTCGCCAACTACTTCCCATTGAATTTCTTCGGCAAATTTCACCAGGTTTTTAACCCCACCACCATTCCAGCTGTACGAACCGAAAATACCTAGCAAGTGGTTTTTAATGCCCATGTGCCTGATGGTAGTGAGTAAGGTTTCAACGGTTGGGAACATGGCATTGTTATAGGCTGCACTTCCCAGAATTAAAGCTTTGTATTTAAATATGTCGCTGATAATGAAAGAAGGGTGTGTTTTTGAAGCATCGTAAACGCGGATATTTTTAATTCCCCTGACAGCCAGTTGGCGGGCAATGATTTCGGCCATTTTAGCCGTATTACCGTACATCGAGCCATAAACCACTACAGCTCCGGGTTCGGTCTGATACGTACTCAGTTTTTCGTATTTGTCGAGAATAAAATCAATGTGCGACCGCCAAATCATGCCATGAGTGGCGGCAATCATCTTAATATCGTATTTGGCAATTTTTTTCAGGGCACGCTGCGTGTGCGGACAATATTTGCCTACGATATTTGAGAAATACCTGACAATCTCTTCATCATACAGCGTATAGTCCAGTTCGTCGTCAAAAATACCACCGTCGAGGGTTCCATAACTTCCGCAGGCATCGCCCGAGAAAAGAATCTTATTGGTCGATTCAAAAGTCACCATTGTTTCGGGCCAGTGAACCATCGGAACTGTGGTAAATTGCAAATTGCATTTACCGAGCGAAAGTTCTGCATCGTCATAAACTTCCATATTCTGCTGGGTAACCTGGTAGAAGTTGGAAGCCATTTCAAAAGTCTTTTTGTTTCCAACCAGGGTAACGTTTGGGTAGCGCGAAATTACGGCCTTCAATGCTCCTGAATGGTCGGGTTCCATATGGTTGATGATCAGGTAATCCACCGGACGACCTTCCGTGAGAATGGCAATCTGATCGAGGTAATCGTCAATGTATGAGCGCTCTACTGTGTCTATCAGCGCAATTTTTTCGTCAACAATGAGGTATGAATTGTAGGAAACTCCTTTTGGAATTGGCCAGATATTTTCGAAAAGGTGGGTTTTACGATCATTAAATCCCAAATAATAGATGTTCTCGGCTAAATGTACCTTGTGCATATTGAAATATTTTTGATAGCGTATTTATTGCGGCGTGAAAATACGCAATTTCAGCCAATCGGGAAAAGGAAGTTTTTCAGGGTTTCAGAATTTAAGGTAAATATTACAATCATTCGTTCAGCCAATTAGGTCAAGACGGGAGGAAAGGGCAGGAGTGATTGATTAGGTACTTAAAATGAAATGATTATTTTTATACAAAAAACCAAAATCGTATGGATGTTGTCAAAAAAAGCAGGCTTATGCTATTCCCCCGATTAAATAAATGGATAACAGTTTTTTTTCTGATCGTTATAGTTGCAGGTGGTCTGTACGGTTACCAGCTTTACAAATATATTTTTGATCCCAACATACAAACTCCCGGAAGTATTATTATTCCTTTAAATGCAACCTATGAGCAGGTTAAGGATAGCCTGAAAAAGCATGACATCATCATGAATTACAAAGCTTTCGACTGGGTGGCCAAACGCAAAAACTATGCGGCAATGATCAAGCCAGGGAAATATTTGCTCGATAAAGGGTTAAATACCAACGAAATTCTAAATATGCTGCGTTCAGGAAATCAGGAACCTGTGCAGGTAACGTTCAATAATTTGCGTTTTATTGAAGAGTTGGCCGGTGCTGTTTCAAAATATATTGAACCCGACTCGGCTGAATTAATTGCGAAATTTAAAGATCCGACAGTTCATGAGAAATTTGGGTTCACCCAAAGCACTTTTCATTGCCTGTTTATTCCGAATACCTATGAGTTTTATTGGACCACTACTGCTGACCAGTTTCTGGAGCGCATGTCGATGGAGTATAAACGGTTTTGGAATGAGGAACGCAGAAATAAAGCCAAAGAATTGGGATTGACTCCGGAAGAAGTGATGACCGTGGCCTCCATTGTTCAGGAAGAAAGTAACAAAAAGGATGAAAAACCGATTATTGCCGGGTTATACCTGAACCGTATCAAACGGGGAATGCCTCTGCAGGCTGACCCAACTGTAAAATTTGCATTGGGGAACTTCAGGATTAAGCGGGTTTTGAACAGTCATCTGGCATTCGATTCGCCTTACAATACCTACAAATATCCCGGATTGCCTCCTGGTCCGATTAACTTTCCTGAAATATCAAGTATTGAATCGGTGCTGAATGCAGCAAAAACCCAATACATTTATATGTGTGCCCGCGAAGATTTTTCGGGCTATCACAACTTTGCCAAATCTCTTTCGGCTCACAACGAAAATGCCCGAAAATATAAAGCTGCGCTTGACACAATGAAAATATTTGAGTAATATGCAGTAACGCAAAAACGACCGGAGATATTGAATTCAGTATCTCCGGTCGTTTTTTATATTCAGGATTTTATTGGCGCCTAATCAAAAATGTCCCTCATCTTGTCGAAGAAATTACGGTCATTTTGATCGGGACTTTCCTGAAAACTTGGCGACGATTGTAATTTTTCGAGCAGTTTACGTTCGTCAGAAGTCAGCTTCTTCGGAATCCAAACGTGTACTCGAACCAGTAAATCTCCCTTTCCATAGCCATTCACATCGGGCAACCCTTTGCCGCGCAGGCGAAGTATTTTCTCAGGTTGTGTGCCCGGCTCAATTTTTACTTTTACTTTGCTGTCAACCGTCGGAATTTCTTTGGTCGTTCCGAGGGTAATTTCAGGAAAAGTTACAAAAAGGTTGTAAATCAGGTTATTTCCGTCGCGCACCAATTCCTGATGTTCGTCTTCCTGAATAACCACAAACAAGTCGCCGTTTATTCCGCCGCGTCGTCCTGCATTTCCTTTTCCGGCCACATTCAGCTGCATCCCTTCACCTACTCCTGCTGGTATTTTGATGATGATTACCTCTTCGTCGCGAACAACTCCTTCACCCTGGCAATGCACACATTTGTTGGTGATGATTTGTCCTTCACCGTTACAGGTCGGACAGGTAGAAGTGGTTTGCATTTGCCCGAGCAAAGTGTTTTGGATGCGGGTAACATGCCCGGATCCTTTACAGGTCGAACAGTTGGAATAGGAAGAACCTCCCTGGGCGCCTGTTCCGCTGCAATGAGTGCAGGGTACGTATTTTTTTACTTTAAGCTTTTTCTCCACACCATTCAGTACTTCCTGAAGGTTGAGTGTAACTTTAACGCGAAGATCGGAACCCCGATGCTGACGTGGGCCGCGGCTGCGAGCACCGCCAAAACCGCCGAATCCACCAAAACCACCGCCACCGAAAATGTCGCCGAACATCGAGAAAATATCGTCCATCGACATGTCGTGACCACCAAATCCAGCATTTCCACCACCCATTCCGGCATGACCAAACTGGTCGTAGCGCTGGCGTTTTTCCGGACTGCTCAACACTTCATAGGCTTCAGCCGCTTCCTTGAATTTTTCCTCGGCTTCTTTGTTGCCGGGGTTTTTATCCGGGTGAAACTGAATAGCCTTTTGGCGATAAGCTTTTTTAATTTCATCAGCAGTTGCATTTTTGCTGACACCAAGAATCTCGTAAAAATCGCGTTTTGTCATCTTTTTTTATCTGTTGGCTATTCGCCGATAACTACTTTTGAGTGTCGTATTACTTTGTCGTTCAGGAAGTATCCTTTTTGAACCACATCAATTATTTTACCCTTTAGATCTTCCGAAGGAGCAGGGAAAGTCGTAATTGCCTCGTGCAAATCTGTATCAAACGCCTGATCTTTGGCTTCAATTTCCTTTACACCATTCAGTTTTAGGAATTCCTGAAACTTGTTGTAGATGAGTTTCACGCCCTCTTTTGCCGGATTCTCCTCTTCAATGGAGTTAAGCGTTTGGATGGCACGGTCGAAGTCGTCAATCACAGGCAGGATGTTTACTAAAACTCCTTCCCCGGCAGTTTTAAGCAATTCCATCCGCTCTTTTAAGGTGCGTTTGCGGTAGTTGTCGAACTCAGCCTGAAGACGTATGTGTTTGTCTTTCAGTTCGTGCAGATCTGTTTCAGCTTTTTCCAATTGCTCTTCGGCCTTGGTCTTTTTGTGGCCCTTATCTTTTTTCGATTCCTTTTTGTTGTGCGCGGATTCTTCTTTTTGCTCAGTCGAATCCGGTGTTTCGTTTTCAAGTTGTTCGTTCACTTTGGCGTTATCTTCTGTCATTGTACCTGAATTTTAAAAATTTCGGTTTTCGCGTTGCAAATATACTGCCATTGATCGTACAATTGACAAATTGACATTTTAAATAATTGATAACTGACAGGGATGAAGTCGGAAG
>Ga0172367_10008358_pt1 | contig 11575 bp, 12 predicted proteins | sample Lak10m_FD_114542 | JGI IMG/M metagenome (GOLD analysis project Ga0172367, IMG submission 114542) | Freshwater microbial communities from Kabuno Bay, South-Kivu, Congo - kab_022012_10m | ecosystem: Environmental > Aquatic > Freshwater > Lake | place: Democratic Republic of the Congo: South-Kivu...
AAAAAATTTTGATAAAAAAGTCTTAATGAAATGCTAATTTGCTTTCTCTTCCTGTAAACTTAATGTGTAGATGATACACCAACTAGCACAAAAGTGCCATTATTTTAGCCATTATGAAATTGCTAGTTAAACTTTTGGAAATCGATTTGGTTTGGGAAGATGTTAATCTCAATCTCCTGCAAATTCAAGAAAAATTACAGGCCGAACAACGCGGTGCATACGACGTTATCGTACTTCCTGAAATGTTTACTACGGGATTCACCATGAATCCTGCATCCTGCGCCGAACGCAAGGTTGACGGTGTTTATCCTTCGGTTTCGATGCTCACAAAATATGCGGCATTATTGGATTGCGCACTTGTAGGAAGTGTCTCAGTCGAAGATGAAGGAAAATTTTACAATCGATTATTTTTTGTTGAACCTTCTGGGGAAATTCATTCGTACAACAAAAAACACTTGTTCACTTTTGCTGGCGAACATGAAATTTATACCCCCGGCGATGAGCGTTTGATTGTTGCTTTTCGTGGATGGAATATCTTACTCAATATCTGTTACGATTTACGCTTTCCGGTATGGAGCCGCAATTCACTCATCAATAATCAACCGGCTTTCGATGCCATGATCTATGTTGCGAATTGGCCAATAGTTCGCGCTGAAGTTTGGAAAACCCTTATTCGGGCACGAGCTATTGAAAACGTGGCGTATGTCATTGCGGTAAATCGAATTGGAGAAGATGGAAACAGCCATCAATACAGTGGCGATTCTGCGCTCATTAATTACCGCGGTGAGGTTTGTGAAGAATTAGACTTGAATGAACTTCGTGAATTCCGTTCGAAATTTCCTGCACTCAACGATGCCGATGCGTTTTCTCTTACATAGAGAATCCAACCATCAACATCTTATTCCATCCTTTGAATTCAGTGTTGTTCAATTTCATTTTGTCGTGCGATAGACTGAATGAAATTTCAGCGCTCTGTTTTCCAAATGGGACAAAGAATCCTGAACTGATGTAATATCCAAACCCTGTCCCAGCGCGGGGGATGTAGTTAACGATTTGATTGGGATTGTTGGCTCCAATGATTAAATCATATTGCTGATTGGCTACGGTAATTTGATTCGACATCACTTTGGTCATCAGCATGCTTCCTCCGAATTCAATAAAGTAAAGTCCGTTGCGCTCTAATTCCCATCCTGTGCGGTAACCCAACTGACTGTTCAAGCGTTGCTCGTTACCTTGAATATAAAACAAGCGCACATCTTCTTGTCCGTTCTGCTGCGCGCTAGTACCCTCCAAGACCATAGTGAAACGGTCGATGGTTTTCACTTTACATCCGTTCACGTTGAAAATAAAGCTCGAGGCGTTATTCAAATCAAAAGCAATTTGCAATCCGATGTTATACCCCGAATTGTATCGCATGGCGGCAGGGTAGGAGTCGTAATTGAAATGAAATCCAGAAGCGTTATAGAATGAAGTAATCGTTTGAATGGTTTGCGGCGTTAGACGCAAGCGGTCTTCAATGGTGTACATACGCACTCCGTTCGGGTCGTTCAAATCGTTGTATGTCCCCGAGCCATTGTAGTAATTCGCTGAAACTCTGCTGGGTATGTACACGCCCATGTTCAATCCAAATCGAACACCGTGGCGCTCATCACCGCTTTCGTCTTGGCCTAGTCCAAACAATGGAAAGGCGAGAGATATGAACAAGAGTATTTTTTTCATAACAATTGACTAGGCTTCAAAAATAAGCACGAAATTCACGGTTTGAGAAGAAAGATGTTGTTTGCTATAACTGATATTGAAACCACAGGGGGTAAGGCCGAGGAAGGAAGCATTACGGAAATTGCTATTGTTCTGCACGATGGGGAAAAGGAAGTGGATTCATTTCAAACCTTAATCAATCCTGGCAAACGCCTTCCGCCCTTCGTTGTTCAACTGACGGGTATTACCGATTATATGTTGGCTCAGGCGCCCACCTTTGCCGAAGTGGCCGATGAGATTTATGATTTTTTAAAAGACGCCGTTTTCGTGGCGCATAATGTCAATTTCGATTTCAATTTTATCAAAGAAGAGTTTCGTGCGGTTGGATACGCTTGGACACCAACGCGCTTGTGTACCATTCGCTTAAGCAGAAAGGCCTTTCCCGATTTACATCGCTACGGACTCGATAACCTCTGCCGAGAATTAGGCATTCGCAACGAAAGCGCCCACCGCGCTATGGGAGATACCAAGGCTACCGTGAAAGTGTTTGAACGTGTGATTGAAGAAATTGGCCTCGACGGTGTTGGAACCTTCATTGGACGCGGAAGCGCTGAAACGTATCTACCTCATCAACTGCCTGAAGACATCATTGACAATCTTCCCAAAACAACCGGTGTGTATTACATGCGCGATAAAAAGGGGACACCCATTTACATCGGTAAGGCAGTAAACATTCGCAAACGCATCAAAGAACATTTCCAAAATGGCGATGCCGACCGCAGGGTCTCGTTCTCGAACGAAGTGCATCACATCGATTATATAGAAACAGGTTCTGAATTGATAGCCTTGCTTTACGAAGATCAAGAAATTCGTAAACACCAACCGAAATACAACGCAGCTCAGAAAAATAAACGCGCCAAGGCTGGAATCTTTTTGGTCGAAGATCAACGCGGTTATCTGCGCTTCATGGCTTCTACCTTGGGCGGACAACAAACACCGCTGCGCTTGTTTCCCACCTTGAACGCGGCCAATAAATGGCTCATTAAATTCTGCACCGATTACGGATTCACGTTGAAAACCATGGGCATGTTTGCCGAAGAAGAATTTGAGGAATTAGACGTTCACAATGCCCGAATGAAAGAGGCTATGCAAACTGCTTTTCATCCTTCGCACGCTGTTCTCACTGCACGCGGTAGAACCTACGGTGAATGGGCTTTTTTATTGATTCAGGATGGATTGCCGAAGGGATTCGGATTTATTCATCGAAGCCTCGACAGTATTCAAACGGTTTCTGATTTAGAAGATCGCATGACACCCATTGGTATATCAGAAATTTCGGCTTCGTTGGTGCAACAATTTTTAGACAATCCGAAAGGTCATCGCATGAAGCGCTTGCTTAGCGAATAAGTTTTTTTACTAAAAATTTCATAGGAACCCACATCACATTGCACGCATAAGCCCACGTAGGTAGATGCTGTTTTTTGATTTTCAATTCTTCGCTGTACAATTTCCAGTGGAAATTTTTCGATAAGCCGTCACCATCGCATTCGCTTACCAACACATCGACGTACATACTTGAAATCCCCGATTTCAGCAGACGCAAATGGAAATCATAATCTCCTAAAATTTTGTAAGCGGTATTGAAGGTTTCGTTCTTGAATAGCGAACGATGATAAAGCACGGCTTGCTGGTGCATTCGGTGACGCCAGTACAACGATCCGTCAAATTGCGTGGTGCTAATCCACGGGGTTAAGCTATGCGTCTTACTGATGTAATTGGCATTGCCATGTATGAGTGAAATGGCATTGCTGTGTTTCAATAGTTCTGCCAGCACCTCGGCAGTAGCCAGTTTGTCGTTGGCACCTAAGACCAATATCCAATCGCCTTTTGCTCGGGCAATTCCTTTGTTAATGGCATCATACACACCCGTGTCTGCTTCATGAATGAAGGTGATGGATGGGTGGTTTAATAAGGTAGCGGGAAATCCTTCGGGCGTTTGGGCGCCATCAACAACAATGCATTCTGTAGTTACTCCCACTTGTTGCAAGACACTTTCTAGGGCTTCAACAATGCGGGGTTCGTGGTAAGTAGGTATGATTACCGATACATTCATTTTATTCAATCACGCGCAAAATATCTTCTGCACGGGGCGATTCAATGAGGGTTTTGTTCTGACATAACACAATGCGCGAACTGTAATTGCGCATGGCTTCATAATCGTGCGAGGCCATTAGAATGGCGGTTCCTGCTAAACAAATATTCTTCAGCAGTTCTAAAATATCTTTCGAAGTTTGGGGATCTAAATTTCCCGTTGGTTCGTCGGCAATAATCAGATGCGGTGTATTTAAAAGAGCACGAGCAATGGCCACACGTTGTTGCTCACCACCACTCAATTCGTAAGGGAGTTTGTTCTTTTTTTCAGAGAGTCCAACCAATTCCAACACATCTCCAATGCGACTATCAATGGCCGATTTTTTATTCCAGCCTGTTGCGCGAAGCACAAATTCTAAGTTGTCAGAAATACTTCGGTCGGTAAGCAATTCAAAGTTTTGGAAGACGATACCCAATTTACGTCGAAGGGCTGCTGTGCGTTTGAGGTTCAGCTTGCGCAAGTCGGTTCCGCATACTTCTCCTTTTCCAGACTTCAATGGAATGTCGCCATACAAGGTTTTAAGCAACGAAGATTTTCCGCTACCTGTTTTTCCGATAAGAAAAACAAATTCCCCTTCATGCACTTCCAATTCAACATTTTCTAAAACGGTGTTCTTGCCTTGCACAATCGAGGCGCCTTCTATACGTACCAATGATTCACTCATGAGCAATTCTTTGATTCAAAGTAAAGAAACATTCTTAGGCCGTAAAAAAAGAAACCGCTGTCTTATTAACAGCGGTTTCGTAGTTTCAAGAAGATAAAGTGATTAGTCCACTTTGAAAGCTTTGGCTTTTAATTTCGGATTCACGTCCACTTTGTTAATGGTAATTTCCACCACCTGACCACCTCCTGAAGAGGTCATGCTTGTTGGGAAATTTAATCCGTTGTAATTGGTGTAGGTGTTGTAAACGGTTTCTTTGTTTACGTTTCCTACGCCAGGAGCTTCAGCTACTTCGGTTGACTTAAGTAATTTTCCAGATTCAACTTCGAAGTATTCGGTTTTGTTTTGCTTACCTGCTTTGTTGGTGTAGTTTACGATGTAAACGGCTTTGCCATCTAGTTCACCAATACCTCCCAAGGCTGCGCTGTATCCGAAATCAGCGAGGTGATCGCGGTTAAAGAAGTCGGCTTCCATTTTCGCATCTTCAATCATGTCAGGCGTAGATTCAACATCTTTCCCCATGCTCTTCATAGACATTTTACCGTTGTTGTAAATCTGAGTTAACACAGTCATTGGACCCATAGTTAATTTCATTTTATACATGGTGTTGTCCTTGGTCAACATTTCATAATCGATGTTGTTGCCCATAACACTCATTACACCGCTTTGGCGTAACGTAGCCACCTTCTGCAGGTTTTCCTTCCCACCTAAAAATTTGTAATAGTTATTGAAAACGGTTTCAGCGGTAACACCTCTTGGTGCTGCTACAATGCCTTTGTTTACCGTTCCATCAGCGTTGTAAAGAAGAGGCTTGTCAATCTTGTTGAAGGCCGTTAATTTTTCAAGCACGTCTTTATTTCCAACCACAGAAATATAACATTTTTCAGGTTGAAGGTACTTCTGTGCCACACGCTGAATGTCTTGTGCAGTTACCGCGTTCAAACGCTCTAAGTAAGTTTCGTAGTGGTTCGCAGGGAAGTTGTACTTCATGATGTTGTAAGCGAATCCGGCTACAGTACCTGCGTTTTCAAGGCGTCGCGCGAAGCTACCCGACATGATGCTTTTTACAGATTTCAAAGTTTCTTCGGTAACCAATTCGTTGCGAAGGCGATCTAATTCAAATAGAATTTGCGTCACTGCGCTATCGGTTACTTCGTTACGCACACTTGCGCTAGCGCTGAATGTTCCAATGAAATCATCGGCCGACATTTCAGAATAACATCCGTAGGTATAGGCTTTGCTTTCACGCAAGTTTTGCATCAAGCGAGTTTGGAATCCGCTTCCTCCAAGAATATTATTCAACATCATCACCGCCAAATAATCGGGTGAGTCTGCACGGAATTCAATGGGGTAAGTCACATCGATAACACTTTGCACGGCACCAGGTACAGCTACAAAAGCTACACGGTTTGCTGCTGGTAATTGAGGAGTTCCAAACTTGCGTTTTGGAACGGCGTTGCCTTCCCATGCTCCGAAAAATTTGTTGGCTTCTTCTAAAGCTTTGGCTGGAGTTACGTCTCCGACTACAATCAAAGTCGCGTTCTTCGGCGACATGTTGGCTTTGTAGTAGTTCACCAAATCATCGCGGGTGATGTTTTTCAAGGTCGTTTCTGAAGTGATTTCACCGTAAGGATGAGCCATACCAAAACGCACCAAGCTTCCAATTTTCGAAGAGATGGCATCGGGATCGGTTTTCTCATTGGCTAAACCGGCAATCGATTGCTTGCGTAATTTATCTAATTCACTTTCAGGAAAGCTTGGATTCATGATGATGTCTTGCATCAACGCCAAGAGGGTTTCGCTGTGACGCGATAAGCATGAACCATTCACTGAAGAGGCAGAGGTGCTTAATTGCGCACCAATGAAATCAACCGCTTCATCAATTTGCGCTTTCGATTTGGTGGTGGTTCCTTTTCCAAGAATATCTCCAGCCAAACCCACATAACCCGCTTTGTTGCCCTCTAAAATGGGGTCAATTTCAAAACGTAAATTATAGCTTACGGTAGGAAGCTTGTGGTTTTCCACCACAATCAATTTCATTCCGTTGGCAAGGGTTTGCACGTTAGCCGAACCAATCTGAATTTTCGGAGCTGGTCCCGGTTGTGGTACCACAGAACGATCTAACGGAGCTTGTTTAGGAGTGCTTGTTTTTGGCTGTGCGAATGAACCTAAACTAATGGCACAGGCAAGAAGGGTATATATAAATTTCATGATTGCTTAGTTTGAAGAAAGTTTAGGATCGTTAAGGAAGTAAAGAACTACGCGGTTTTGAGGCGTGTAGTATTTTTTCGCAGCTGCTGTTAAATCCTCACGCGTCACTTTCATGTAGCGTTCAATTTCTGTGTTTATCAAGTTGGCATTGCCGTAGTAGGTGTGGTAGTTCGCCAAGCTTTCAGCAATACCTGCCATTGATGAGTTGCGTTGAATGAAATCGCTTTCAATTTGGTTGCGCAATTTTTGGAATTCTTGTTCGCTAACCAATTCTGATTTTACTTGATCGAATTCAGCGTTCATGCCGTCTTCTAACGTCTTTGGATCAACGCCCATGTTTGCAAGACCGAAGGCCAAGGTCAATCCTGGATCTTCCAAGTTAAAGGTGAAAGCACCGCAGAAAAGCGCCAATTCTTTTTCATCGACCAAGTGCTTATTCAAACGAGAGCTTTGTCCGTTCGAAAGCAGGGTGTTCAGCATATCTACTGCGTAGAATTCTGGAGTTCCTTGCGCAGGAATATGGTAGGCTTCAAGAATCATAGGAAGTTCGTCCTTACCCCAGATGGTATCGCGCACTTCGCCTAAGTTGGTTGGTTCAACCACGGTAGGGCGAGGGATGGCTTTGGTTCCTCTTGGGATGCCTGCGAAATAGCGATCAATTAATTGTTTGGCTTGTTCTGGATTGATATCACCAGCGATAGAAAGAACCGCGTTGTTTGGAACGTAGAAAGTCTTGTAGAAATTCACGAAGTCTTCGTCTTTCGCGGCATTCAAGTCTTCCATGCTACCGATTGGGGCCCAAGCGTAGGGATGTTTTTTGTAAGCATGGCTAAGAGCTTCAGGGAATAATTGTCCGTATGGCTGGTTATCGTAGCGCATACGTTTTTCTTCTTTCACCACTTCGCGTTGGGTTTCAATACCCACCGATTCTACTTTGGCGTGAAGCATACGCTCGCTTTCCAACCACAATCCCAATTCAAGTTGGTTAGAAGGAACGAGGTCGTAATAGAAAGTACGGTCTTGGGTGGTGTTTGCGTTCAGTGCGCCGCCTGCGTTTTCAACGTATTTGGCGTATTCACCGCGACCAATGTTTTCAGACCCTTCGAACAGGAGGTGTTCAAAGAAGTGGGCCATCCCGGTGCGACCAACTTGTTCGTTTTTCGAACCAACGTGGTAGAGGACGGTCACCGCAACGATGGGGGTGCTGTGGTCTTCGTGAAGAATAACGTGCAATCCGTTCGGAAGGTCGTATTCCGTGAATTTGATGTTTTGTGCAAAGCCAGCAAACGGCAGGGCAAGGCACAGACTAACTAAAAGTTTTTTCATAGGATTATTAGGTTGCCAAAAAGGCAAGGCGAATATACGACGAATGACGGAGGAGAAAGTTACAAGGATAAGGTGGTCTTCGACGAGGGTCTTTGACGAAGGTCTTCGACGAGGGTCTTTGACGAAGGTCTTCGACGAGGGTAGTTGACGAGGGTCTTTGACGAGGGTCTGTGACGAGGGTCTGTGCCGAAAGCTTTCGGCAAGGGTCTTCGACGAGGGTCTTTGACGAGGGTCTATGACGAGGGTCTTTGACGAGGGTCTTTCAGACGAATGCCGATGGCGAATGTTTTACTTTAAAATATAACTGGTACTTCTACCGCCACCTGGTTCCTTTTCGAGGATATTTTTGGTTAGCAAGTCTTGAATGTCACGAAGGGCGGTGTCGGGAGAACATTTGTTTATTATCGCCCATTTCGATGAATTCAGTTTTCCGGTAAATCCATCGAGAAGTTTTTCTAACATCCGAGTTTGTCGCTCGTTGAATTGGATTTCTTTGTTATCTATCCAGAACTGATGTTTTTGTAGAACTTTGTTCACTATTTGATCCGAAGAAATTAATGCTCGTTCTAGGCATTCAAGAAACCATTCCATCCACAGCGTAATATTGAGGTTTCCTTTTTGTGTTTTTTCCAGCATCTCATAGTATTTCTTTCTTTCCAATCTGATTTGGGAAGACATGCTGTAGAATCGCTGAGAAGAAGTCTCGGAGCGCGACAAAATCATATCCGTAATGGCTCGGGTAATTCTTCCATTGCCATCTTCAAACGGGTGGATCGTAACGAACCAAAGATGTGCAATTCCTGCTTGAATCGCAGGGTCAAGGTCGTCGTTTGAGTTGAACCAATTTAGAAATTGGGTTATTTCTTTTTTGATTCTTTTTGAATCTGGCGCTTGAAAGTGCACTTTTTCTTTTCCAAGAGGTCCGGAGACCACTTGCATTGGCCCCGAAGAATCGTCGCGCCAGTTTCCAACTTTAATTTTATACATACCACTTCTTCCAGATGGGAACATGGCAGCGTGCCATCCAAAGAGTCTTTCCGAAGTAAGTTTTTGCTTAGCGTGTAGTGTAGCATCCATCATCATTTCAACCACTCCTTCTACTTCTCTGTCGGCGGGTATCATTCCTGAAACCTCCATGCCCAGTCGTCGTGCAATGGAAGAGCGCACTTGATCGAGATCTAATCGCTCTCCTTCGATTTCGCTTGATTTGATGACGTCTAACGATAGTGCTTCGAGGTAGGCTTCATTTTTCAGGTTGAAGCCTATCGCTGCCATTTTACCGGACAGTTGTCCTTGTAGATTTCGGACTCTTCCAACGAGAGGTAGGATTTTTTCCGAATCAAATTCGAACTCAGGCCACTGGGGTAGTTGGTGTATGAAGCTCATTATTCTCCGCATTATTTGCGGTGAATATACGGATTATTCTCCGCACGGGCAATTATCTCCGCATTTTTTGCGGTGAATAGAGGGGTTAATCTCCGCATTAGCGGACGAGGGTCTGTGACGAGGGTCTTTGACCAAGGTCTTCGACGAATGTCTTTTAGACGAATGCCGATGGCGAATGCTGCGCGAATGTCTTCGACGAGGAGCGGGGACTTTGGACAGTATTTATTGGCGGTGTTTATTTAGTACGAAGCTTAATTTTCTGTGGATTTTGTCTGCAATCAAAAACATCTGTGATATATATGTTTTTGTCAATGACGCGATAGATTATTTTATAATTCCCTTCGATTAAATATCTATGTTCTTGCTTTAGTTCGACAAGGTTTTCTTCGACTTGTCCAATAAGAGGTTGTTTAGGTAATATTTTAGTTGCGTCGAAAATGGATTTTTTTATTTTGTTGGCAAGTGTTTCTCCTGCAACCATTTTGTAATACAGGAAAATGCTCTTAAGTTCTGAGGTCGCGAAGTAAGTCCAAATAACCTGCCCCATTAATCTTACCAGTTTTTAGATTGGAGTTCCAATTCTTTCTGGGTTAGGGTGTGGCCTTTTTTTATTTGTCTGTTAGAGAATTCAGCACGTTCTAATAAATCTTGTTTTGTGAAAACAAGATCATTGGGTTTAAGAGACTTAATGCTCTTATGAATGGTAGACTCGATTTTAGTAAATACCTTTTCGTCTTGAACTCCTAAAAGGAATTCAATTAGATTCATTTTTCTGGTTTGTAACTTAATCGCTTTCATAATCCATTTCTTCGTCGAAAGATAAGGAGTTAATTTTGATTTTCAAAATGGCTCCAAGTAGTTCGCTTAATAATAGGATTTTACATGTTCTTCGCATAAGTTGCGGTGAATAGAGAGGGTAATCTCCGCATTAGCGGACGAATGCCGATGGCGAATGCTGCGCGAATGTCTTCGACGAGGGGCGTTGACGTAGCGATTAGGGGCGGCATTTGCCCCATCCGACAACGTAGGTGCCGTCGAAATTCATTTTATATCCGTCAAAGGCCCCGCCGCAGACGTAGGTTCCGTCGGGATTTATTTTGTATCCGTCGAAGGCTCCGCGACAGACGTAGGTTCCATCGGGATTTATTTTGTAGTGGTCATAGGCCCCTCCGAAGACGTAGGTTCCATTGGGATTTATTTTATATCCGTCAAATGCTCCGCCACAGACGTAGGTTCCATCGGGATTTATTTTGTAGTGGTCATAGGCCCCACCACAGACGTAGGTGCCGTTGGGATTCATTTTATAACCTGTGAAGGCCCCGCCGCAGACGTAGGTTCCATCGGGGTTTATTTTGTATCCATCGTAGGCGCCACCGCAGATGTAGGTTCCATCGGGATTTATTTTATATCCGTCAAATGCTCCGCCGCAGACGTAGGTTCCATTGGGATTTATTTTATATCCATCGAATGCCCCGCCACAGATATAGCTTCCATCGGGATTCATTTTGTACCCATCAAAGCATCCACCGAGAAGGTAAGTCCCATCTGGATTAATTTTATATCCATCGAACTGTGCAAAGCTCATGAAGCAACACAGAAGCAGGCTAAGAAATGCAAATGCTTTTTTCGATTTCATTTTTGGGTGGGGGTGAGAGGGGAGAATTTTTTTTGTTTTAGATCAGAAGCATTCCGTGATGTCGAAGTAATGATACGCCTTTTGATTGATGATTTCACCTTTGATTAATCGTTTTCTCTCAATAGTAATTTTGTCTATCTTCTTGTTATTGTAGATAATTAGCTCTTGTCCCAGCTTTTTCCATTCTATTCCTAGGCCTATCCCCATACATCTGAGTATAAAATGCTCGGTTCCCACATAGTCGTTCATTCCTTTTTTATGAATAATGATTGGATCGTCAATCGAATTACCATCACCGCCGGAAATGGGCAATTCTACTTTGAAATCTCTTTCTAATAGTTCTTTAAGGGTCATTGTATTATCCGTGTTTATTCAGTTGAATTTGTAAGCACCCCTTTCTTCAAACAGTTTAAAAGTACACATTATTTGATTTAGTTAAATACTTCTTTGGACTTTTTCCATTTAAAGATTGATGTGGATACTCGTTGTTGTAGTTTTCAATAAA
>Ga0172367_10008360_pt1 | contig 11572 bp, 13 predicted proteins | sample Lak10m_FD_114542 | JGI IMG/M metagenome (GOLD analysis project Ga0172367, IMG submission 114542) | Freshwater microbial communities from Kabuno Bay, South-Kivu, Congo - kab_022012_10m | ecosystem: Environmental > Aquatic > Freshwater > Lake | place: Democratic Republic of the Congo: South-Kivu...
AAAGACAATCATCAAAATGTTTTCTTCTTAAAATGCCGAACTCAATCATAGATGGGAAAAAACGAACTAGCCTGCAAATGCCTTCTTTCTTGATACGCCGTCTTGGCCAGTAGCCACGTGATGGTCGCGGTTCAGCCTCAAATCCCTGATGGTAGCCAAACTCTGGTTGCTGAGCCTCATCACATAGGCTATACTCTGTGTTTTCCACCAAAACAGTGCCTGCGCGTGAGTCAACAAGGGCATGTGTTTTTTCATCCAAGTATCCACGTGACTGGGAATCAAAAACAGGTGGTAGATCTCGTTGATGGGAGTGAGCCTGGACACTTCCTCTTCGCTCAAGTGGGTTTCGCAGCGCGACAGTGGCTGAAATAGATGTCCCAAATGATGTTCGTCTGATGTGTACTTGGATTTCATAGGACGAGCCCATACTAAGACAACTCCATTCTGCATGGCGTAGCCCAACTGTGAAGCAATGGCAATAATCTCTGTTCCAAGCCCACCTGAGCTGAAGCCGTAGGTAGCCCACATTTTCGTGGCCCCTGCGCAGCTCGGCGGATTCTGGTGGTCGTAGATCGCCTTCTGCATGAACTTGGTCTTGTAGGCCAGCCTCGACTCGTCAAACTCGCTTTCGTAGATGGAAGCCTTGTCTGAGGCGTGGAATTCGGGGTCGTACAGGCGCAGTGCGTTGGCTGAAAAGCAGCAGCAAGCAGTCAGCAGCGGCGGAAGCAGGAGGCTTAGTGGCATGCTCTTCTTTGCTGGATAGCACCAGTCTTCCTTTTATGGGCATTTATTTTTTTTTGGGAGTGGAATGCCTCATTTATTGTCATGTGTATACCACCACACTGTACTAGCAGGAATATTGTAGTACTCAAAACCATAGCTGGGCTATTCTGATTCCCAGATGTATAAACATACATAAATACACGTGCTCTTTACTCTGTTATTATTTTTTGAATTATGCTCTTGGGAAAAACACGTTAAATAAAGTTTTGCTTGTTTTCATATGCTTTATTCCTTTTATATATTTTCAACTCTTGGCAAGCCCTTCTAAATGCCTTTGTTCTATGGATCAACAAACAATTCAAGCAAAACCAAATGATGTCTTGCATCCAAGCAATTCAATGGCTATCAGTATGTCTACTTTACCAAAAATTGAAGTGTCCAACATTGACTGTGAAAAAAACATTCATTATGCAATAAGTCAAAATGTACTAAAAACTCAATCTGAGAGTGGTAAAGACAAGCCCTGCAAGAGTCTTGTTGACAAATATATTCGTCTTTTACGCGATGCAACAGTTGGTTCATTGTATAATGAACTCGGAACGTGTGAAGCAACTCCAAACGGCTGCAATCCGCAAATTGCAATACCTTATAATGACCACATTAGGTATCTGGGAATTGATTGGCCAATAGTTGGACACACTATGGTTGGTCTCCAAAGAATGGATTTTGTCATAGAAGAATTAAGTAAAATCATTGAAAATGGAATTTTAGGAGATTTTATAGAATTGGGAACTTGGAGGGGCGGAGTTGTGATTGTAGCAAGGGCTTTGTTTGATGTCAGTGGTCAAGGCACGTTGAGACACGTGATTGGGTTTGACGCCTTTGATAAAATTCCTAAGTATGGAGCTGATGCTATGGTTCAATATTTATCAGTTCCATATGAAAGTGTGGTTCACAATTTTAAAAAATATAATCTATGGGATCCAGATTGGGTGCATCTTGTCTCTGGAATGTTTGAAGAAACTGTCCCAAAATTTGCAGAGGAATCCAATTTGGCAAAAAAAATATGCTTTCTTAGAATAGATGGGAATTTTTATACATCATATGAAACATCCCTATTTTTTTTTATGAGAGAGTTTCCATTGGAGGAATTATATTTTTTGATGACATTCCTTCTCATGTTGCAGCTAAGAACGCATGGGAAGATTTCCAAAGAGATCAAAATATCGTAGATTCACTTAATAGATTCAAAGAAGGCGACGGATCATGGATAAGGAAAACACAAGACGTAAAAATTGATATGAACAAATACAGAAAGCTCAATAGAAATGACTAAATGCAAGAAGCATTTGAAAAACTTATTATAGAGGAGAGAGAATTTACGCAAAAGGCATAGTAGCCCATTCCTGGGTATAATCACAGATAAATGCACACTTAAAAAAGCAGCAGACATACTTTACCAATAATGGTTGACAAACAAAAACTATATGTGGCACTTTTGTTCCTTTTCGTGTGTTTTATTCACTATGTTTACTTCCAGTCTTTTTATCGGCCATGCAAATGCCTTTGCGCAACTGAGCAACCTAAGCAAACCACACAACATCATCAAGTCACACCACCACCTTGCACTCCAAATACTATAGTAGTTTCTCAAGATGTAGCCCCCAAAGAAAAATCAATGGAAGAACTCATGATTGAAGCTGGAACTGATAAGGTTGATCGCCATGCCTACGACCGATATTATGAACAATATTTTGCAGCTTTTCGACACAAAGCAGATGTTTCAATCATGGAAATTGGGGCCAATAATGGAAATTCTATACTTTTGTGGGCCAAGTATTTTTCCACGCCAGCACACATTCACAGCATAGCGTATGCCGCCATTCCCAATTCAGAAAAAATGGCTTGTGATGCCATACCTGAGAAATGCCAAGTTATTCGCATTTTCGACGGTGACCAGTCTGATGTTTCGTTTCTTAGGACAATTGCCAACAAATATGCATACGACATTATCATAGACGACGGGTCTCACAACCCAGAACACCAAATAATCAGTTTCTCTCAACTCTTCCCAGCTCTTCGTCCAGGTGGCCTCTATGTGATTGAAGACCTGGAAACAAGCTATTGGAGCAGTCCTACTGGAGCTTCTATTTATGGATATGACATCACTGGGGCTGGCATTGGAAGAAAGTCAAAATTCAATGCAGTTGAAAAGTTTAAAAGTTTGATAGACGTCCTGATGCGGTATCACATGACTGCTCCCGAAATGTCAGTCATGCCTGCAGATTCTGGCATTTTTTCTATAACATTTGGCCAAGGTTTAGTGATAGTGCACAAGAGCACAGAACAGCAGAAAATGCATTTGCCTAACATTCCATCTGCTCCTGTTGATTTGAAGGATCTGGAAAAATGGATTTCTCAAAATCAGTGGACTTAACTTAAAGCAAACACACTTTTAGGCATGTGTACAATCTTTTGTTTTTTTAAAAAATAAACCATAAACAACTTTTTTTTTAGAAAAATACCTATAATAAAGCGCAGTAGCCACCACAACACACACAAGCAAACACAACACTAGCATGGCTGTTGTTCTGCCTCTCGCCCTCAAAGCCATGTGGGAATCTCAAAACATTGACAAAGAAGCACTGCGCTACATGTGTCCCATCGAATTATGGCATCACGCCAATGCGCAGCGAAGCCTGATTGATGAGTCTGAGATTCCATCTTCTGTGGGGCACCAATACAGACTTTATCATCCCCACGACACTGAATGGACTGGGTCTTGGCAAGAGTTTGCCTCTGAAGTCAAGTGTGTTTTGGTGGAGAGCACGGAGCATCTCGACGAAAACCACGATATGGCTTGGTATTCCATGGATATCTATGGCTGCATGGAGAATTGGCAGGAAGTCTTCTGCAATCTCTATGGCAACAACCACGCCAAGACCTGTGTCATTGAGGTGTGCTGCATCACTGGCGTGATCAATGTCATGGAGGAAAACAGGGTTGATTCTGTCCTTTTGGGAACATGGACTCCAGTTTTCAAGGAGGAGTGGATCAGGGATGGGTCCATTGACAGAAAAAATCTTGACATGTTCATGCTGGAGGGCTTCCCAGCAGTGGATGCATATTTCAAGGACGAAGCAGATGCCATAGACCTAGACCTTCACCCCTGCTGGTCAAACACCTAAAACCAAGAAAGAAAAAAACGGGGCATTTAACCACGAGCCCCAAGCAAAAGTATCCAAGACAACAACACCACGATGGATGCCCAAGCTTCTTTCTTAATCCAGAGCTGCCTGCACTGCAAGGACGAAAACACCATAGATTGGATGGTGATACTTTTGGAGCTGGCCGTGGCTGTGGTGGAAGCTGAAGTGTTTTGCCTCCCACACCACGATGAGCTCAAAGCAATTCAAGACCACTGTTGCCTCAAGTTTATGCTGCTCTTGTACGAGAATGATGAATCTTGATCTCCAAGACATATAAATAAACTTGGTTTTTTGTGTTTTCATATTTTCACACAAAGACATACACACAAAGACATAGTTGAAAAATATAGAGATGGTAGAAGGAGATTGGAAACACGGGATTTGCGACTGCTGCTGTGCAGATGGGTGTGGCTTGTGCTGTATTGGTTGCTTTGTTCCCTGTTTTGTGTTTGGAGAAAATTATCGCCTCCTCAAAAAGCAGAATCCGACTACTTCGCATACATTCATGGACAGCTTTAGCTGCTGCGAGAAGTGCGACGACCAGGCCAAGGCCACGTGGCTGTATGGAGTCCCGTGGATTTTGGGGGTAGCAGGCGAAGGCTTTTCTTTGGGAGCCATGAACTGGGTTGCCACTCCCCTGCTGAGTCTGTCCTGCATTTCCTTTCTCGTGCAGTGTCAAGTGCGCGGCACCATTCGCGAGGCGCTCAAGCTGGACGAGGACTGCTGCGAAGACTGCTGCGTGTCGTATTTTTGCTACGCGTGTGCCTTGGTGCAAGAGCGCAAGGAGCTCAAGGAGCAGCAGCAGCAGCCCACCTACACCAAGCTCATGTTTCCTCCCAGCTCCATGGTTGATTAAAGATTTTTGTTGTGGAGGCGGCCAGCATAGGGACCCACCGACTCTGGGGCCTTTATGGGTTGTTTAGCCACGATACTCTGATTTGCATAAAGGATTTTTTTGAGGCCATGACTATTGTTGGGATTCTTCTTGGCTCCCATTATTATTTTTGTTTTTAAAGACCTCATTCACATATATAAATCAAAAAATGGGGGTTTTATTCATTTATATATTCATAAAGGCCCAGAATGAGTTATAGAAAAAACACTACAGCAAAGACTGCAGTGCACGCAGGCAGTTTCGAGCTCACCACCCCCCAAGGCAACACGAGCCAGTTTGAAAACATGGACGAGGTCTTTGATTCTATCCCACCTGAAGAAGAAGGGGATCACCATTCTCGCATGATGGTGGGCCAGCAGGAAATTCACGATTCCCACCTCATCCATAAATTGAGCTTTGTCAGAGAGGTTGGGCGAGGGGGCTATTCTATTGCGTATTTGGCAAATTTCAGGTATAACGATACGCGAGTGATTCCATGTGTAGTCAAATTAGTCAAAGTGTTTTTGGAGATGGATATTTTCGAATTTGTCAATGGAGGTGAAAAGATATTTATGAGTTCTGACGGCTTTCGGCTGCTTAAGAGAGCCCCTACGTCTCCTAACATAGACTTGAGAAAAGGAGTTGAAAACTTTAAAAGAGAAGTCAAAAACCTAATCAGAATCCATAATCCAGAAAAACTTCTTTATAGACAATTTTTTGATTCGCATAGCAGGCTGGTCAGCACTCCTGCATCTCAACTTGGCCCGCTTCGAGAGGAAATGGCGCGCATTAGGAGCCACAGCGGCCACAACTTCATTCACAAATTTATACACTATGACCCCGTCTTGTACTTCATCCTGAGCGAGCCTTGCGACGGCACTGCGCAGGAAATCATTGATAGAGAGGAATCAGATCCGCCCACCTGCGAAGACAAGCGGCACTTCATGCTGCACCTAGGCTTGGCAGTGGACTACCTCCTGTCTGTGATCAAGGTGGCCCACACAGACATCAAGCCAGCCAATGTCTTTTATACGCGCAGCACAGCCAGAGACACTCGCTTCCACTTCAAGCTCTCTGATTTTGGATATCTAGATGATGTTCCAGACGAAGACTTCACGTCCCCTGCTGATCAGCTACCCCAAAACTCAAATTATATAGGCACTAGACGCTACTGTCCACATGCAGTTGTGCAGAAAAGGATTGAGGCTTTTTCATCTTCAACCGCGTCCCCCTATTATATCAATTCTGCCAAACTCATGCTCTTTAACTTTTGCGCGTCCATCCTCTGCTTCTTCAACACCATGTCAAACCTTGGTCCAGACAACGTCCAGAAAAGCGTAAACGAGAATCTACGTTTGGCATTAAGATATAAGGGAGGAAAGTTTGCTGATTGGAAAACAGACTTAAGTGATGTGTATGGGCAGCCCATGATGGACTTCGTGTTCAAACTCATGCAAAGCCCAGACGACTATTGGTTTAATCCCGAAACACAGTCCCTCAAAGCAGAGTGGCATGCTATACTACAAAGTACAATTGAACGAATGCGTCGTGAGGGCTGCATCATTCTCTGATTTATTCACACAAAGTCTCAGTTCATAAAATGCTGTCCCTTTTTGAGGAGCACGCTCGACACATCATCAAGAGCATGGCAGCATTTCGTGGGCTAAATTCTATTCTATGATATAAGCCATAACATTTGGGAAGTGGAAATAAGAATATAATACCAAATGACTGCCCCCAGTTGTTTGTCGCGAAAAACAATTTTTTTTGTTTTAAGTATAGTTTATTCAATGGGATTTTTCACTTGTATGCTTATGACAAACCCTATTTTTAAACCCATAAAAATTCAAAATCCAAATATCCATAAAACTTTGGATGCTGAAAACATATCAGTCCAACCCTGCCAAAGGTACTATATTGACATGGGCTCCAATATAGGAGTTCAGATCCGCAAGTTATTTGAGCCAATCCACTATCCAGATGCTCCAGTACTAAATATATTTTCTGAATATTTTGGAACTCAAGACATGAGAGACAGCAGTGCAAAGATATGTGCTGTAGGGTTTGAAATGAATCCAGTTCACACAAATCGACTTAAATCTCTAGAATCAATATACAATAGGTGTGGATTTCACACAAAAATTTACACTGAAACAGCAGTCTCTACTACCTCTAAAGAAATGACGCAGTTTTGGTCAGATAACGACTTTTATAATCACGAGTGGGGAGCCTCTGCCATGTACAAGTGGCCAGAACAAATAAATAACACAGTGCTAGTGAACTCAATAGATATCAGTGATTTCATGCTAAAGCATGTCATTCCATATGCCTCTACCATAGTAGTGAAAATGGACATTGAAGGGCAAGAAGTTAAAATTTTGCCTGACTTATTAGCTTCAGGTGCAATGTGCCATATTGATCTCATATTTATTGAACTCCATCGTCGCATGATTAGTGATTCTAACACTTTAGAAAACTTCGACTTGTTCATAAAGTCTCTAGAGTATTCATTGAAAAATTCGAATTGCAAGACTAAAATATCATATATGGATGATGAAACATATAACAGAGATGACCATTTAGACATAGGCAACTGTTTGAAAAACAGTGGCTAATTGCTATGCATACCTAAAACACATATTCATTATTCAAACTACACATGATCCTACACAACAAGCCCCCTAAAATATATAGATAATAATAAAGTGAGAAATCCCAACCACAGACTTAGCTTTTGCTGTATTGGCTTCGCATCACAGCTTGCCTTGACTTCCACACACACACATGCCCAAGTCCTAGCTAGCCCTTGGTGGCCTTCTTCTTGGGGCGCACAATGTCAGACGCCCAGTCCATGTCCAGACAGTTCTTGAGAGTCCAAAACACAGACGCGCAGTAGATCCCACATACAGTCTCCAACATGTCTTCATATCCCTGTTCTTGCCCTTCAGCCCACAATTCAATCACTTCCTCCTTGTCTATGCCGCAATTCGAAATAGTAGTGGCAAGCGCGATTTCCACAATCACCCAAGCAGCAACTTCGAGCTTGGACAGGTCCTCCAGTGTCGCCACCTCCTTCATGATATTCTTCGACAAGCACCCGAGCTGGTGGCAAGTCAGCAACCCAAAATGCTTCATGAAAAGGTGCGTCGTGTGTTCTTCTGAGTGGAACCTCGTCAGACAATCCTCCTTCAATTCACTACTGTTCACAACAAACTTATACACAGCAATCAGTCCCTTAAACACTGCCTCGAAAGCAAGGCTCTCCACTTCGCAGTCCACTAAAATATTTTCCTCGCACAAGCCCTTGATCCACTGTTCCACCCCATTAAACGCTATGCATCCAAACATGTCAGGGAACTCCACTAGGTGCAAATTCTTGAATTTCCAGTCCTTAAACCCAATTTCTAGGGCTTTGCAGTTTCTGAGAAATGCGTCGCTGTCGGGGGACTCGTCCAAGATGGCAGAGAGCTTTAGGTTGTTGGGCATGTGTGTGTGCTCTCTTAGACTACTACGCTTTCTCTGACATCAAGCTTTTATGCCCTCCAAATTAAAAAAAAGACACAGCACGTTTTTTTTGGAAGCTGTTCATGGGTGCATTTCTCTTTCATCCACAAATAAAAAAATGACAAAAATACAAATTCCAAGAGACCAACATACTGGGCATGTGTTGCCAAAGCCAGTCCCAGCAGAGACCTTTTGTTTGATGGAGCCCTGCAAATGGGAATCTTGGTGGTATACTTTTTTGTCTCACAAAGGAGTGCTCAAAGAAGACTTTTGCTGTGTCTGCAGTGTGTGGAAGCCCGCTGGGACACTGACCCGCTCCAGCATGAACCTAGTGCATCCTGAGGTCAAGCGCAAGCGACTCAACACCTCTCTCATGGAATTATTCCTGTGCAGCAGGGGATGCAAGGCCACTTGTGCTCAGTGCAAGGCAGTGATTCCCAAGCCCCAGGCCACAGATAGGGGCGGACTCTGCGAGCTCTGCTGCGACAAGCCTACAAAGCGTCCGCGGCGCTCATAAATACTCAATACATATTTAAGAGACAGCATTATATTAAACTTATACATAAAAAAAGCACAACAAGCACAATGACAATGCTTGCATCACACTATCACTACACGTTGACTTGGCTCTTCTTTTTGATGCGCTGCACCACAATGCTCGACTTTGCCTACTGTGAGTCCACTGAAGCAACGTCGACTGCCGCGAGCATTGAATTCGCGAATTCTTCAACAACTACTACTACCACCACGGCCACGTCCTTGGTTTCCATCTCACCACCCAATGCCACAGCCATGTCTGCATTGAGCCCTCCCAAAAATGATACGTTGGTGACTGGAGTCATAGTAGGCATGCTCTTTGGCTTGTCTTTCTTTGCGCTGATCATTGTTTATTTCTTCAAAAAAAGGAGTCAGAGACGCCAGCTCTACGCCAACGTGTCGTGAGACTCTTTACTTCTACTCAATTCATAGCAGAGCCTGCAGCCCACCGGCGTGTCATAGTAAAAGTGGCTCAAAAATGCAGGATTTAAGTCAAAAGTGGCAGAATTGTTTGTTTTCCATGAAAGGTACTGGTCGTATTCGTCCTTGTGTGCCGAGAGATGCGCTAGGTACTGGCCCAATGCGTGTGCGTCGGGAAAGTCAAGTGCATTGACAAAAGAATGTCGAGCGGGAGCATAGGCTTCTGCATTGGGGGCCCCCAAGTATACCATGACTGCATTGGTCAAGAAGCCAATCCAAAACTTTTCAGTTAGATAATCATGAAGAATGGTGTTTTCGATACTTATATAAAACTGATATTTAGACGAAATCACAGTCTTTCTGAAATCGCGGTTCGACAGCATCTCACCTGAAGATGGCCACCATCCTCCCTCATAGTCCAAATACTGATTTTCGTCTTCAGTTTTGAAGCAGCCCCCCATCATGTCTAAATGAATACTTTCCATCAGCTTTTTGACATAATCCTCATGTCTCCCACAAGAAGCAGAAATAAACGCCACACCAATGGCACTACTACTACTACTGTCCACCTTCTTCTTCATAACAGTCAAGGAATTTAGCAAGCAGTACCAAGACTTTAAAAACTCAGATTTTGCGTCAAGTTTTGCACAACTTTGTGTCGACAGCATAAATTCCAGTCCCTCAAAAACATGCATGTAGTAGAAAGTGTGCAAGCTGTACGTTATGGGAATTCTGCTGCTCATGAAAAACGAGGCGTGCCAGCATGACTTCTCCCCTCGATCCAAGCAATCCAGGATGGATTCATGCGAGTAGGCTTCTAGGTTGGCCATGACTTGGACTTCGTGGGCCTCCTTTCTTATCATTTGCTGATGCGCCACCGTGGCGTGGGCACGCACAGACAAGTCGTCAAAGTCAATGATCTTGCACGTCGCGCTGCACTCCTCTAGTCTGTACTCCAAGAAGAAGGCGATCCACGACGGCAGACCCCCTGGTTGACTCCGCAAGTAGTAGACTGTATTGTTGGATTGTGTTTGGGCTGGAATTTTATCGTCGTATCTGTGCTTTTCAATCCGCAAGGAGAGTTGGTGTCCGTTCTCGCACAGCTTAGGGTGTGACACGCAAAATGCAGTGTTCAAGTCGTATGAAAGTGGCATCATAGGTTCGCTTGCTTTGTAGTCTGCTTTGGCAGAATTCTTTGCGTTTGGATTGTCATGCATTATTATTGGTTCAACTATAAAATTAGCTGCTGAAGACTCATTGTCTTGATCAAACATCTGTTGGAGTGGAGTTTTGTTTGTTGTTTTCTTTTGCAATCTTTTGCTTATACTATTTATGAGTAAATCTCCAGAGTGCCTGAATACAAACTGATAGTATCCAAACAGCACAAACAACATAAAAAAAGGCACTAATTGATTGAGAGGCTTCTTCATTATGTTTTTGGGGGCACATGATCTTGGAATACATGCATTGTGAAAAAACAGATGGATGGGATAAAGTATACTCAAAATAGGCGAACTTACCTATACAAGACACTCTGTCCCAATAAACTTCGCTCTTGGTATAATATTCCATAATGGCCCCCGTTTATATGGGACGTGAGATTTGAACCTGCAAGCCACAATCCCTGATTCTGAACTGTATTCCAGCAACCAAATAAGGTGTCCATAAAATGGCAATTTATACAGTTTAAGTCACATTTTGATGCCATATCATCAAAGAGTGTGCGCGCCCTCCATTTTGCAAGCATATATCCATGAGCACAACCTCCACACGCTCTGACAAATCGAACTCCAGACGTGTCATGTTGGTGGGAAGCACCCGATCCACAGTTTTGCGATATCCATTCAGTATCAAAAGCGTCGTGGCATATCCCCAGATACACAAAGCCATCCTCCTCGCCTAGCTGCATCAAGTAGTCAATGGCCAACTGAATTCTTTCGGGTTGTCCCCGTATGCTTGGATGAAGAGCCACGTCATCTTCCATGAAAATTGCCCAGTCTTCTTCGTCATTGCTACTATTGACAAATTCAGCCCACATCTTTCTATGAGAAAAAAAATTAGAATATACTTGGACATCAGAAGAGACTGAAAATTTTTTTTCTTGGACTCTTGGATCTGATAATTCAACTGTTTCGACTCTATTCAATTGAATACTTGGAAAGCTTTCTGCCCAAATGCTCTGCATCCATTCGTTGCGTTTATGGTCTTTTGGAACATTCATGTAGTAGCCTGCTTTGAGTCCATTTTTTTTTTCTGGGATTGTAGGATTTGTAGTGTTCTCTTCCATCCAGCTGCTGTTGTTGAC
>Ga0172367_10008361_pt1 | contig 11572 bp, 6 predicted proteins | sample Lak10m_FD_114542 | JGI IMG/M metagenome (GOLD analysis project Ga0172367, IMG submission 114542) | Freshwater microbial communities from Kabuno Bay, South-Kivu, Congo - kab_022012_10m | ecosystem: Environmental > Aquatic > Freshwater > Lake | place: Democratic Republic of the Congo: South-Kivu...
CGGCACGAAAAGGGTGCCAGCACTAATGGTGGCAACATCAATGCGAGTCGCTGACATATAAGAGAACGCTGCAGATTGGACACTCAAGGTTGGCATGAAAAGAGTTGTTGCACTGATTTCAGCGACATCGATGCGTGCTGATGACATGTATGAGAACGCTGCTGATTGAACACTCAGAGTCGGTACGAAAAGAGTTGTTGTACTGATCTCATCCACATCAATGCGCGCTGATGATATGTATGAAAACGCTGCTGATTGGACACTCAAAGTCGGCACGAAAAGGGTGCCTGTACTAATGGTGGCAACATCGATGCGAGTCGCAGACATATAGGAGAACGCTGCTGATTGGACACTTAAAGTCGGCACGAAAAGGGTGCCAGCACTAATGGTGGCAACATCAATGCGAGTCGCTGACATATAAGAGAACGCTGCAGATTGGACACTCAAGGTTGGCATGAAAAGAGTTGTTGCACTGATCGTAGCAACATCGATGCGAGTCGCAGACATATAGGAGAACGCTGCAGATTGGACACTCAAAGTCGGCACGAAAAGAGTTATTGCACTGATCTCAGTGACATCAATGCGAGTCGCAGACATATAGGAGAACGCTGCAGATTGGACACTCAAAGTCGGCATGAAAAGAGTACCGGCACTGATTTCATCAACATCGATACGTGCAGCAGATATATAGGAGAATGCGGCGGATTGAATGTTAAGAGCAGGTGTATAAAGTGTTGTGATACTTGCATAAACGAACGTATTAGATTCGGAATAGAGTTGAGTGATGGATGCGATAGGACTGATGATATTGGATGCGGATAAGAGGGGGGTTATGACGGATCCGGCAAAGAGTGCAGCGCCTGACATTTGTCCTGAAACACTGAGAGTGCCGGCGATAACGATTTCACCAGTATCTTTGACGCGCATAATTTCCAGATCATCGGCCATAAATTGGGCAATATCTTGATTGAGACCCATTTGATTGACGACGAGAGCAGGTGCGGCACCTGCATTGGAAATGATGAATTGTTCGGTGATGGTGATTTCAGTACTGGTTACGGTCAAACTGCCGACCACTGTCAGAGTTCCTTGAACATAGAGATCACTTGTAACGGTACCGATGCTCAACAGATCGATATTGGCAACACTTGCGACCATTGTGCCAAATGCACCGGAAACAGTACTGGTTGTCGTTGCACTCATTGTATCGACAAAAGCAAGTGTCAAACTGCTTGCATCAGCATACAACTCAGATGCAGAGACATTGTCTGATGTTACAAATGAATAGGTGGCGGAATAGGAATATTGTGTGGTGGTGATGAGATCGGTGACGACCATGCTTTCGACAAAAGCGTTCGTGATCGATGTGTAACCGAAGGCGGCTGATGGGATGCTAACAGCTGTGACTACGAGATTATCGGCGGCAAGAGTTGTTACGGAAATGTTGGTAGAGGTTAGAGTCGTAACGCTTAGTTCATTATTTATAATGACCCGAGCTGACGAAAAATTGTATACGTTGCTCATATTATAGTAAAGGCAGAAAAACGATATCTCGATTTACACGATAATATTAGGGCCCTGATGGACCCGTAGACACTACAATAACAACCATAATGGTGGAACATTGCATCATAGACCTAGTAGACCACATCATTTGATCTTCTCGTGGTTCAAGTTGTAACGGATCGATTTCGATCATGTACATATTGCCGTTCAATTCAATAAGTCCAAATCCGACACGGCGACCTGTTCGATTCGATGATATGATGGCCATATTAGCAGGAACCGGATCTGTTCTGATATTCATGGATTGGAATCCGATTGAATAGTTTGATGCGAGATAAGGTTTAACGGTCAAGATCTCATATCGATTCATTTGATACAGTTGTGGAATTGGATCTCGAAGGACAAATGTTTGATACAATGTTTGATCTTTGAACGGCATATGAATCCAACCTGCAAATTGATTTGATCGAGTAACGGAATATAAACGTGAAATCTTGTATCCGTTGACGGTGAAAGGGTTTACAACAGATGTAAGACAGTCGAGATTTTGTATAGGTATCCATTCAAACAGTTCATGATTACGTTCTCGCCATGTCAAAGTGTGTAAATAAGATATTTCGTTAATTGTGTAAAGATTCGAATAGTTTTGTTGATGAAAGGTGACAATATGTGGAACAATACGGATTTTGAGATGAGGACAATGCGTCATCATATAATTGGATATCCATATATCGCCAACATTGTGGTTAATGTTTGGATGAGTTCGTTGATCGAGTCGAATACGAAGAGTTTCCAACATTTGTCGAATAATCGGATCTTTGGGTTTTGTATAAATTGCAATCGGAATAGAATCGACTTCGTTGACATAGATGGCAATAATATCACTGTCAAGATTCGTTTCTCGGATTTGATGTAAGATTGTGGGCGATACAGTGTACCAAGGGTTTAATGTCCATCCTCCAAAATGGTACATGAGTAGGATGCGTAAAACATATGTTATTCCGAGAGGATCTTCATATTCGGTAAGCATAGAGTGATAGGAGTCGATATGACAGGGACACATTTTGTTGAAAACAGCGCGGTTTACGACGGTCCATTGAGGGTCTTTTATTGTGGGAGCTGCAACGGATTCATAAGGGTACCATATTGGATCGATTGATCGAATTTGTCGATACGATTCTTCGATGAGGGGTGTCAATTCGGGGAAGATGTATTGGAACATATCGGGCCATGTGATAAGGGAGAAGGGGCGATGGATGCCGAATGGCGCTGGTGTGAAATATTGTTCACATGCGAAGCGTGTTGCGACATCGAGTGGTGGGAGTCGTTTTCCGTATTGGTAACAGTTGATGGAGAAAAAGATGTCTTCGGGCATAAGATCGCCATTTGTCATATAGCGGTTTAGATTGGGTAGTTGACATATATCGATCATGGCGTCGCGATTTCGGATGGAAAAGCCGCCGTTACCGCCGCATCGTGTTTGATCACGAATAAGATGTACCCAATCAGGATAATCGATACCCATTTGTTCTTGGGTGTAAATATAGTAAAACCAGGGTGCACCAATATAGTCGTATTGGAGGAAATCGGTGATGGATTGACTGTTACCAATGACCCAAGTATCGTATTGTAGAATGAAAAGAGTTTTAGCGGGGAATTGTTGCCAGAAAGCGGCAGTAGTGAATTCCGTATTGTAGGCGGTTAAATTGTAATCGGGATTTGTGAAGATGATCCAATGGATATTGGAGAAATGTGGAGTGAAAAGATCGTGATACTGTTTGGCGACGGACTGTTCTATATAACATATGAGTGACCATCCTGAGTCGGATCCTGATTCGGGTCCAGATAAATGATGAAACGCTTTGCGGAGAATGGTCAACATCATGGGGAAATAGCGGGATTCGATAAATAGAACAGCTTTATTGGATTGTTGTGGAGAGGGGAGATCTAGATGGGTCGGAAGACGGGACATATAATGGGTAGTGAGATGCTCTAATATTTTGGTCCAATTACAACTGTAATGGCGATAAGTGAGGGAAATGTCCATGGTATTTTGGAAACTGTATAGCAATAATATGAATGGATATGTGTATTTATTCGAAATGAACGACGTTTTAGTATTGTATAAAAATTGATAGTTAATAAAACGTTATTTAAATCATATAATTATCGGAACTGCTTGACAACAGTTCCGATTGGTTGCAGGTTGGAAATGTGCGAGTTCGAATGAGCTGACAAGCACAGTTGTATTGAAGTTCCATCTTGCCCTTACAAGAGAGCCGGTTCATTCTTGCCCCCACCGCTTGCCTACCTCAGTCGTGCTCCCGCACTTCCTGCCTGCAACCAAATACAAATGTCGCCAACTCCTCGTTCCTCTGTGAAGAAGTCTGCAAGATCATCCATTTCGAAGTTCTCGTCGCCGTCAGCTTCACTCCAAAAGATCTTGCAGAATACCACGCACAGCCTTCCCACATCCACACCGCCTACAAGATCTCTTCAACAGATCTTGCAGATGGTCGACGATGCTGAAACCATGTTCGTGTATGCGAAACGTGATCACGCTCTTGCTTGCGCATTCGCATCAACCGACGCAGATCGGACGCTGCCTGCCATCATGAACATAATGGCAAAAAGCATGCACGCCCTCCGTGCACTCGTGATGTTCGCTTCAGCAGTGATCGCATTTTCCTGCAACATGCCATCCGAGAGAACTCACCCGATCGAGTTCAAACAATGCAAAGCCGAACTCGAGCGATTGAGAGACAAACATGATCAGCTCCATCGGGAAATGGACGAGATGTCGGAACTTGAGACATCCTCTTCCTAATCCTTACTGATCGATCACCCCCCCCATCCACCCTCACAAAAAACCATTCACAATCAACCTTATAAATCTTTCTATATAGGCATAAACGATCCATTTGTATCGTATTGTCCCAATACAATTGCTTGTTGCGTCGTTTTCATTGCTTGGTAATCGTAAACCTTTTGTCCTTCAACATCGACATACACAACTCGTGCCATATCCGGATTCGCGATTGCCACAGTATGTAATAGATCAGTTGCTTTGAAGAAAGCCCGTTTACTTTTATCCGCAATCAACACATCTCCAGCTTTTGTCACCATTCCTTTCACCAATTTAGCCCGGATAATTTTGCGATTCGATGATCCACTTACCGCATCGTATGCAATATCTGGAATCGATCCAAGTCCAGTTGCACCTTGACCATATGAAAAACACTGATATCGACCCTTTTTCATATTATCCGCCGCATTCAATCGACAATCCACCGCAGATTCACGCAATATCTGCAACAACTCATTTTTAATAAGGGCTTTTTTATACGCAATCTGATAAACATGTTGATCAGTCGATTCCGGTTCCGATGATCGCTGTTTCTGATTCTCCGTAAACACTGCTAAATATCGATACACTTCCACTGTACGATCTGCAGGTGGCAACGCTATATGTGAATTCCTCCGCACTCCTCGCCCAATAACCTGCTCCATTTTCACCTCATTCCAATAAGGTTCCAATATATGAATCTGTCGCACATTCTTCAAATCCAACCCTTCAGCTCCTGCACTCGATGCAATCAATATTTTCAATTTCTCTCCACGACGATTGTCATCCGCATTAAATGCCCGAATCACTTTAGCCCGCTCCTCAAACGATATCTGACCTGTAAACAGTGCATATGTACCAGCTGCTCCATCTGCCCCAGCTGCACCGTATCGCTTATATCCAGCGACTTCCAGCGCCAAACTGATGATCTGTGCTCCTTCCAACAGAGTGAATTGACTATAGATGAAAACATTTCCGGGTGATTCCGCAACATGATCCAAGATGGCGCCAATCTTTGGACTGTACATCGCCAACGCTTCCCGGCTCAAATACTGTTCTTTAGACTGCGCCAACTGTTCAATTGTCGCTGTCATCCGTTGCATATAAAGCCGAGTTAAACGGATCTTCTCATCTGCTGCACCGTTTTCATCGTTGTTGCTCTCTTCCACTTTGAACATTTTATCGATATCACGTTTCGATATGCGAGAATGAGATCGTCGAGATGATGTTTTCGCCGCATCATACACAATTCGTTCAAATTCCGGATTCGGAAAAGGTCGTCGCATCGGTTCAGGTAAAACGAAATTCGAGAACTCTCGGGAAAAAACGCGGAACATCGATTTCGCTTGAAGACCTGCTCGCTTCTTTTTCATCGAACTTTTCTCCCTCAACTTCTCTTGTGCCCTTACAATCTGATACAATTGATACTGATATTCACTCATCGGCACTTCTATCATCCCTTTATCAATCATTTGTGGATAGGATGCATCATGAACCCAATAATAGCTAACGAGTCCCATTATTCGTCGTTGAAACAGTTCGCGATTCTTCATACGAAAGAATCCATCTTGATCTTCCTCGATGAAATAGTTGAAAAACGCCTCGAAATCCCCTGATTCTACTTGATCCGGAAACGCAGTGTATCGACGAGTCATCATCCGTTTCATTTCAATCCCGGTTGTTGTTCGCGCATGGTCAATGATGGACGCAATCGAAGTAGGCGACGCATCTCGTAACAACATTTCACAAGTCTTGTTCCCTAATCGGAGTGATACATAGTCCACTTGATCTGTCAATTCGCGGATCTTGTCTTCTAAGATGGGCGCATTAGTTAGGGTCCCCCCTTCAATGCGGAAAACAGTGACCTCCATGAGTCCGCGCAATATATTGAACAGGATCGCCAATTCCGCTGGAGTGTTTACCAATGGAGTGCCGCTCATACATATAATTTTAGTATTCTTAGCAGTCATCAACATTTCATAGATAATCCGACCGTTCTTCGAATTGCCAACGAGTGAACTGATGATCCGACTAATCAAATTGTGGACCTCCTCGATTAATATGACCCGATTGTCAAGATTGCCGAGTGCTTCTAATTGATCTCCTACATTGGATGCATTATAACTGATGAAACTGTATTTGTTTTTCCATGTCATCTGATTTCGTTGATATACTGGATCACCGCAGAAGAGAACACCTTGACTGATGAAATTGTCCTTTAACGCCGCTGGACTGAGAAAAAGGATGTTCCGTTGTGTCTTCAATGATTCGGCAATCTGAATCGCTGTACATGTTTTACCTGAACCGAGTCCATGATATAACAAGATCCCACGATAGGGACTTGGATCACGCATGAAATCCCTGAGAAATCGTTGATACGGAAATGGACTGAATCCGTTGGATTTGGGGAAAGGTCCGCCGTTCAATTGATACGATGAGAATGTTCGTGTAACCCACTCTGGAAACTCTTTGCGATATGCCGGCATCCATGTCGATGGTGCGACTGCGCCTGCTGCTGCGCCTGCTGCTGCGCTTGCTGCTGCGCTTGCTGCTGCGCTTGCTGCTGCACTTTTGCGACGTGATGACATATGGATATTAATACTATAATTGAAGAAGAATTATTTAACTCATATGGTGGCGTGGTGGCGTCAATCTCATTTGAAATGATATATTTTCATATAATAACATGAAAATAGGTGTATTAGGACATACAGGATTTGTTGGATCTCATATATATGAGAAATATCCAGATGCCATTGGATTCAATTCGCAAAATATCGAAACAGTTCGTAATCAACATTTCGATCTCCTCTTTTGCGCTTGTATCCCCGCCGTTAAATGGATCGCAAATCGCGACCCCGATCACGACCAACAACAGATCGAACATATACAATCCTTATTACATACAGTTGATGCCACCGAATTCATCCTTATTTCAACGATTGACGCTCATTGTGACACGGAGCCATATGGTCGACATCGGAATCAGTTTGAACAGTGGTGTATGGCGCATTTCGATAACAGATGTCGCATCATCCGACTTCCTGCACTCTTCGGAATTGGACTCAAAAAGAACGCCTTATTCGATCTGCTGAACCATCGATTTCTCGATCGAATTCATCCCGATTCCCATTTCCAATGGTACGATCTACGTGATCTCAATGGTGATATTCAAGAGATGCGCCGCCTCGATTTACGCACAGTTTACGCCTATTCTGATCCGATATCGATGCGACAAATATGCGACACATTCTTTGGATACGATTTAAGTGGCACAAATGTCGTCAATTACGATTATCCGACTCTTCAACCTTTTTTCCGTCGATCCGTTGTCGATATAATGGATAAAATGCGTCGATTCATCGATGTTTGGCACGGTCTCCGGTATTACAGAGATCGCATTGTAGTGTCGAATCTCCATTGGAGTCCTGATCACACATCTTTCGCTCTTCATCAATTGCGCCGATACAATGTTGAACAGATCGAATCCGTCTTTAACAATTGTATTATTGCATCGACTGCGATACGTGTCACTTCGATTCAATCGATTTTATACGGAATTGATCCAAATCCGGATGCTATATTGGCCCAACTGCATCGTGTTGCAGAGACAGCAGCGAGTATCGGCGCAACTGTCCTGGTGCTCGGTGCTCCTAAACTCCGCCGCAGTCCATTAACGCGCGAAGACTGGACAGATCTGCTCCGTCGGTATCGTGGCGCAGTTACCATCGCTTTCGAGCCCAATGCCGCCGATTACGGTTGCCAATACGGGACAACTTTGGCCGAAGTTGTCGAATGGTTGGCAATGATCGGCAATGATCGCATCCGTATCAATCTCGATTATGGCAATCGATGGATGAGTCGAGATCAAACGGTGCCGAACTGGTCAGCTGGTGACATTGCACATATTCAGATCAGTGCGGCACATCTCGACAATCTCGATGCGGAGATCTTGCGGACAACATTGGCGACGTGTCCGATTCCGACCAGTTACACTGGCCGCATTTCATTGGAAGTCAATCGACCGGTTGACACACTTGCACAAAATCTTTATACAATGATTGCCGAATTGTACAGGATGCGACGCACATTTCAGCGCAAATGTTTGGTGATAGGTGCAGGATGGTACGGATGTTATATAACGAACTGTCTCCGTAAACTGGGATACAACTGTGATATCACCGACAAAACAGATCGAATCATGACAGCATCTTCACGCTATAATCAGAATCGACTTCATCTGGGTTTCCATTATCCGCGCAATTATCGTACACGACTCGAATGTATGAAAGGATATAAGATGTTTATGCAACAGTTCGGACAATTGACAAGCGAATTAACGAACATTTACGCTATATCACAAGATTCCATTGTTGATCAACAAACATATCGTAACATTTATACATATGAACAGGTTCCGTATGAATATTTGGACAAATTGCCGGAGTCGGTTCCTGTTCAGATTCAACATATTGAACCGGGATATATACTTCAACAGGAACGATACATCGATCCTGATATGGCGGCTGCATATTGGGCGCGGCGATTGACATTGAAACCTTGGGCAACAGTTGATCCGAATGAATATGAATGGATAATTGATATGACATATGGAAATTATGTTCCGTTTGTCGACAGTTATCGCGAAGATTGTTTAACGTTGATATATCGGGCACATTGTCCGACAACTATTGGGATCACGATTATGGACGGTCCATTCTTTTCCATTTATCCCTATAACATATCGGAACAGTTGTATACGGTGACACATGTGCGATACACTCCGATGATCGGAGCTGATTGGTCAGTGGACCAGTTGCGGGAACTGATGGAACAGGATATTCGCAAATATATTCCGGATTTCACCGATCATTACACTTATCATTCTTATTATATTTCATCGAAGACGAAATTCCGTAATCAAACATCGGATAGATCGTTGCAGTTTCAGCAGACTGGTAATGTTTATTCATTTATGGGTGGTAAAATCACTGGTATATTCGGAGTTTGGGACTATTTATCCAACGAGTTGATTTAAATATTGTTGAACAACATTGATATTCGTAATTGTGTAAGATGGACTGCGATAACCAGGATGATCAAACGATATATCATCATTCGTGTATTCATAATAATACAGTTGTTGGATTTGATCAAGAGGAGCGAACTCAGGTGGACCAGATGAAATGTTTTTATTGCCGATATAATCGGGATGTAACAGATCGATCAGATTGGGAATGTGTCGAGGATTGCATACATGAAACGAAGTAATGAGTTGATTAAGATTGAGATTGTAGATGAGTCCCATAATGGATTCGCGATTAAGTTCTTCTAATGTGGGAAGACGTTGATTCCATATAATATACATATGAATGATGAATCGGCGTAAAAGGGAATATTTGTAATGACGAAGTCGATGAAATCCGTTGCAGTTATCGGGATGTGCTGCCAATTGAAGCATTTGATCGACATAGTGCCGAGACAGGTCAACATAGTTGTATCCGGCGCATACAATAGCGGATCGATCAATATTGGTGCGATTTCCGCGATTATGATAATGTAGGCATCGGATAGCATCGACCAGATGTTCACGTCCATGAGAGACAACACCGCGATGATTACCGTTGGATGTTGAAACAAATGCATTTGAACGATAAAATCGTTTGATAATGGCGGGATTGACGGTATGTTTGAATGTGGTGATATTACGGATTGGCTGTTGCATTTCGAAGTTGACGTAATGGGGGTTTTCAGTGTCGATCTTGTTATAAAGATAATTGGTGGTTGGAATGCTGAATATAGTGGCATCGGCAGGAAGTTGTCGGAAATAGTTGGGAAGACTGGTTGCCGGATCTGTCGATCCGTCGATATATAAGAATTCGTCTGAATCGAGTCCGACTAGGAATTCGCATTCGGTCTTGTATTTGTGCATAACTGTTGTAAATGCGTCACCTTGTCCACCATCTTTGTAAGATGGACATGTTTCAAAGATGACACCGCGATTGCGATATTTATCGTAGATTGCTAAGACTGCCGGGTCACAACTGTTGTTATCGATTATTACAACATTGGAGTAACCGAAAATGGTACCGTAATAGAGGATGAAATCTTCGATGATATCGACGTCATCGCGAGTAACTGTGAAAATCTTGACAAGAGATGTCGACATTGTGATAATATTAAAATTATACGTGATATAATTTTGATTTAATTGGACGGGGCCTTACAAACTTTCGTCAATATTGACGCCTGCGGCAATCAGTGCGGCTTTTGCTGCATTCTGTTCCGAATCGCGTTTCGATCTGCCGCGGCCTTCTCCTCTTACGACCCGATCTGGATCGTAAACAACACTGTGGAAGATTGTGATTTCATCGCCGACATCGTTGGTTTCAATTGCGATCATTCCTTCATCCAATCGATATGACGGTGTTCGACCATCGAACATTCGTTGACAATATCGCATATAGATATCTTTGTAGTTGTCGTCGATGGCGAATACGCGGACCATATCGACATATTTCTCCAAAGTTGCTGTGACAAAATGATGTGTGACAGCATCGCGTTCCTGTCTCGTTGGACAATCGAGCGCCAAGGCACCGATAAAAGCTTCGTATGAATCTTCGAGAAACGCTTCATTTTGCCGAGCCTTCTTGAAATCCTCTTCGTAATCGGACAGCAGAATATACGGCGCAAATCCGAGACATGTCGCCATGTGGGAAAGCGTCTCGGTTCGCACTAGTCGTGAACGCAGTTTCGTCATGATACCTTCTGCTTGACGCACTTGAGGAAGTCGATCATAGATGTAATCGGAACTGATCTTTTGCAAATATGCATCGCCCAGATATTCCATGCCGTCCATACATTTTTCTTGAAGAGGGATCGTGTCAGGGGGACAGCTGGCAGGGACATCGTAGCGAGCTGCGCCAGTGGGTTCAGATCGTTTCCGGGCTGAACAATAGGATTTATGGGTAAACGCCTCTTGATAGAATGCGAGATTAGTGGCCCGATGAGGGCTCCCGATATCATCGAGGAAAGATTGTACGACGGACAATGTCAATCGACGATTTTTCGGGTTGTAAATGTGGAAAACTTTAGGTTTATGATTGGTTGACATTCTGAATTATCATTAATTCAGAATCATTTTTTAATCCAATCAACGATGAGCGGATAATAGAAGCCCTTGAAACATTCGATAGGCATATTCCAATCGATCAATACACG
>Ga0172367_10008362_pt1 | contig 11572 bp, 11 predicted proteins | sample Lak10m_FD_114542 | JGI IMG/M metagenome (GOLD analysis project Ga0172367, IMG submission 114542) | Freshwater microbial communities from Kabuno Bay, South-Kivu, Congo - kab_022012_10m | ecosystem: Environmental > Aquatic > Freshwater > Lake | place: Democratic Republic of the Congo: South-Kivu...
CCGCGCAGAATCTGGCTCAGGATCACGCCGCTGTTGCCGCGTGCGCCCATCAGCGAGCCGTGACTGATGGCATTGCACGTTGGCTCTAAGTCGCCGGGATTCTTGTCAAGTTCGGCGACCACGGCATCGAGCGTGCGCGCCATGTTGGTACCGGTGTCGCCATCGGGCACCGGGTACACGTTCAACTTGTTGATGTCGGCCTGATGCCGCTTCATAGTGTCGCGAAAGGTCACCAGCGTGTGACGCAAGGCATCAGAACCCAACTGCTCCAGCACGGGCACGCACGCAGGCTACCTGTGATACCTTGACCACGTATGCAAGGCGTCGTGAAGACGTTCGATCCGCAGTCGAACGACGGCATCATCATCCGCGACACCGACCTCTCGGAATATGAGATGTCACCGAACGCACTCGACGGCTCGATCTTCCGCATGTTGCGCCAAGGACAGCGTGTGAACTTCACGCTCGACGCACAGGGTCGCGCCACCGCGGTGCGAATCGGATCCGAAAGGGACATGGGCACGCCGGGCCACTGAACCGCCCGACCACTCACTCGCCCGCCAGGAGTTTCGCGCCATGCCTGCTCGCAGCACCAACGCCCGTCTGAACCAGTGGGTCGCCGATTGGGCAAAGATCCTGCAGCCCGATCGCATTCATTGGTGCGACGGCTCGCAACATGAATACGACACGTTGTGTGCCGAACTCGTCGCAGCCGGCACTTTTACCAAGCTCGACGACGTGAAGCGCCCGAACTCGTACTGGGCGCACAGCGACCCGGGCGATGTTGCGCGCGTCGAAGACCGCACGTTCATCTGCTCCGAGCGGGAAGACGACGCTGGCCCGAACAACAACTGGCGAGCACCCGCCGAGATGCGCCGCGAACTCACGGCCTTGTACACCGGTGCGATGCGCGGCCGCACCATGTACGTGGTGCCCTTCAGCATGGGCCCGCTCGGGTCGAACATCGCGCACATCGGCGTGCAACTCACCGACTCGGCCTACGTCGCCGTCAGCATGCGCATCATGACACGAATGGGGCAAGGCGCGCTCGACGTACTCGGCAACGGTGACTGGGTGCCGTGCCTGCACTCGGTGGGTGCGCCGCTGGCGACCGGACAAGCGGACGTTGCCTGGCCGTGCAATCCCGACAACAAGTACATCGTGCACTTCCCCGAGACGCGCGAAATCTGGTCGTACGGCTCGGGCTACGGCGGCAACGCGCTCTTGGGTAAGAAGTGTTTCGCACTGCGCATCGCGTCGGTGATGGCGCGCGACGACGGCTGGCTCGCCGAGCACATGCTGATCATGAAGGTCACCAACCCCGCCGGCAAATCGAAGTACGTCGCGGGTGCGTTCCCCTCCGCGTGCGGCAAGACCAATCTCGCGATGCTCGTGCCGACGATTCCTGGTTGGAAAGTGGAGACCGTTGGCGACGACATCTGTTGGATGAAGTTCGGCGACGATGGGCGCCTGTATGCAATCAACCCCGAGGCCGGATTCTTCGGCGTGGCGCCCAACACCAGCGCCAAGACCAATCCCAACGCGATGCAGACGCTGCACGCGAACTGCCTCTTCACCAACACCGCGCTCACACCCGACGGCGACGTGTGGTGGGAAGGCATGAGCGACGATATGCCCGCGCGCGCCACTGACTGGCGCAACAACGCGTGGACCCCGGAGTCGACCACGCCCGCCGCGCACCCCAACGCGCGATTCACTGCGCCTGCGTCGCAGTGCCCGGCGATCGCCCCCGAATGGCAAGACCCCAAGGGCGTGCCGATCTCGGCAATCCTCTTTGGTGGACGTCGTCGCACGACCGTACCGCTCGTGACCGAGTCGTTCGACTGGCAGCACGGAGTCTTCTTGGGTTCGATCATGGCGAGCGAGACCACCGCTGCGGCGGGCGGCGATGTCGGCAAGCTTCGTTTCGACCCGATGGCGATGCTGCCGTTCTGCGGATACAACATGGGCGACTACTTCGCGCACTGGCTCGACGTGCAGGGCCGCACCGACGCGCGGAAACTGCCGAAGATTTTCTTCGTCAACTGGTTCCGCCGCGATGAGAGCGGCAAGTTCCTGTGGCCGGGTTTCGGCGAGAACTCACGCGTGTTGAAGTGGGTGTTCGAGCGGGTTGACGGTGAATCGAGCGCAGTGAAGACCCCAGTCGGCCTCGTGCCCAGCGCCAGCGCGCTCGACACGGCGGGGCTCGACGTTCCGCGCGCCGACCTCGAAGAAATCCTGCGGTTCGACGCCGAAGGTTGGGCCTCGGCGGTGCCGCAGATCAAGGAGCACTACGCGAAGTTCGGCGAACACCTGCCGAGCGCACTACACGAGTCGCTCGCCGCGCTCGAGCGCGAAATCGCAAAGTAACGCGTCACACGCCTAGCCAGCAAGGCCTCCGCGCTGCGCAGCCCGGTTGCGAAGTCAGCCTTGACCGACGAGCATCGCGCGGATGCCGAGCCCCATGATGAAAAGCCCGCCGAAGCCATACAGCAGGTAGACACGCGACTTCAGTTGCGCGCGGTACGAGTAGATGATGGCGATCGCGATAATGCCGACGAAGCCGTAGAACGCGTGGAACTGCGGGAACATCAGTTTTTCTTTGTTCACCATCGCCACACCGAGCGCCACCTGCACGAACATCGTGAACTGTGCGAGTGCCGTGAACCACCACAGGGCGCGCGAGCGCAGTGACGGGACCCTGTGCGCACCGAGCGCCCAGAGCCCGGCCATCGCATTGCCGATGATGACCACCCAAGCGAATCCGTTGTGCAGATTTGAGAGTGTCGAGCCGAGCATCGCCTTACGAATCTACCGAATGGGCACGTCGGGGACGTCGCTCGTCAGCGAATCAGCGTGTCGGCTTCGCGTCCGGCCTCACGCAGATGCAACGACGAGTCGGGTGCAACTTCGATCACCGTCACCGACGCGTTGTCGACGCTGCGAATCACGAGCCGGTCGTCACTCGTGGCGGCACCGATGAGCGCGTTGATGGCGACGAAGTGCGAGAAGGCAATCGTGTCGCGCCGCACCGAAACTGCCCACGACAGCAAGTCGTCGCGAAACTGTGCGTAGTCGTCGCCGTCTCGTTCGATCAACTCTGCCCACGTACCCTGCATCGCGCGACGCAGCCACGTGACCCGATCGGACATGTCGACGCCCGTCGGAGAAGGAATCTCTGCAATTCGTGTTTCGAGTCGCGCGCCAACACCCGCGACCCGCTCGTACTCCGCGGCGGTTTGCTGACAACGCAGGAGCGGGCTCGTCACGACATCCACATCGGTGAAGCTCCACTTCGAATCTTGCAGACGCACCACGAGTTTTGCCGCCGTCGCTGCCGACTGTTCGCGACCGAGGTCGTCGAGCGGAGGGTCCATCGCGGTGTCCCATCCCGCGGCGGCGCGGCCGTGTCGTACCAGAAAGATGCGTGCCATCAGCTGACCGCGCGCGACGGCAACATCATCAGCATCAATCGAGCAATGTCGTGCGCTGTGCCGGCGCAGGCTCGCCGACTTTGATGAACCACTCGGCGCCGAACGCACGCAAGAACGACTCCTGCGACAACTCGGTGGCAAAGCCCGTGTCGCTCGCCTGGCTGGCGTGCGCGGCGATCGCGCGACGCTTGGCATCCACGTGCGCGCTCACGTCGATGTGGTGCGTGATCACCGACTCCGGCTCGCCCATCGGGTTGCCGTCGTCGGCGGGTTCGCGCGGATCGAAGTCGTTGTCGCCGCCGTTGGCTTTCGACCACTCGAACTGTGCCGCGAAGAAATCACGGTTGAGTGTGACCTCGAACAACTCGGTGATGCCGCACAGCGCAGCCGCGCGACGCGCCACCTTGTGCACGTGCACGTGGTCGGGGTGGCCGTAGTTGCCGTGCCAGTCGTAGCCAACCACGATCACTCGTGCACCGTTACCATGCTCGCCGCGCTGTTCTTCGCGCACGATGCCAGCGAAACGTTCCGCTGCGTCGTCGACAGCAGAGCGGATGAACGCGCGGGGCTCGTTGTTCTGCGTCCAACCGGTCATTCCGCTGTCGTGGTAGCCGAGCCACTCGTGGCGTGCAATGCCCAGGATGCTGACCGACCGCGCGAGTTCTTCGCGGCGTTGCGCCAATAGCACTTCGGGGGAATCGACGCCTGCTGGACGCTCGCCATGACGGCCGTCGGTGGCAGTAACCAACACCACTCGATGGCCGGCCGCCGCATACTTGGCAATCGTGCCACCACTGATCAAACATTCGTCGTCGGGATGCGCATGGAGAAAGACGATGGTGGCCACGAGTCGATGATTCCTGTTTCTACGCTTGCTTCGCCACACCCGACGCGATGAGTGTTTCGATGCGCGCAGCGTCGACTCCCCAGTCGGCGAGCACCGCGCGCGTGTGCGCACCGGCGTGTGCCGGAGGCGTTGGTGTTGCAGTTGAGGTTCGTGAGTATCGCGGTGCGGGTGCAGGCTGCGTCACGCCGGAAACGTCGATGAAGGTCTTGCGGGCCACATTGTGCGGATGCTGCGCGGCCTCGCTCATTCGTAGCACCGGCGCGTAACACACGTCGGTACCTTCCATGATTGCGTTCCACTCTGCGCGAGTCTTGGCACGGAACACGGCTGCCAGTTTCTCCTTCAGCTGCGGCCACTTCGCACGGTCCATCTGACCGGCAAGCTCTGCGTCACCACTCAGCCCAGTTTTCTCCAACAGCAAGGCGTAGAACTGCGGCTCAATCGAACCAATCGACACCCACTCGCCATCACGGCACTCGAATACGTCGTAGAAGTGCGCGCCCGTGTCGAGCAGGTTGGTGCCACGAGCGTTCTCGTCGAACATGCCGATCTGCTTGAACGCCCAGAACATGCTCATCAGCACCGCCGAGCCATCGACCATCGCGGCGTCAACTACCTGGCCCTTCCCGCTTCGTTGCGCTTCGAGCAATGCGCACACGACCCCGTAGGCAAGCAACATTCCTCCGCCGCCGAAGTCACCCACCATGTTCAGCGGTGGCGTCGGCGGTTCACCCGCACGGCCGAAGTGCGCGAGCGCACCCGCGAGCGCGATGTAATTGATGTCGTGGCCCGCCGAGTTGGCGTAGGGACCGCTCTGCCCCCAGCCGGTCATGCGCCCGAACACCAACTTCGGGTTGCGCGCGAGACACGTCTCTGGCCCGACGCCGAGACGCTCCATCACACCCGGGCGAAAACCCTCGATCAATGCATCGGCTCGTTCAACGAGTGCGAGCAGCGTCTCGGCACCTTCAGGATTCTTCAAATCGAGAGCCACGTTTCGCCGGCCGCGCAGCATCACGTCCCAGTGCGCGCCGCTCGCGCCTTCACGCACCGCCTGCGCGCGCTCGACACGCACGACTTCGGCCCCCATGTCGGCGAGCATCATCGCCGCGAACGGCCCGGGGCCAATGCCGGCAATCTCGATGATGCGAACGCCGTTGAGCGGGCCGGCCACGCGGCCTACTTCTTCAGGGCGAAACGCGCGACGATGTCGACGACTTGCGACCACAGCGGCGCGGGCACGTCGTGGCCCATGTCGTCGAGAATGACGAGTTCTGCGCCCGGGATGATCTCTGCGGTGCGCTTGGCGGCGTTCGGTGAAATCAGCGTGTCGTCGGTGCCGTGCAAGACGAGCGTGCGCACCTTCAGCGCCGCGAGCGCTTCGGTGCGACGTCCGCTGGCGTAGATGGCGGCCAACTGACGCGGCGAACCTTCCGGATAGAACGAGCGATCGAAGTCGCGCGCGGCGTTGGCACGTGACAGCGCGTCGCTGCGGTACTTCTTTGATTGGAATGCTTGGTAGACGAGCGAGTGCTCGATGAAACCCGCTCGGTCGGCGGGTGGAATCGACATGAGAGCCGTCATCGCTTCTGGCGTTGATTGCATCGTTTCGGGTTCACCGGGCATCGACATCACCGAGATGAGCGATGCGGTGCGCTGCGGATGTTCGATGGCGAATACTTGGGCAATCATGCCGCCCATCGATGCACCAAGAACGTGAGCCTTGTCGATGTTGAGATGGTCGAGCAAACCGACCACGTCTTGGGCCATGTCGCTCAGCGTGTAGGGCACCGCCGGAATCGGCTGCTCGAGCAACGCTGCGGTGACGACGGCATCGGTGTTCACCTTGACGCCGTCGAGTTTCGTAGACAAACCCACGTCGCGATTGTCGAAACGCAGCACGAAAAACCCGCGGTCGGCGAGCATCTGTGCGAAGCCTTCGTCCCACGCCACCATCTGCGCGCCGAAACCCATGATGAGAACGAGCGCTGGATTCTTCTTGTCGCCGAACGTGTCGTATTCGAGTTCGATCGGCAGTGTTTCCCACTTGTTGGCGACGGCGCGTGGCATGGCTCAACGGTAGCGTTTCGCCGTGTCGTACGTCGCACGCGCGCCGGGCCGCGTGAACCTCATCGGCGACCACACCGACTACACCGGCGGGCTCGTGTTCCCCATGGCAATCGACCGGGAGACGACCATCGAATTCGACCGCAGTGAACAGGTCGCGTTGGCGAGCAGAGATTTCGACGGAGAGGTGCGCTTCGCGCTGCCCGTCGACGAGCCTTCGGCAGTGCGACCCGCATGGGGGCGATACGTGGCCGGAGTCGCTGCGGCGATGGCTGAGCGCTCGTTGCCTGCGCGGGGTTTCAGCGGCACCGTCTCCACGACCGTGCCGATCGGCGGCGGACTTTCGTCGAGTGCGGCACTCGAAGTTGCTGCGGCACTCGCCTTCGGCATCGGCACCGATGTCGCCACACTCGCCGCAGTGTGCAGACGCGCCGAACATCTGGCGACCAGCGTGCCGTGCGGCATCATGGACCAACTCACGAGCGCCGCAGGTATACGCGACCACGCACTGCTCATCGACTGCCACACGCTCGATATCACGCCGGTACGAATTCCCGATTCGTTGTCGGTATGGGTAGTCGACGTGTCGTCGCGCACGCTCGACGGCAGCGAGTACCCGACGCGGGTTGCACAATGTGCGGCAGCAGAACGCGAAGTCGGCCCGCTGCGACTGGCCGACGAGCAGACCGTCGCACGCATCGCCGACCCGGTCGTGCGGGCGCGCGCGCGACACGTGGTGAGCGAAAACGAACGCGTGCGCGAGTTCGCCGCGGCGCTCGCGGCTGGTGATGCTCGCGTAGCAGGACGCCTCATGTACGCGAGTCATCGCAGCCTGGCGCGCGACTTCGAGACGTCGACTGCGCAGATGGACGCCGCGGTCGAACGCTGCTCTCGCCTGCCCGGCGTGCACGGCGCGCGAATGACAGGCGGAGGATTCGGCGGATGCATCGTGGTGCTCGCCGACGACGACGTGTCGTTCGGTGCCGACGAACTTGCTACGCCCGCGAGCGAGCAGCGGCTCATCATGCGCGTGCGCGCGGCCGACGGTGCATCGCTCGCGACACCGCTGTCGTAGCCTGCCAGCCGTGAACACCGAGTCGCTGCTCGACCAACTCGACGATGACCAACGACTCGCAGTGACCTGCGCACCAACCGCCACCGTCGTGCACGCGGGCGCGGGCTCGGGCAAGACGCGCGTGCTCACGCATCGCATCGCGTGGCGCATCGCCCAAGGCGACATCGACCCAGCGCGCGTGCTCGCCATCACCTTCACCCGCGAAGCGGCATCGGAGATGCGTCGTCGACTACGCGCGCTCGGCATCGCGCGCCACGACCGCGCGGGCGACTCCGACCAGCCGACGATCGGCACTTTCCACTCCGTTGCACTCGCACTGCTGCGTCGTCGCGCGAGCGACACTTCGGCCGCGATGCCCAATGTGGTCGGCAACAGGCTGGCGCTGCTCAACCGCGTGCTCGGCGAGAATTCGCTCGGCCGTCGCGCCGGGGCGGTGCTCGCTGAGATCGATTGGGCCAAAGCACGCGTCATCACGCCCGAGCACTACGTGCGCGAGGCGCAACGCGCCAACCGTGCCGCACCAATCGACCTGGCGCAAGTCGCCGATGCCTTCGCGCGCTACGAAACCGAGCGACGTCGGCGTGGATTGGTCGACTTGGACGACCTCATCTCGCTCGCCACGCAGGCCATCCGCGAACGCGCCGACTTCGCGGTCGCAACGCGATTCCGCTTCAGACATCTGTTCGTCGACGAGGCACAAGACATGAACCCGCTGCAGTTCGCATTCTTCGAGGCGTTGCGCGGCGACAACAAGGACGTGTTCGTGGTCGGCGACCCGCTGCAGGCGATCTACGGATGGAACGGCGCCGACCCAGAGTTGTTCTTGCGACTGCCCGACGTGCTGCCGCAGGCCACGTTGCTCGCGCTGCCCAACAACTACCGCTGCACACCGCAAGTGCTCGCTGTCGCGGCACAAGTCGCCACACACGACGGCGCCGAACCCAACGTGCGCTCGCGTCGCAGCAGCGGGCTTCCGGTGCAATACATCGAGGTCGATGACGAGGTCGACGAATTCATGCTTGTCGTCAACGCGGCGCATCGACACATACAAACAGGAATCGAGCCGTCGTTCGCGGTGCTCGCGCGCACGAACGCAGTACTCGAACGCATCGGCGAGTCGCTGCGCGCCAACGGGGTTCCCGTCGCCTCGCGACGCGCGAGCGCCATGCGCAACAACGCCATCGACGAGGTGGCGGAGTGCCGCAACCGGCACGACCTCGGCGTGTGGGCTGCCGACGTGATCGTGGAGTCGAGCGACCCCGACGAGCGCATCGTGGCCGAGCAAGTGCAGGCGTACCTGCGCAGCAGCACCCAGGGCCAGGTCGACGGCCGCAGTGCCGCGGCATTTCTGCGCGCGAGCCACACGGCACCCGAACGCTTCGGCGTCGAGTTGCTCACGTTCCACTCGGCAAAGGGCCGCGAGTTTCAGACCGTCTTCATCGTCGGTGCCGAGCAAGGTCTGCTACCTCACTCGAGCGCCAAGTCGCAAGCTCAGTTGCGCGAAGAGGCACGCCTGGCCTACGTCGCCTGCACGCGTGCCGCCGATCGGTTGGTGATCGTGCGTGCGCGCAAGCGCAACATGCGCAACACTTCGCCGAGCGCGTTTTTCTCCGCACTACCCAACCAAGTCGAACGCCGCAGTCAGAGCGATCTCGAGCAGCCGCGGCCTGCGCTTCCCAAGTTGTCGGTGCCGCTCGACCCGCGCGTGGTGGCCGATCGCGAATTGAAGCGCCGGCTGTGCGTGATGCGCGACGTGATCGCCCGCACCAACTACACGATGCCCGAAGCCGTGCTGAGCGACTCGTTGATGGCGCGCATCGTGCGTGAAAGGCCGCGCGACATGGAGCATCTCTCCCGCATCCTCGGCCCCCTCACTGCCGCGCGGCTCGGCGCTGCAATCCTGCGCGAGATTGATCCAGTCGAGTGACTGCCACGAGCACGACGGTGAACACCGCCATTCGCGACGTGCGATTTGCCGTGGTCGACACCGAGACCACCGGACTCTCGCCCGACGACGACCGCGTGCTACAGATCGGCGTGGTCGTCGTGCGCGGCGACGGCACGGTGGAGCACGAGTTCGTCACGTATCTGAAACGGCTCGGCTGGGGATTCGGGCACGTCGGCGCATTCCACGTGCATGGCATCACCCGGCGACAGCTGCGCTCCGGCATGAGGCCGCACGAGGCTCTGGACATGCTCAACGTGCTGATCGGCGGGTGCGTGTTCACCGCACACAATGCCAAGTTCGACCTCGGATTCTTGCGTGCCGACGCGACACGCCTCGAGGTGCCGCTGCGCGTGACCGGGCCGCTGTGCACGCTGAACCTCTCGCGAAGACTCGACCCGGGTCGCACGATGTCGCACAAGTTGCGCGACGTCGCCGCACGACTCGGCAAGTCGACCGACCGTCCGCACGACGCACTCGCCGACGCCCAACTCACGGCAGCCGTGCTGCCGTCGCTGCTCGCCGCACACGGCATCGAAGACAGCCAACGTCTCGCAACGTTCTTCGGCTGACGCGAGTCAGTTGGGCGTCGTGCGCAGCACGCACCGGCGATTATGCGTACTTCGCGCGCACCCTCGCCGCGGTGGCCTTCGTTAAGCCCTTCCACTTTTCTGGCGCGAGCACCTCGATATTGCGGCCGCCGCGCAACAAGAGGCGCGCAAGCCAGTGCTCACCCGTCACTCGCAACACCACGTCGATGGTGCCGTCGCGGTTCTTCGTGCGCGACACGATTGGGTACGCCTCCGACACCCACGTCGCGTCACCGCGCAGGCGCAGTGTGACAGTCTCGAGACTGGGGCCGAACCACTCGTTTCCCTGCTCGTTGGCACGACGCGCAACGTCGGCCTGGTCGTAGGTCTTGCCGGTGCGCTGGATTTCGCGGATTCGATCGACGCGGAAGTTCCGCATCGCACCCGACTTGTCGTCGTCGGCGAGCACGTACCAGTGGCCGTATTCGCTGTAGATCTTGCCCACCCGCACGGTACGCTGCGCCGATTCCGAGCGCGCCGGGTTGAAGTAGGTGATGCGCAACTCGCGCGACTCGTTCAGCGCGGTCTGCAGTTCTTGCAACAGCGGCTCGTCGGGCAGGTCGATCTGCACCGGCGCCTCGCCCGCGTCGGGCGCGATGCGCGCGAGTTTGCCGACCGCGCGCACCAGCACGCTGCGCGACGGTGCGCCTGGCATCGATTGGGCGGCCTTCACCATCGCGATGATGGCGTACATCTCGGCGGAGGTGAGTCGCAACGGGCGAGAGAAGAACTTGGGAATCTCGGCGATCACGATGCCGTTGTCGACGAACACATCGATCAACTCGTCGGCGGTGTACGGCGGCACCCCGCACATCGCCGCCATCTGGATGTCAGCAATCAGGTCTTCTTCACGCATGCGGAACTGCTTGGCGACCACCGACAATTTCACGCGCTTGCGCTTCTGCAGCCACGGCAACAAGATGAGCAGCGTCGCGACGCGCTCGGACGCGCTACGCGGACCTTTCTTGGCCTTGCGTGCAACCGGCGCAGAAGTGCGGTGCCTCGTCGCGGTCGGCTTGGCGCCGCGACGATTCGCGGGCCTGGCAGTCGGCTTCTCCGTGCGCTGCTTCGCCATCATTGCCCCGCCGCGAGTTCGTCGAGCCACGACACCACCATCGCCCGCACCTCGGGTGGCTCGATGACCACCGCCTTGTCTTGCATCGCGAACAACCACAGGCGAAACGCGTAGTTGTTGCTGCACGGCACTTCGAACACGGCCGAGCCGTCGGCGTCTTCGCGCACGATTGCCCCGCGACCAAAGTCGCGCACCACGCCCTGCACCAACTCCGCGTTGACGTGCACATGGGCAGTGGGGTGCTCGTAGTCACCCTGCGCCATCATCTGGCGGTCGTTGGGCACGGCCTTCACCACGTCGATCGACTTGGGCATGTCATACGAATTCTTCTTGCCCTTCTTCACGCCACCCTCGATGCGATCGACGCGGAACACGCGTTGCGCCTTGCGCAGATGGTCGAAGCCGACGAGGTACCAGAAGCCCTTGCGCGCCAGCATGCCGTAGCTGTCGACGGTGCGCTCCTCACCCTTGTACTCGAACGTCAGTGGCGCACGCTCGGAGATGGCCGCGAGAATCGTGCCGAGGTGCGGGTCGTTGAA
>Ga0172367_10008363_pt1 | contig 11571 bp, 10 predicted proteins | sample Lak10m_FD_114542 | JGI IMG/M metagenome (GOLD analysis project Ga0172367, IMG submission 114542) | Freshwater microbial communities from Kabuno Bay, South-Kivu, Congo - kab_022012_10m | ecosystem: Environmental > Aquatic > Freshwater > Lake | place: Democratic Republic of the Congo: South-Kivu...
AACCATTTGCAGGCTCTGCTGCCCTTTCTTTTCACCTTGAACGAAAATGTTGGGTAAATGATCGCTATGATCTTATCACTAATCTATATACTGTTGTAGCCAACCCAATGGCTTACACTAAGCTACTTGAGATGTTTGAGAATGCTAAGAAGATGAGTGTAGATGAAATCAAAGAACTGTTCTATATGTCGAGAGATTACCTCAACCAAGATGAAGATCATGATCCAATCATGAAGGCTTTTTGTTTTGTTGTAGAACGACAACTTGCACTCACAGGTATGCTAAGATACAACAAAAAAGGACATTTCAATGCTTCCTTTGGTGTGGGGTACTATTCAAAATTCACTCATAATCTAACTAGCCAACACCACATGTTTGTTTCAAGACACATGAAAATCACAAACGAGGATTTTAGTGATTGTATCAAAAAAGCTAAAAAGGATGATTTTGTTTTTGTAGACCCACCATACCTTCATAGAAATGGATATAGAGATACATTTACACTAGATGATCATGTTCGCTTGTTTGAAGCATTAGATCAATGTAAAGCAAAGTGGCTTTTGGTTCATGTCGACTGCCCCACATATAGAGAATTGTATGCCAACTACAATATCATAGATAAACCATTCAAATACTCACAACAATGGGGCGATATGAAAACTAAGGACGCCGATGTAAGTCACTTATATATTCGCAACTATGAATAATCCCCCAATCACTCACACATACTCAATATATCATACTTATTTTTTTGAAATAAAATTTGAAACAAACAAACATTTTCACTATGATAAAAGCAATTAGAATTATCAAGATAAGTATTTATTTCTATTAAACCCAAAAATTACAAGGGAGATGTTATGGCTATCATCAAGAAAACACCAATCGTTTCTGAAATCATTGAGAAGTGGTATGAAGTTCAAGATCAAATGACTTACTTACTCCCCTTTCTAAATGAGATGGGGACAGATGTACAACTCTTCAAAGAACAATTAGCTGTATGGCTTGATTATGTTCGTGAATTTCAAATCGTGTCTATGCCCACTTGTAAACATTGCCTCAGACCTCTGAGTTTTGAAAATCAAATTTGTAGCCATACCAATTTCAAAGCACCTTGTGAAATCCTTGATCCAAACGATTATGCATATTCATATTTTGATAGAAAGGATAAACTTGACCTTTTAAAGGATGAAATCAATTTACACAAACAGAGATTAGCTGAACAGAGATTACAAATAGAACAAACACAAGCTAATATCGATCAAGTATTCAAATCACTTTCAAATATCAACAGTGATACAGATAAATGACTCTAAAGAAAAAAAGGGAACTCTATTTGATAGAGCTCCCTTTTTCTCTCAACAACAACAACCGCTAATGCAACTACTTACATAGCCACACCAAGGATTGTTTAAATATAAATCAATTCACGATATATGTCAAGTATAAATTCAATTTTTTTTATCATTCAAGTAAATGTTTTTGCAAGACCACCAAAATATCTAATCATTTTTGTAAAACAATAAGTGTTTTAGAGCATTTCAATCAAAAATATGCCAATTTAGCATAATAGACACGATCATATTCCAAAAGGTGCATGGGGATCTCATAGACAAATTTCACAGGGGTTGGATTGATCATCGCACCATAAACATATCGCCTATTGGCATGACTAATCAACAAGTTACTCTTAGCCCTTGTGATTGCTACATAAAACAAACGCCTCTCCTCCTCAATCTCTTCGGGGGTTTTGTCTTTTGCAGTGAACAAGAAATCCTCTGCGGCTACAACAAAAACAACTTTGAACTCCAAGCCTTTGGCACCATGAATAGTGCTTAAAATTACCTTGTCATCCATTGAATCAACAGACTCATCTTTTTCATCATCTAGATTTGAGTCAAGTCTGATTTTTTCTAAGAAATCAATCCAACTCGCATCGGGATTTGAATCTTCATAAGAAGCTACATTGTTCACAAGTTGCATCACATTCAAAGCTCTGTTTGTATCATCCCCCTTGGCAGACTTAGCTTCAAGGGTTTCTATAAATTGTGATTGTTTGAACAAAGCTAATGCTTGTTCATTCATATGTTTGAATTCCAAATGTAAACCCTCTGTGTACAATTTGTAAAACTCAAACAAACTTGTCTTAGCCTTTCCTTTGATTTCATTCCTTTGGATAAGACGATAAATTGTTTCAAAAATATCGCCCCCCTCAGCACTCATGTTTTCAATGATGTTCTTTACTGCCACCTCCCCAACACCACGACTAGGTGAAGCAATTGCTCGCTTGAATGCAATGATATCATAACGATTGATCAAGAGTCTTAAGTAAGCAATCGCATCTTTGATTTCTGCCCTCTCAAAGAAACTAAAACCCTTTAAGATTTGGTAAGGTGTGCTAGTATTTGTGAGTAAATTCTCAAACAACAAAGAGAGTGAGTTGTTACGATAGAGAATAGCCATTTCATTATAAGGGACACCTAACTTGTGAAATTTCTTAATGTTTTCAATCACAAAAGAAGCCTCATCTCGTTCAGAATCACAAGTTTGGAGAGTAATAGCATTACCATTTCCCTTACTTGTCCACAATGATTTATCATAGCGATTGGTATTGGTAGCAATCACACTATTAGCTGCATTCAAAATGTTACCATCACTGCGATAGTTTTGTTCCAACTTGAAAATCTTAGTGTTTGGGAAGTGATCAGAAAAACTTAACATATTTTGAACATCAGCACCACGCCATGAGTAGATTGATTGATCATCATCACCCACTACAAAAAGATTTCCATTCTGTGGGCATAGCATTTTGAGTAGTTCAAATTGACAAGCATTTGTATCTTGGAATTCATCCACCAAAACCCACTGCCACTGTTCTCTTGATCGTCTAAGAATCTCTTCATTCCTACTCATTGCAAGATAAGGCTTAAGTAACAAATCGCCAAAATCAAAAGCATTAGCATTAGTAAGTGCCCTCTCATAGCTTCTCGCAACGATGTTGAAATCAAGCAGAATATTTTTACCATGATGCCCATACAATTCATTTTCAGGTGCTTTACCTAAATCTTTGCATTTTTGAATAGCTTCCAATACCTCTTCCAAATGCTTTTTTTCACATTCAAAAGTAAGAGTGCCCTTGAGTAGTCGGTATTGTTCATCTGAATCATAGATCACAAAATTAGCTTCTCTACCAAAGAATTGAGGGATTTTTCTAAGCAACATAGCCCCAAAAGAGTGAAAAGTGGTAAGGGAGATTGCTTTTGCGAGTGATGTACCAACAATACCTTCAACTCTTTCTCGCATTTCATTAGCAGCTTTATTGGTAAATGTGAGGGCGAGAATGTTTTCAGGACGAACACCACTATTTAATAAGTTGATGATTCTTTTTGTAAGAACACTTGTCTTACCACTACCAGCCCCTGCAAGAATAAGTGCAGGTCCTTGCATATGTTCGACAGCTTGAACTTGCACAGGATTTAATCCTGCTAGTAGTTCATTTTTTGATAAAGGATGATTGAAATACATAATTCGTTTCCTTTGGTGGTTGTTGTTTGTTGTTTAGAATGTTTTATCATAGCTATAATATGTTGTCAAGTTTTTATTGTTTTTTTGATGGTGTTTTTTTTTGAATGAACTAGCTAAATATTTGATTCAAACTTGTATATTTGGTATAAATAAACAGAAAGAAAAAGCCTAGCGTATATCACCCCACTAGGCTTTCAGGTATGTTACCCCATAATCACAAAAAGGTAAACACAAGAATGAAATATCATTTTGTGGCTTGTTTGTCAAGATTATTTTTTGAGGACATACTTGTTTTTTTAGGGTGCCAAAATAAGGCTTAATATGAGTGATTCAAGTATCTCTAACTTTGTTGTATCGTATGGAGGCAAAGATGCCAACATTGATGTTATTTATAGAGATGGTCAAAAGTTTTTTAATGCTACTAAACTGCACAAAACTTTTGAATCTGGGAAAGAGTCTGAGAGGGTGCCTCAATTTCTTCTAAAGGATGCAACTCGTAAATTCATTCTTCAAAAGTATACTGAATTAACAGTTGATTGTGAAAAACATAATGAAATCAAAGACTTGCTAGAAGTTACGGACAGTAACTTCTTAAATATGGAACGAGTTCATGCCTACTTATCAAGTACAAACAAGAAGAGTTTACCCAATGAAATCCTAGAACCTTTTGTTCACACAAAAAAAGGCAAAGGTGCTGCTACATATCTTTCCGAAGATCTTTTCATTGATTATGCTATGCAACTTTCAACACAAATCAAATCTGTGGTGATTGAAGTTTTTAGGAAGTATGGTTGGGTTGAAACTCTATCTCAAGAAAAAAAATCAGATGCTTTGCTTGCAATGTCTTTGAATGAAGAAATGAAAAATCTTGAAGAACAGTACCCAACACGCCAATCGAAAACAGCAAACCTTACTCAAGTGTTGGTGGATGAGAACACAACAGTTGAAATTGATGATGGTGTGAATTCGAATGAGATGGTTTCACAAGCATCAGCTAAAATTAGAAGTGTGGCTCGTATGCAAGGTAAGTTGACAACTGAAATGGTAAAAGAATTACTATTCCAAATTGTTAGTAATGAGAAAAGAGTTTTTGAAAGTAAATCTTCCGAACAAGCTCACATCTCTCAATATTATATCTTGTTGTTTGATACCATGTACATTTCCCTATTCAATCACCGTGCAGGAGAAATGAAAATTTTGATTGAACAAGAGTCAGGTACACCTAGAGATGCACTCACTGCAACTTGTTTACTAGCAGTACAAGCAGCTGAGAACAACATCATCCGAGAACTTTATCAAGTGATGAATAGCAAAAAATTTTTGACAAGAAAGATTTTGATGGACTTAGTTGTTGAATGTTGTGAGCAACCAGCTACAGACTTATTCAAATATTCTAAGGATATTGATTTCTTAGTGAGAGATAAAAAACTCACAAAGGTAAACAAAATCAAGCAGTTCGATGTGAGTCTAAATGACAACTATGAAACACAAGTCAAAACAAATCTTGTACCTATGCCCAAAAAAGAAACTTCAAAAAAAATAACTAGCACATCATCAAAAACATCAAAAGCTCAATTGAGTTTTATTGATGATCTTGAATCCTAAGAAGCTTAAACAGAGTGAAAGTGTAAAAAAATCATGACAAACATAAAATTTTTACGCCAAGATTTTCTCCCTTGTAAAGAGGGAGACATCGAAGTGTTAGTGTATGAAATCAATGGTAAAGAGTTCTATAATGCTACACATATTTGGAAAGTATCGGGAGAACCCCAAAAAAACTCACCTAGACTATATCTCGATCTCAAATCAGCAAAAGAGATGGTTGTATGTATGTACAGAGAAATGCACAAAAAAACAATTTCTCAAGAACAAGCAAGCAAGTTGAGATGGAATACAGATATTCAAAATCATTTTGTATTCATACAAGAATTAGATGATGGGAGCTTTGAATATTTCTTTGCCTACTCAATCTTCCTTGATTATTGTACGATTATATCTACCCAATTGAAACTCGCTGTGTTTGAATGTATTAGAACATTTGGTAGTTTCACAAATCTAGAAGGCAAGGATTTGGTAAATGCATTCGAAGCCAAGATAGATGCTATCAATACCAAAACATCACAAAACAAACCAAAATAAAAAATATTTCAAATTCAATTTCAAATTTCAAAGCCTTTAGAATAGTCTTGCAGAAAAAAGACTCTATGATAAAATACTTGGGAACTTTCAACAAGACTGATCTTTATCAAACAAAAATACTTGACACTAAATCTCAAATTATGTTTTTTGAAATATATTTTTAAACTTTTGAATATAATTCTTGTATTGTGTGTTGATAGTGCATTATGATTTTCATATCAGAATAAAAAAAGCTTAGTGATATTTTCAGCCCCACTAAGCTTTCAAGTATGCTACCCCCGACTAAAAGGTTATGCATAAGAATAAAATATCATCTTATGTTTTAGCTGTCAATAGTAATTTTGTGGTGTGCTTGTTTTTTTCTAGGGTCTAATGAAAGTAGTTCTATATGTTAGACATGGTTCTCTTACAACAAGAACATTTTTTGTGCGAAAACAAAGATGTTGATGTGTTGATGTATCAAATTGGTGGTAAGTTTTTTTTCAATGCTACAGTAGTATGGAGGAACTTTGGATCTCCAACAACTTTTGAATTGAAGAATTATTTGAGAACACAATCTACACGCAAGCTGATCGTTGATATGTATGGTAAATTAAATGGTTTTGAAAAATTACTCATTGAAATCAACAAGTTGGGTCGAGGTGATTTAAAATCACCTCAAGAATTACAAGAAAGTAATACCTTTTTCAAAGGCACATATAGACTCAGTGAAGAATTGGAAAAAGATTTTATTTTCACAAAGTCTCATGACATCAAAAATGGTGGTACATTTTTATGTTACAAGTTATTTGTAGATTATTGTATGCATCTTTCAACAGCTTTGAAATCTTTGGTAATTGATACCTTTGAAGAATTTGGTGATATTGTAAGATTAAAGGGGCATGACAAAATTGATGCCCTACAAAGGAAGATTGATGCAGAGAAAGCTAATTTACCAACTTTCAAATCAAAAGTTGTAGCACCAGAAATAAGAGAAGAAGTCAAAGCGAGAACAAAAGCTCTACAAAGGGCGATCTATGATTTGTACTACACAGCAACTGAAAAACCCAAAAGGAATATGTATTCCCATATCCACAACCGAGTCAATTCTAATCTCTTTGGTATGACATCTGAGAATATGCAAAAGCTAATTGCTTTAAGTCAAACATCTAGAGTTTTGATTCGAGACTACATGACAGAAAAAGCCATTCGCTTACTAGAGCAAGTTGAAGCTGCAGTGTATGTAGTCTTAGTAGATTGGTATGAAGCAAACATACAACCAAATTTGAATCAATTGAACACTATTCTAGATCGAGCTTGTGATTCTGCACTATCTTTAGCCTTTTTGATCAAAAACGATTTTCATCTGTTACAAAATGCTATTGAAAGAGATTATGATTTACTTGTCAAAAATGCCGACTGTGTAAAAGATTTGGGTGTTGTGCCAAGACCTGATGAAATATGTGAGAAAACCAAATTAATTCCCATAACAAATGCAGCTAAACAATTAGTAAGTGAAATACCAAAAAGAGACAACAAATGTATGTCTGAACAATTAACACTGTTTTAACATATATTATTTTCCAACATTTGTTGTCCAACATCTGTTGATCTTGCGCTTCCAAACATGGTGTTTTCTAAAATTTTTCAAGAATTCCTTGATTTCTTTCTTAACAATTTTTTGATTATCAGCATTTTTTTTGTCTGAGGACTTTTTAGTGCCTACATGTGAAAATTCTGTAAAAATTTGATCTGAAGCAATTTCTAATGTATGTGTGTCAATAGACTTTTCCATTGAAAATGAATGATCGTGCCTCTTTCTCTTGGTTGCTGTGATGACAAAGAGATTTGGTTTTTTGTTAGAATCAGGATCGTTAGGATCGTCTTCAAGACGAAACTCGTATGACACACTTTCGTATGACACACTTCTATTAAATGCTTCATCTTTGATCTTTGATGTTTTCACACTACCTTGATTGATAAAAGTATCCACTTCATCATTGGATACATATTTTGACAAAATGCGAGCTGCAAAATCTTTCAATTTATTGTCTATCATTTTTTGAGTCCTTTTTTTTTGAGATTTCTTTTTTTTCTTTCATTCTTGATTCTTTCATCATCGAACCAACTACGAGTATCATCGAAAATGATCGCTTGGTTCTCAAAGAAACGTCTAATTTCTTTTTCAACCTTTTTCTTCGCACTCTTATTTTTTTCATGCGAATAAATGGGGTCGAATATTTGACGTGAATCAATGGACAATTCATGTTTGATAAAATTACCTTCAAATGAATTGAAATGGTGTGTTCGCGTTGCCGTTCTAGCAAAGATTTTGAATAGATCGTAACTTTTGTCACAACCCAATTCCATATTGTCCTTGTAATACCTAATAATCAAATTAGCCCAATATTTTTTTTCTGAATTAGGTAATTCGAAATTTCTGCTTTTGATTCCATCATTTTTGACAAAAGTATCCACTTCATCTTTTGAAAGATATTTTGACAAAGCCCCCACAACAAGTTTTTTCAATTTGTTATGTTTTTTATTCATTTGAAGTCCTTTCAATGGAACATTCTAAATTATGTGTTGAAAAAAACTAGCGAGCATTATGCCACTAGACTTTGATTTTGTTTTCTATCTACAGTGTAAATGTAAATTCAAACATAAAAAATAATATAATCTTAAAAAATATGAAGTCAATAGTAAAATGTAAAAAAAATACATGAAAAGACATAAAAAATGTAATCTATGTAAAAAAGTTTGATTTTCACTTTGGTTACATTTATATTTTTTTTTGATTGTCTAACAATTACATCATTTCAAGTAGGAGATACCTATGGCGATATACATTACAAAAGGCAAAACTGCCACCCAAACCCAAAAAGATGATTCGACATCATATACAATAACCCTTTCTCAATACACAAGAAAAAAATCTAGTGTGGTGGGATTACACAAAAAACCAAAGATTTATAACGAGGAATCATTTGATATGGTCTTATGTCCCAAAGGTGTCATCACAAAGAAAATTTGCTATCAATTTTTAGAAGATGAAAAAAGTCCAAGATCAAAAAAACTCGAAACGGAAGCGAAAGATTTCCAATTGGAAATCTCTAAACCATTCTTAATGTCCACCACTCCAATCACACAAGGTGTTTGGAAGTATGTGATGAATTACAATGATTCAAGATTTCAAAAACAAACTATAAAACGATCTGTAATTGATGATGTCGGCGATAAAACAACAAAAATTAAGATTGAATTGGAAGATGATTTGAATCGCCCTGTTGAACAAGTTACTTGGTATGATACTTTGGTTTTCTGCAATGAGTTAAGCAAAATACAAGGATTGCCTCCTTACTACACACTTACAAAAATTGAATATGATACTAAGGACGATAGTGATAGATTTGGGATTGATGAACCATTCCCACTTGATCAATCCCACGACAAGCACATTGTTTATGCAGTAGTCAAAATAAACGAAGGCTCGAATGGTTATAGACTACCCACAGAACTTGAATGGGAACACGCATTCTTTGCCAATCACAAAGGCACAATTGGAGGTTATGATGGCAGAATTCAAGACTTCGCTTGGTCTCCTTATTCAGAAGTAGATGTCGAAGTTGATGATTTTACCTCTATGCGTTGTAAACAAATGTATGATGCAGTGATAAAGTTTTGGGAAAACGAAGACCCTTTGTATGATAAAGAAGATATAAAAATGCATTCTATTGAGAGTCTTCTTGGGGTAGAGCGTTTCAAATACGACCCCCTATTCCATACCACTGCTGTCAAAGGTGATAGAAAGCCAAATGCTTGGGGTTTGTATGATATGGTTGGGAATGTTAGCGAATGGGTTTTTGATCATTATCTAGATACACCTGCTACTGATGAATACATCGAAAAGCAACCTTATGCTGTGTTACGAAGAAGGCATGGAGCCTTGAAAATCACAAAAGAAAAACTTAAAAAACTTGAAGAGAATTTGAAGAAACTCAAAGAATATCGAGTGATTCCAGCACAAAATCCATCAAGAGTATATAAAAAGTCTTTTAGATGTTTAAAGGGGAGTGATTTTGAAGCTCAAATAGAACCAACCACTAGACATGAAACCAATGGTTTTTGCCTACCACCATACCTCGCTCTATCAACTGTAGGTTTTCGCATCGTAAGAAATATAGATTGATCAAAATAAGGCACTTTTCATGTCTCAAAACAATGAAATACAAAATCAAAATGCAAGAGCACTAGATCAATTTTATACAAATGTAGATTGTGCTAAGTATTTTTTTGATATTATAAAAAGTAAATTAAATTTAGAATCATTTAACCACATACTTGAACCAAGTGTGGGTGAAGGGGCTTTCTATCATTTGTTTGACCAAAACAAAAGAATTGCCATAGACATTGATCCAAAGATTGAAGGGGTAATTAAAGCTGATTTCTTGAATTGGGAATGTTCACTAGATGGTGATATCATTACAATAGGAAACCCACCATTTGGGAAGAATTCAAATCTTGCAGTGGATTTTTTCAACCATGCTTCTAGCTTTAGTAAAACAATATGTTTCATCACCCCTAGAACTTTTAGGAAAAAATCTCTTATAAATCAACTAGATAAAAGATTTCATCTCATGTATGATGAAGATGTGCCTAAGAACAGTTTTATGTTTGATGGTAGTCCTTATGATGTATCTTGCTGTTTTCAAATTTGGCAAAAGCAAACATATTTAAGAGAAATCATTAAATCACAAGACATATCTAAGACAAGCAATTACTTCCATTTCACAACACCAAGTGATTGTGATTTTGTAATACAAAGGGTTGGTATTAAGGCAGGGCAGATCATTGTTGATCAAAAAGAAAAACATACAACAAAGAACTTTTTTTATATTAAATCCAACAATGAAAACACACTAAGTATATTTAGGAACTTAGATTTTAACAAGGTAAAACATAATACAGCAGGTTACCCAAGTGTGAGTAAAAACGAAATAGTTGAACTTTTTGTGCAAGAATTAAGTTCAAAGGGTATTATTTTTTCATTTTCTTTGAGATTGAACTTGACTTTGAAATAGATGTGTTGTATAAACCTACAACCCCAAACAACAACAAAGGCAGTTCTTATGATTACAAAAGAATTTGTAAATTTCCTTTTGGATAACAATGATTTAGATATGATTACGACTATCAAATCAAAAATGGAAATCACACTTGGTATGCTTAAAGATGAATACCAAAAATGTTTAGCAGAGATGTATCTAACCTCTACAACCATACAATTCCTAAACTCAATCATCGAATTGAGTGAGGAATGGTCTGTCTTGTTTGAAGATCAAAAAGATATCATTCCTATTTTTAAGGAATACAGAGATTTCGCTATCAATTCTAAAAAGTCTTTTGATTTGAATGATGGCGATCTTGATGAGTTGGTAACACAAGTCACCAACTTACAAGATTTCTCAAAGAGAAAAATGCTAAACAGAGTTGCATTCAATGAACAAAACATCAAGCTAAACCAAGATAAAAACAAATGGGACAGTAAAAATGTTGATTTCAACCAAGCTCCTCACAATCACACCTACCAATATCTTAAGATTATTCAAGAATCTGAACATATTTGTAACCAAACCAAAAATCTCATTGAACCACTGAAGGATAGCCATCCTTTGGTATTTGAACACCTAAGCAAGTTCTTTGCACCATTCACCATTCTAGATATTATGCAATTGGGTTCTAGATAGGTGTATAAACATAATCCTCAACATCTTTTTTTCCTGTCCATTCATATCCCCCAAACCTAAGGTAGTGTTAATTGTTGTAGTAAGTTGGGGGTTGATGATTCGTTTCATTTAAAACAAATAAAAACAAATTGACTTTTAGTTTTTTTTTGTATAATTTCAAAATACCTAAAACAACAAAAGA
>Ga0172367_10008364_pt1 | contig 11569 bp, 18 predicted proteins | sample Lak10m_FD_114542 | JGI IMG/M metagenome (GOLD analysis project Ga0172367, IMG submission 114542) | Freshwater microbial communities from Kabuno Bay, South-Kivu, Congo - kab_022012_10m | ecosystem: Environmental > Aquatic > Freshwater > Lake | place: Democratic Republic of the Congo: South-Kivu...
CAGGGCTCCGCATAACTCCGCTAAAACACGTTACCCGGAGGTGCCTTCGTTCATAGCATGAGCAGCGTTTTCTTATGGAACGCTTCCCAACATGAACGACATCGAACACACCTCCATCACCCCGAGTAATTTGGCGCCTCGGCACGCGCACGCAGAAATTGCCGATTTGCTGTCCGCAGCACTGCTGCGCCTGCGCTCTAGAAATTCACGATCAGGAGATCAGAACCATTCAGGCCACAGAGAGTCGGTTTGTCTTGGCTTCTCCAGCCAACAGCGCGTGAATGCGAACCCCGATCAGCAAGAAGGAGCTCGCCCATGACGACACACGCACCCCTGCCCGACACCGCAACCATATCGGCCCGAATCGCTCAGCTGCCTCTGTTACCGATGGACAGCCTCTGGGCACTGTGGGATGAGCATTTCGACCAGCGGCCGAATCATCACCACCGCACGTGGCTGGAGAGTCGCCTTGCCTACAAACTTCAGGAACGTGCCTACGGTGGCCTCAAGGTTTCGGTACGGCGCAAACTGGAAAGCATCGGCGAGACTGGCGTGCTGCCGAAGAATCTGCAACGCGATGCCGATCGCCTTCTGCCCGGCACCATACTGACGCGGACCTACGATGACATCGACCACCATGTATTGGTGCGCGGTGTTCGCGACTTCGAATATCGAGGACAGCGATTCACCAGCTTGAGCGCCATTGCCCGGGTGATCACGGGCAGTCCATGGTCGGGTCCTCTGTTCTTCGGACTCAAGTCGCGCAACAAGAAGGAGGTCGTATGAGAACCATGCGCTCCATGCCCGCTTCTTCGCAACCGATCGTTCCGAAGAAGCGATGCGCCATCTATACGCGCAAATCCACGGATGAAGGACTGGACCAAGAGTACAACAGTCTCGAAGCGCAACGGGACGCCGGCCTGGCATTCGTCGCCAGCCAGCGCCACGAAGGCTGGGTAGCTGTGGGCGATGGTTACGACGACGGCGGCTACTCGGGAGGAAATTTGGATCGCCCCGGTCTCAAGCGGCTCATGGCGGACATCGAAGCTGGTGGAGTCGATATCGTGGTGGTCTACAAAATTGATCGTCTCACGCGCAGCCTGTCAGATTTTGCCAAGCTGGTGGACGTGTTCGATCGCAACGGCGTGTCCTTCGTTTCGGTCACCCAGCAGTTCAACACAACCACATCCATGGGGCGGCTGACGCTGAACATCTTGCTGTCCTTTGCTCAGTTTGAGAGAGAGGTCACTGGCGAGCGTATTCGCGACAAGATTGCCGCCAGCAAAGCCAAGGGGATGTGGATGGGCGGCATGCCCCCCTTGGGCTACGACGTCGTGGAGCGAAAGTTGGTGGTCAATGCCTCCGAAGCGAATTTGGTACGTGGCATCTTCCGCCGCTATGCCGAGCATGGATCGGCGGCGCAACTGGTTCGTGAACTGGCCATCGAAGGTCACACCACCAAGTCGTGGGTTACCCAGGGCGGACAGCATCGCCCGGGGCGCCCCATCGATCAGCAATATCTGTTCGCCATGCTGCGCAACCGCATCTACCTTGGCGAGATGGTCCACAAGGGGCAGAGTTTTCCGGGGCAGCACGAGGCCATCGTTCCTCAGGAGCTTTGGAATGCCGCGCACGCCTTTATCGACCGGCGGAAGCAGGGGCCACGTGAGCAACGCACGGAGCACCCGGCACTGCTGGCAGGTCTGCTTTTTGCGCCCGATGGGCAGCGCATGATTCATCACTTCACAAAGAAGAAAAACGGCCGACTCTATCGCTACTATGTCCCATACTTGCACAAGCGGCGCAACGCCGGTGCCACATTGCTGCCCGGTACCGAAGATATCGGTGCCCTACCTGCCGCCGAGATCGAGGCCGCAGTCCTTGAACAAATCCACCTGGCGCTCCGCTCACCGGAGATGCTCGTCGCCACGTGGCGTGCCTGCCAGAAACATCCCGCTGGCGCGGATCTCGACGAAGGGCATGTGCTGATCGCGATGCAACGAATCGGCGCGGTGTGGGAACAGCTCTTTCCGCTTGAGCAGCAACGTATCACTCAATTACTGATAGAGCGCATCCAAGTACACGGGCAAGGACTGGACATCCTTTGGCGCGAGGACGGGTGGATTGGGCTGGGGGCGGACATTGCGCAGCACCCTCTGGTCGAGGAGATGAAGGAATCCAGGGAGGAGGCATTCGCATGAGAACGACCATCAAACCTGCGATGAAAGCGAACAATCCCCGTCTGCGTAGCGTCCGAATCGATATCGGTGGCGATGCTCGCGACTACACCACCGGTCATCAGCGTGTGACGCTGGTGCCGCTGACCATCCGGCGTAAGCAGAACCGGAAAGTGATGATTCCGCCTCCTGGCGACGGCCCAGGCCAGGGCAACGGAGGGCATGATCTGCCAATGATCAAGATGTTGGGCAAGGCCTTCTACTGGCAGCGTCTGCTCGATGAGGGGCGCTATCCAACGGCGAACGATTTGGCTCGGTCATTGAAGCTCGAGCCTGGGTGGGTGGCAGAAGTCTTGCGCCTGACCACGTTGGCGCCGGACATCATCGAGTCGGTTCTCGAGGGGCGCCAGCCCCGTGATCTGAATCTCCATACGCTACGCGGCCGTCGCGACCAACTGCCTCGTGACTGGCAAGAGCAGCGCAAGGCGCTGGGGTTCGCGCATTAACCGTCCAACCCCGAAATTCTGACCCTGACGGCGAGCCATGTGCTCGCCGTTTTTGCGTCTACGGCCCGGCATTGGCGAACCAGAAGTTCCGTCGTGGTTCGCCATTCGGTCCCTCTTATGTTCGCCACCCGACGACTGAAATGAGGCCTGCAATTCCTCAACAACGTCATAGGAGGCTTACATGCCGACACCAGTCAGTAACACCCCTCAATCGCCCCACCCGGCGATCAACAGCCTGGCTCCGGGCGACCGGCGGGTCTTGAACGAAAACGAGCTCGCGCAGCGCTGGGGTGTCAGCCCCAAGACCCTACAGCGTTGGCGCAGCGAAGGTCGCGGCCCCCGCTATCTCAAGCTGTCGAAGCGTGTCAGCTATCCCCTCGAGGCCGTCATCGACTTCGAATATAGCGCGCTGCACGACTCGACCTCTGAACGCGTGGCGCGGTGAAAGGGGCAGCGATGAACGATCTCATCATTTTCCCCGATCAGCTCACCGCAATGTCGGTGTCGCAATTGCAGGCGCTGCCACCGGCACACCTCGTCGAAGTTCAACGCAATCTCGTGCAATTGGCGGACTGGCTCAAGAAGGAGCAGGCCAAGGTGCATACCGCCATGCAGCAGCGATTCGAAGAACTGGAACGCGCTGCGCGTGCGGAAACCGGCAAGGACTTCGGCACGGTTCGCTTCAGTGATGGCCTGCTCAGCGTGTCGATCGACAAACCGAAACGCGTCAGTTGGGACCAGAAGCAATTGGCTGAGATTGCCAAGCGCATCGCCGCCTCTGGCGATCGCATCGAGGACTACCTCGACGTCGAGTTCAGCGTCCCTGAATCCCGCTTCAACAACTGGCCGACGTCACTGCGCGAGCAGTTCGAGGCTGCCCGCACCGTCAAACCCGGCAAGGCCATCTACGCCATTGACCTCGCTTCTGAGGAGTAACGCATGAATACCATCAATACCTCCACGCTGCGCAAACACGTCAGCTCACTCTTCGCCGAAAACCTGCCGGAGCAGATCCGCTACCGGGATCAGGACGGGCATGAAGTGGTCATCCCGACCCACACCGCGACCCTCGATGAACTGGCCTTCGCCATCCAGTTCGCCGCTGAGGAGCAGTCCCTTGCCAGTCGTCGCCGCTGCGCGCTGGACGATCTCTATGTCAATGCCCGCAAGGTCGGTGCGATCGGCTCGGATCGTCTGTCTGCGATCGACTGGAAGGAGTGATCATGACCATGCTTACTCCGTTTCAGTTCGAGTCGCACGCCCTCCGGGTACAGATCGATGATGCTGGCCAGCCATGGTTCAACGCCAATGACGTCTGTGCTGCCCTGGAATTAGCGAATCCCTCCGATGCTGTTTCCAAGCACGTCGATGCCGATGACCTCGCAAAACGCGAGGTCATCGATAGCCTTGGGCGGACCCAGCGCGCCAACCACGTCAATGAGTCTGGCCTTTACGCACTGATTCTCGGCAGCACCAAGGTGGCCGCGAAGAGGTTCAAGCGCTGGGTGACTAGCGAGGTCTTGCCGATCATTCGCAAGACCGGGAGCTACCCGGCTCCGGCCCTGGCCGCTTTGCCCGCGCCGACGCAGGATCGTGTCACGGCCCTGTTGTTGATCGGCGAGGCCGTTGCCAAGGTGCCGGGGGTTAAGGCCGGGATTGCCATGGCAGCGACGTTGACATGCATTCAGGAGAACACCGGGCTGACTGTCGAAACGATGCGTCGCGCACTGCCCGTGGCCAACGAACCAATCTGTTCCCTCAATGCGACCCAGCTTGGCAAGTTGATCGGCATCTCCGCCAAGGCAACCAACCAGCGTCTGGCCAACTACGGTCTTCAGTTCCGCAATGATCGCGATGAATGGGAACTGACCGAGGCGGGCGAATCCTGGGCTGAAGCCTTGCCGTTCTCGCGCAATGGCCATAGCGGCTACCAGATCCTCTGGAATCCGGCGGTTGCCGAGCAGTTGAAGGAGGTGGCGTGATGGCTCTTCCCATCATTACCGCTGACCAGCGACTGCGCGAGAAGAAGGGCGTCAAGCTGGTGCTGCTCGGCAAGAGTGGCATCGGCAAGACCACCCAACTCAAGACGCTTCCCGAAGACACAACCTTGTTCGTCGATCTGGAAGCCGGTGATCTCGCGGTCAAGGATTGGCGAGGGGACTGTGTGCGCCCGACGACCTGGCCGGAGTTCCGTGATCTGGTGGTGTTTCTGGCAGGCCCGAACCCGGCATTGCCCGCCGAGGCGCCGTACTCGGATGCGCACTATCAGCATGTCTGTGAGCGTTATGGTGATCCGGCGCAGTTGGCGAAATACGACTGCTATTTCGTCGACAGCATCACCGTGCTGGCCCGGCTGGCCCTGATCTGGGCCAAGACTCAGCCGCAGGCAATGTCCGAGCGCACGGGCAAACCCGACACGCGTGGCGCCTATGGGTTGCTCGGCACCGAGATGCTCGGCTCATTGATGCACCTACAGCATGCCCGAGGCAAGCACGTGGTGTTCGTGGCCATCCTCGATGAACGCCTCGACGACTTCAATCGCAAGGTGTTCGTCCCGCAGATCGAGGGTGCAAAAACCTCGGCCGAGCTCCCCGGCATCGTGGATGAGGTGGTGACCCTGGCCGAGATCAAAGCCGAGGACGGCGCTTCCTATCGTGCCTTTGTCACCCACACCCTGAATCCCTATGGCTATCCCGCCAAGGATCGCTCTGGCCAGCTTGACTTGCTGGAGCCCCCCGACTTGCGCGCGCTCATCGAGAAGTGCGCCACCGCAACCCAATCCCAAATTACCAAGGAGTAATCATGTCTGCCTGGAACGATTTCAACGACGCCGAACAACAACAATCCTTCGACCTCATTCCCAAGGGCACTGTCGCCCGTGTGCGCATGACCATCAAGCCGGGTGGCTACGATGATGCCGCACAGGGATGGACGGGGGGATATGCAACGCAGAGCTTCGACACGGGTAGCATCTACCTGGCCTGCGAATTCGTGATCCTTGAGGGTGAGTTCGCCCGCCGCAAGATGTGGTCGAACATCGGCCTGCACAGCGCGAAGGGACCTGCGTGGGGCAACATGGGCAGGACGTTCGTTCGCGCTGCACTCAACAGCGCCCGCAATATCAATCCCAAGGACAACTCACCGCAAGCGGCGGCTGCACGCCGCATCCAGGGGTTCCACGAACTGGACGGCATTGAGTTCGTCGCACGCATCGATGTCGAGAAGGATGGTCGTGGCGAACTGCGCAACGTAGTGAAGATCGCTGTCGAGCCCGATCAGCCCGAGTACGCACGGGCCGTCGGAAGCACTCCCGCCCCGATGGCCGCGCCTAACGTTGCTCGCCCGACGACACCATCCGCCCCGACACCAAGCGCCTCTGTTTCGGGCAAACCGGCCTGGGCACAGTAAAGGGGATGGGCATGAACGGGAAACGTTGCGGCAATTGTCGCCATCTCGATCCGTCAAGCGCCAGTGATATTGGCGGCCTGCGCATTGCGCGCTGCCGCCATCCCAGTGGCGTGCGTATCGGATCGACCCCGATTCGCGATGACTATGTCGAACTCGATGCCTACTGCACGGACCACGCGGTTCGCGCTCGCCCGGGCAAGCCGGCCGGAGGTTGCCATGTATGAGCGGCAAATGCTGGGTATGCCAACGCCAGGCGCGGGGATTCGGCCACTCCGACAACCGGCATCGCATCGGCGATCCACGGCGCTACCCGATCGACTGGGTGTTCTGCTCACGCCGCTGTCAGGATGTGTTTCACGCCTTGTATGGCAACTGGCTGCGCGTGAAGGATGGCGGCAAGCGCATCAAGGAGGTCGCCATGATCGATCCCTCTGACGTCGAACTGGCCGCTATGCGCATGTGCCTCAAATCCTTCGGCGAAGCCGCCGGTGAGATTGGGTTTGCCAAACCGCTCGGCGACTACAGCGAAGCCGAGGCACTGCGCGTGATCGACGCCATTGTCACCTGTTACACCGATGCGATGGTCGAGCACCACCAAGAGACCAAGTTCCCACCGGTACGTGGCATGGCACCGACACCGGATCCGATGGCCAACCCCTTCGCCGATCTGGAGGACGACTTGCCATGGGAAGACGGGAAGGGGGCGAAGCGATGATGGACTTCAACTCCTCTTCAAGCCTGTCCGGTCAGATCACGGCATTGGTCGATCTCGGCATGCAGCGCCTGCGTTCCGAAGAGGTGCCGCGTGACTACCTCGGGGCATCTCGTCTCGGCGTGTCCTGTGCGCGGGCGTTGCAGTATGAGTTTGCCAAGGCGCCAGTCGACCATGGTCGTGACCACGATGGACGCTTGCTACGCATCTTCAGGCGCGGCCATGTCATGGAGGATTGCATGGTCGACTGGCTACGGGCGGCAGGGTTCGATCTGCGCACTCGTAAGGCCAATGGTGATCAGTTTGGTTTCTCGGCGGCTGGTGGACGTCTGCAAGGACATATCGACGGCGTCATCGTCGGCGGTCCCGAGGGCTTTTCCTATCCCGCGCTCTGGGAGAACAAGTGTCTGGGCTCGAAGTCCTGGCGCGATCTCGAAAAGAGTGGGTTGGCGGTGGCCAAGCCGGTCTATGCCACGCAGGTGGCGATCTATCAAGCCTACCTCGAGTTGCATGAGCAGCCGGCCATCTTCACGGCGGTCAATGCCGACACCATGGATATCTACACCGAGTTGGTGCCCTTCGACGCAGCCCTGGCCCAGCGCATGTCCGATCGGGCACTGAACGTGATCTCGGCGACTGAAGCCGGCGAATTGCTTCCACGTGCCTTTCATGACCCCACCCATTTTGAGTGCCGGATGTGCGCATGGCAGGACCGGTGCTGGAGAAATACACCATGAACCCATCATCCATCAGCGATGTATTTGGCGAGCGCTTGGTCGATGCAAGCGAGGCTGCCCATTGCCTGAATTTGCCGATGTACCTGCTCACGCATCCCAAGGAACGAGCACGACTGGGCATACCGCATTACCGGGTCGGAAAGCTCGTCCGCTTCAAATTGCACGAGTTGGAAACGTGGATGTTGGCACAGGGAGGCGCGGCGAATGCTTGATTTCAACGATGCCCCGGTTGAGTTGCCATCTGAGAGCGGGGCGACACGTGAGTCGTTACGGACGGATCTCGTCGGCCGACTGGAATCCGTACTGGCCACGCTATTCCCGGAAGGAAAGAAGCGCAAGGGTAAATTCCTCATCGGCGACGTGCTTGGCAGCCCAGGCGATAGCCTCGAAGTTGTTCTCGATGGCGACAAGGCCGGGCTATGGACGGATCGGGCGACCGGTGATGGTGGTGACATCTTCGATCTGATCGCAGCCCATCTGGGTGCTGACGCGCAGACGGATTTCCCGCGTGTGCTACAGCATGCTGCTGATCTGCTCGGTCAGTCGCCCCCGGTCCCATCCCGCAAGACCTAGAAGGAGGCGCCGGTCGATGAACTCGGGCCGGCAACCGCAAAATGGGACTACCTCGATGCGGCTGGCAAACTGATTGCAGTTGTCTACCGCTACGACCCACCTGGTCGGAAGAAGGAATTCCGTCCGTGGGATGCCAAGCGGCGCAAGATGGCTCCACCCGAGCCGCGCCCTCTCTATAACCAGCCCGGAGTGGCCCTGGCCAGTCTGGTGGTATTGGTTGAGGGCGAGAAATGCGCGCAGGCCTTGATCGAGGTCGGCATCGTGGCGACCACGGCGATGCACGGTGCGAACGCCCCGGTCGACAAAACCGACTGGCTGCCACTGGCCGGCAAGTCGGTGCTGATCTGGCCTGACCGCGACAAGCCGGGCTGGGAATACGCAACGCAGGCGGCACAAGCCATTCTCTCGGCGGGGGCCAAGTCCTGCTTCATCCTGTACCCGCCCGAGGAGGCGGCTGAGGGATGGGATGCAGCGGATGCCATCTCAGAGGGATTTGATGTCGCCGCCTTCCTTGCCCATGGCCCGCGCCTGCAGATGCACGACATCACCGTGGATGCCGAGCCGGTAGCGAGCAGCGACGAATCGGTGTGGGGCACAGAGGATGCATTGGCTCTGGCCTTCACCCGGCGTTATCACCGCGACTGGCGCTACGTTTCAACCTGGGGTCGCTGGCTGGTATGGGATGGCAATCGCTGGCGTACCGAGGACACGCTGGCCGCCACCGATCTGATCCGTAGCGTTTGCCGGCATGCCGCCGTGCGTGCGGAAAATCCCAAGGTGGCCGCCAAGCTGGCCAGTGCCAGTACGGTCGGTGGCGTTGAGCGGCTGTCGCGTGCGGACCGCAGGCATGCTGCCACCACTGAGGAATGGGATGCCGATCCATGGCTGCTCAATACCCCAGGTGGTGTCGTCGATCTGAAAACCGGTCGCCAGCGCCCGCATGATCGTGCTGACCGGATGACCAAAATCACTACGGCCACGCCTGGGGGCGACTGCCCGATCTGGCGTCAGTTCCTCGACGAGGTTACGGGTGGCGACACGGAGTTGCAGAGTTATCTGCAGCGCATGGTCGGCTACGCGCTCACCGGATCGACGCGAGAGCATGCGCTGTTCTTTCTGTACGGCACGGGGGCAAACGGCAAGTCGGTGTTCGTGAACACATTGGCCACCATCCTGGGCGACTACGCGACCAACGCGCCGATGGATACCTTCATGGAGACGCGCACCGACCGGCATCCGACCGATATGGCCGGACTACGCGGCGCACGCTTCGTTGCAGCCATCGAAACCGAACAGGGACGTCGGTGGGCGGAATCGAAGGTCAAGAACCTGACCGGGGGCGACAAGATTTCGGCGCGTTTCATGCGCCAGGACTTCTTCGAGTTTTTCCCCCAGTTCAAGTTGTTCGTGGCGGGCAACCACAAGCCGGCGATTCGCAACATCGACGAAGCGATGAAGCGGCGCCTGCACCTGATCCCGTTCACGATCACCGTGCCGCCCGAGCGTCGCGACAAGCATCTGCAGCAAAAACTGCTGGCCGAGCGCGACGGCATCTTGGCCTGGGCTGTGCAGGGCTGCCTCGACTGGCAGCGTCTGGGACGGCTTGATCCTCCCCAGCGAGTGGTCGAGGCAACCGAGGAATATTTCGAAGCCGAGGATGCACTGGGGCGTTGGCTGGAGGAGTGCTGTGTGCGCGAGCCCAATGCCAAGTCGCTGACCGCCGAACTGTTCAACGACTGGAAACAGTGGGCAGAGGCAGCAGGCGAATTCATCGGCTCGCAGCGGCGCTTTTCCGATCTGCTCATCACACGCGGCATCGAGAAATGGCGCAACAGCATGGGCGTGCGGGGATTTCAGGGCATCGGCCTCAAGAACCCGCCCGCGCCTGCTTACACCCCCTATGCCGACAAATGACGCTCATGAAAAACCATCTGTCTGACGCAGCCGACGCTGTTTCACGTAACTCGCCACACGCGTGCACGTGCGCGCCTCATGGAATGTTTCGACAAACCGTGTCGGCTGCGTCAGGCCGAGAGCAAGAAAGGACTGAACACATGAACACGACGATCCTGGCCCTTGATTTGGGTACCAACACAGGCTGGGCTGTCCGCCTCAAGGACGGCCAGATCATCAGTGACACGGAGACCTTTCGGCCTCAGCGCTTCGAGGGAGGAGGCATGCGCTATCTGCGCTTCAAGCGGTGGCTCACGGAGATCAAGCAATCTGGCGAAATCGATGCCGTTTACTTCGAGGAGGTGCGACGCCACGTCGGTGTCGATGCCGCTCATGCCTATGGTGGTTTCCTGGCCACGCTTACTGCATGGTGCGAGCACCACCAGATCCCGTACCAGGGCGTTCCGGTCGGCACGATAAAGAAGCACGCGACTGGCAAAGGCAATGCCGGCAAGGACGAGATGATCATCGCCGCCCAGTCCCGTGGTCACGATCCCAAAGACGACAACGAAGCCGATGCCCTGGCACTGCTCCACTGGGCTATCGAGACACAGGAGGTGTGAGGTGAAGATCCCCATTCCTCCTTACCGCTGCCCACTCGGGCGCAGCACTTCGCGGGAAGAACCCGAGGACATCAAACGTCAGGGTTGGCGCGATCAACACATCCTGGTTATCGCTGAAAACGATGATCGGTTGGATTTCATGGAACGTGAGTTCGTCCGGCAACTGGGCGAGCGCCTGTATGGGGAGAAGCGCCGTGCTTGAGTGGACAATCGAGATCGTGGCAGAACGCTTTGCTGAAGCGGCTGAAACCAGTCGGCGACTGCCCAGGGTCACCGTCCAAGGCTACTTCAACGTGTGGCCGGCATTTGCCAGGGATGCTTGGGAAGCCTACCCAGACGAAGAGCATGTCTATCGCCCCTTGCCACCATCACCCCAGGCCATCGAGAAAATGCTGGAGACGATGCGTTGGGTGCAGTGGCTCGAAGTCGAACAGCGTCATCTGATCTGGATGCGCGCCAAGCACTACGAATGGAAGTTCATCTGTCGCCGCTTCGGCTGCGAGCGCACGACCGCTTGGCGGCGGTGGCAACGTGCACTGCAGATCGTTGCCGAACGACTCAATGAGCAGACGCATCACACGGTAGTGTTTTGAAGTGATTTGGCGTGCGTGAGCGTGCCACAGAGTCAGGCAGCGGTAATCAGCGGTTTTTGGCCCTGCAACATCAACCCCGAAAATTGGATAGCATGACAGCTATGATCTGGCGAGCGGTGTGGGTGTGATGCCTACATCGCTTCCGGTCAGAAATTCGACGGGTCCTTCCTGTCCAAAAGCCCATGCGGGAGGCGCGAGCCCGGCATTTCGCTACCGTCTGACCGCAAATTGAGGTTACCAGTTACCACCCTGGTTACCACCTGAATCGAGTTACCACCCTTTGATGACCCGCCCCTGTGGCGGGTTTTTGCATTCCAATGACCGAACAACTGCGCGTCGAGTATCGC
>Ga0172367_10008366_pt1 | contig 11568 bp, 7 predicted proteins | sample Lak10m_FD_114542 | JGI IMG/M metagenome (GOLD analysis project Ga0172367, IMG submission 114542) | Freshwater microbial communities from Kabuno Bay, South-Kivu, Congo - kab_022012_10m | ecosystem: Environmental > Aquatic > Freshwater > Lake | place: Democratic Republic of the Congo: South-Kivu...
CGAGCGTTTTCAACGAGAATCTCAAATCTTGAGACAGATCAACCATCCGCAAGTTATCAAGGTTTTTGATATTGATTTTTCAACGGACCAAAAATGGATGGTTATGGAGTACTTTGAAGGTCGAGATTTAAAGAATCTTATTTGTGATAAAGGAAAAATTTTTTGGGAGAATTCCCTACAATATATTTCAACTATCTGTGAAATTCTGGAGTCCTGTCATTCCCAAGGGATTGTTCATCGGGATTTAAAACCCCAAAACATTCTAATTAATGATCAAGGCGATATTCGAATTGTTGATTTTGGTGTTTCCAAAGTTAGTGGAATGTCGGATCTGACTAAAACAGGGACTATGATCGGAACGCCAGAATATATGGCGCCAGAGCAGTTTTCCAAATCTGTCCTAGATTATCGAACTGATTTGTATGCGCTGGGAACTATCTTTTATGAAATGATAAATGGGCATCCACCTTTTATGAGCAAACAAATCAGTCAATTGCTCAATCAAAAAATGAATCCCGAGGCCATCAAGGACCTTCTGTTTGAAGCGTCAAGTCCTGAATGGTTGCAAAAGATCATTAAAAAATGTCTGAGAATTGATCCAATTTCAAGATATCAAAATTGTAAAGAGTTACTGAGAGACATTAAGAGCCGGGAGAATGCAATTGCATCTTTCGAAGAGGGGAAGGATAAGGCTCTATGTTTTAAATGCCGAGCCGATATCCTTCCTGGCTTTTCATTCTGTTATCAATGTGGTGCCTTTCAAGTAAGTCTCTTTGCTAAGGGCAAGTCTTGCTTAGTGATTCATAATTGCAAAGAACAAGAGGAACTCGCAAATTACCTTGGAAATCTGTTTAAAAGTGTGGGTATTGATCGTTTTCGAAAAGAACTCAATAGACTTCCATTCTTTTTATTGAAAAATGTAGAAGCGGATACTGCTAGAAATTTGGCAAATGAACTTGTTTACTTTCGAGCGCAGGTTCAAGTGACGGATCGTCCAGCCCAAGAATTTCAGCTACCCATCTTAATAGTATTACTCGGACTGTTGACGTCCATAGCTATCTGGGTAATCTTTGCAAAGTTCAGTTGGATTCTAACCGTAGGGGCCTTCATTTTAATCGAAGTTAGTTTATTTGCCCTTTTTAAAGCTTACAGTCGTCCTTTAATATCCTCTCAAACCTATCAAGAACGAGATTCTCAGATTCCCAAAATGCAAAAAAAGATTCTGATGCAAGTTGCGGGACTAAAATCACGATCGAGTAAAGCACTCATGGGTAAAATTGTGCAGATGCATTTTCAATGTGGAAAAGGATCAGAAATTTCTAATTCTGGGCCTTCGGAGAATCTCTTATTGAAAGGACTGGCGTTGGCTGAGCAAATGGATACCTATGAGTATCAACTTGAACAACAAAATCTGGTGAGTTTAAAGGCAAATATTCAAAGAGCCGAAGTGCAAATGAAAATGAGTAATGATCTAAATGATGTAAATGCTTTCAATATGGCTAAAACCCAGCTACGAAGCTATTACCAGTTGCAAGACGTTTTTGCAGAAACACGGGTGCAGCTCTTAAATATTCTCTCTGAATTGTCAGTCAGTAATAAGTAAGAGGGTCCCACTATTTGAAGAGCTGGCTGCATAGAGGGGCCTTTTGATTCTTCCCAGGGGGCGTCCAGCTTTTAATAATACTTCCAGCAATTTTTCCAAAGGGCACAAGTCGCAGACCTTTAAGGAAATTAGAAGTAGTATTTTCACTGATGAGCAGCTCTGCCAAAGAGCGAGAACCTGGTATACCATCCCGAGTCTTTCCCATTCCCATCATAATCGCAGTCAGCCCACGATTAAAGCCCACGAATTCACTTCGATAATCCAATCCCCAGGTGACGCCTAACTTAACCCACTCGAGGGGACTGACTTTGCTTTTCGAATCCATCTTCTCAGAAACCTTTTGCACTAAAGTATCCTTAGTTAAAGCAGTATTTGGATCATCTTTTTGAAGATCCCACAGCATATCTGAAATTAAAATCGGATTTTTGATAATAGATCCAGCAGCAAGTCCAACAAAGTTTTTTCGAAGTGGTAATGGAATAGAGTCAGACATTCCAAAATCCAGCACAGAAACTTCGATCACTCCAGATTTGATTTCAACTAAAAAGTTTCCCCAGTGCATATCGGAATTAAAAAAGCTGAGCTTGTCCAGAAGAGCTCGTGTAAGCCAAAGCCTTGCAATTCTATCCATAATATCCTTAGCCAGACCTTGATTTACTTGCATTACCTTTTCTAAATTTTCTCCATAAACTCGGCTTGAAATCATTAAATTGGGACTGCTATAGTATACTTCAGGCACTGAAAGTTTAAAGATAGTGCCATCAGACAATTTGACTTCTTGAATATATACAGATCTTCCGGTTTTTTGATGATTTGCAGCTACCCGAGAATCAAATTCCACTTCCATGGCATTTACGATGTCATCTAAGGTCGGTGAAACTTTCGGAAATCCGACCCGTATCAATTCGGGATCCCCGTCAATTTCAGCTATCAACGGGTAGAACATTTCCTTTTCTTCTCTAAATCGTTCAAGAGTTCCTGGTTTGGTAATTCGTAAAGCAACCTCAATTTTCTTTCCATTTATAAGTGCATAAATAAATTGAGTTTGCGCCACCGAACCGACGGGAATCATTTTTGAGGACAAAATGGGTCGACCCGAATTGTCCAAATTAAGCTGGATGCCATTTTTTTCTAACTCAGGTAATTCTCTCAGTATCACTTTCTCAAGGACAGTTGGAGGCAAACGTTTGCCTTTGGATTCCAGAGCTTTCAATGTGTTAGCAAATTCTGCGGGGAGATCAGGAGCCCTCGCTAAAATCTGCAGCCATTTTGTCATGATGACGCCCGAATTAATTGTAACGAGATTCATGATTTTTTGAGGTGCCAAATATCCAGGATGATCGATGGCGGAAGAAATAATAGCTGTTTTTGTTGAAACACTCAACCTCGCAAAATATTTGGTAAGTAGAAGTTCAACAAAGCGTCCAGCCCCTTTAGTTTCTCGTGTTTCGATCTTTTCTAAATTTGCAGTTCTTGCAAAGTCAGCCCCTGCATTTTCTATTTTTGCAAATAAAAGATCAACAGTCTTATCCGAAAGAGTAATTGCTAGAGATTTCTTTTCGGCAGGAGTTCCATTTTTTAACGTTTCAAAAATCTTTTCGAGATCAAAGATCGAAGCCGTATTGGTTTCGTTCCTGTCGTTCGATGCAGCTTCAGAGGTGGATGCCTTCGATTGATTCTCATTCAAGCTTGTTGCCAGTTCTGTCCAAAGCTTTTTGCCTAATTGTCCTTGGTCAATCAAATATTGTTTAATTTCAAGAGCTACTCCAGGGTCTTTAATATGAATTTGGGGAGATTCGATTCCATTTTCAGAGTAATGACGAATTTCTTCTTCTAAAGAACTAAATTGGTCAAGATTTCGACTGTAGACATTTTCTATAAATGATTCGATTGATGTTACTTCAATTTGGCGAGGTGCACGAAGCAATGTGTTTGGGTTCTTCTTTCCTCGATAATGAACTTTAAGAATTTCCATCACCTTCTCTAAGTTTTGAAGTTTTGCCTCTACAGTGGGGAGGGAATGCCCATAAAGTAGAAATTTAAGAAAGACCCTTTGCCCCTCTTCCAGGTATATTTCAATTTCAGGCTGAGGTTTCAAAATTTCAACTTTGGGGTCAGAAGTCTTATTTTGATTTTTAGAATCTGAATTTTTACCGTTGACACGACTGCCGATTGAAATTAATGGCAAGACAAGAGATCCGGTTAATAGAAACCGGGATATTTTCAGTATAGTTTTATTCAAAAATTTCATCTATTACTTCCTGTTATTTTAATAAATCTTAGGAGTGCATATTCTGTGCCTCCATGAACTCCTATTAATTGGTATTAGGTTAGGTACTTTGTAGTCTGTCTGTCACAGATTTTGACAGATGACCAAGCCCAAATTGTCCATGATACCTTCAAAATAAATTATATTTGATTTAAGTGGGTCAAGGTATTGCATTGGAACTGTTGAGATGAAAAAAATTATCCCGATCTTTATTTATATTTCGAATTGCCTCCTGGGGCCACTCGCTGAAGCATCTCTAGCGAGTGAATTCTATTCCAATGTCAAGGGCAAGGTCGTAGACGCACTTTTCAAAGGTGGTGCGGCAAGGGGCGTTCGAGGGGTAGAAATCAAAGCGGCAGCTGGCGGAGGAAGCGACATTTTATTAAGCGGAAAGAAGATTGCTGAAATGGCACCAGGTAGAAATTTACAAGATTTTGGCCCAGATAAAATTGCTCAAATACTCAATGCAGGAAGTTCCCAGGCAATGAAGGGCATTGAGGCTCAATATAAAGGTCTGACATTAATGGAAAAAGTTGCATTTCAGATAGCGCAAGCAAATCGGGAGTTTCCTTTTGAAGCCTGGGCCTTTTTTGTGGCGATTGGAGCAATTAAGACATTCAACTTGATCACGAAGTATCACGACGATCCCTTAGCGTTAAAACATCATTTCGAGGAACAAAGTGATCCCGTTGGATTGTTTTCCTTTTATGCATTTATGCAATCTAGTGGCATTTTTGGAGTTGTCTTGCAGCAATTTTTAAAAGGAAATGGACAGAGCCCCCTGGCGGGTACAGTGCTTAGTTTTTTGACGATGGGAATAGGAACAATTGCTCAAAGTTATGCCGGGCAAGTGCTACATGATAAGGACTTTCTGGGATGTGTAAATGAAGGCTTGCAGGATTCGGCCGTCAAGAAATGGGAGGAAAGTAGTGGGATTAAACAAAAGGCAAATAGATCCCCATGTTCCCAATTATATGATGCCTTGGTAACTCGCCATAATTGGACAAAAATTTTTCCAGACGTTCTTAGTATGACTGTTGCGGCGTTTATTTCCCATTGGACTCAGGCTAATTTAGTGAAGCTGGGGACTTCCGTTGCAGATACTCAATTTTTTAGATTGATGTCCATTCGGTTGGCCAATTTTGCGATTCCAGGTGCAGGGTTGATGACTGCTGTAGCCTATGTATTTACGAATCAGCGAGTCACTAATGCCCTCCTTTTTCTAATCCCGAATGGAACAATTACTCAACCAACAACTGATTGGATTTGGGAAAACATGACCAATGCTATGGATATGCGTCAGCTGGAGCAGGATATGGTCCGTGAAATTTTAAAGGAAAAAAACTCTCATTGGAATTTGGGAAAGAATCCCAGAGCATGCATTAATTCCGAACAAAAAGATGATTCAAAAAAGGAAATTGAAAAAAACTGCGAAAAGGATTTAGCATTTCTGCTGGGCCAGTTTGCAACAGCTCAGTCAGAGTGGCGTCATTTTCTTCTACAGGATATCTACCAGGCCCATGAGCATTGGTTGCAATTTTTGACTAATTTTTGGAATCAGTATCGAGGGAGCTATCAGGTCTACTCTGAATTTATAAACCAGGTCAGGGACTCCAAAGGTAAACAAGATTCCAATAATTCGCGATTTAATCTGATTGCACCACTGCATGGAGTACAATTTCCTGCAGAATTAGAGCTTGCAAAGTTGCCGAATACTCCTGAAAACCAAACTCACCGGCAGGAACTTCAATCTAAAATCGATGAGAGTCGTCGGTTGCTCTATGATAATCCGGGCTATCCCGAAGTCGATCAATGGTATGTCGTTCACGAAGCTGGAAAAACAATCAGGGACTTTCTAAGTTCTATCTCGTCTCAGAGTTTACGGCCTTCAGAGCTTCGAGCATTAAATTACCTATCAGGTATATTTTATAAACCTGAAATAGAACAACAGTTGCGCAAGGTTGATAAAGAGGGTGGATATGTTGATATTGACTCTGATTTGATGAAAAAGGGAAAAGCCTTGGAATATTTTAATGAGCTATATCCGTCTATGTCTGCTTTGAATATTCAAACAACTTCTGCGTTTAAAGTCATCATGAATCAGTTGAAAAAAATCCTAGGAAATCCTGAACCCATACTCGAGCCCGGTAAAGGTTGGATGGTTTCATTTGAAGAAAATGCACCGATTGCAAAGGAAAATAAAGTCCAGTATACGGATCCTCATCGTCGTCGAGGCACCGTTCCTACTCCCCTGATTACAGATTATTCCTTGGTAAGTATGGTCTGTGGACCAAGCCCAGAGCGGGGAGAAGCCCTTGCTGATGGAATCACTCCTCCAGGATTTCCAACCAATTTTCTTCCACCTCGTTTGGTTGAGCCAAACGAGCCCCAACCTTTTATGTTGAATCATAATTTTTTCAGATCTCCTGGACGAAAAAATCAACTCGCCTACAATGTAAATTCAGCCTGTGAAAGTATTGGAGTGAAAAGGGAGTCAATTTATTTAACAAAACTAGTTGATAAGGAAAATCCCGATCGCATTTATCGAGGTTATCTGGATTACATGCGTGAAAATTTGCGAACCGATTTGCAAGCATCGCCCGAGGTGTTTGAAAAATGGTGGCTTAAAAATGTAGAAACTGATGCGAAAAAGTGGATGGATACTTTCAATTCTTATTATTTGAAACTGATAGCTCAGTTGGCAAGACGATTTAAGGATTCAGGCCAAGACTCGTCAATTTCCGATTCTATTCGAGATCGCCTAAGTCAAGTCGGTAGCCGTTTAGGGGGGAATCAAATATTACCACTTCAACCACTTGAGTCAGCTCGTCAGGAGGTTGCGATCTACTTATTGATTTTGAATGAACTTTATAAAAGCAAGATTCAGCAGGGGAAGGATGGGAAAATAGGTGATAAATATCAACCCATTAAGATTTCGAAATGGAGCAAATTCTTGCCTGATTTTCTAGGACTTTCCGGTCTCACTAGAAAGAATTCATTGAATTTGTTCAGTGAGGTTTTGAAAAGCCCAAATTCCGATTTTGAATTTATAGCCATGAAAGGGGATCCTGAGGGATTGAAGAAAGCTGGAATTGACCCAGCTTCGATTCAACCCGTGGAATGGGCCGCGATTGGCGAAGTACGTTCCTTATTTAATGGCTTATATACGCTACTTAAAAGGCTAACGCCTGTCAAAAGACTAGACGGAAATGCCCTAGCTTCCAGTGTGAGTGATGATGAATTTATGAAACTTCAAGAGACATTAAATAGCAAAATTTCCGAAATTGCAGGTGTTTTCAAGGTAGGCACAGGGCTTGCAGAAGCTAATGGTAGTCTGCCTGATTTAAACCCGAATTTAAATGAGGCGAGCACCCGAGAATCGGCAGCAGTTGGTGCTGCCATTAAAGGATTGCAAACAGTTTCTCAGGAGCTCATTAGTCTAGGAAAGATAGCGAATGTTGCGACATTCAAGGGCGAAGGATCAGAAACGGTCACTAGTCCTGGGCAGCAAGAATTGCTTAAGCCTGCGGGAGCCAGACCGAAAAATGGATCCTCTAGCATGCTGCGGTTTTAGAATGGTAAACAAAGAGTTAAATGAAATTAATTTAAAGAGTAACTTTTTAAAAATTAAATGAAGGAGAGAATTATGAAAAGATATGTTTTGTTCAGTTTGATGATTTTGGGAACTCATTCAGCGAATGCAGTGAATGGAGCTCATTCAGCGAAGGCAGCAGATGGAACTACTGTGGATCGAGCTGCTAAGGGTAAAACAGCGGATCGTCCTGCAGATGCTCCCCATACCGCAACGGATGGTATGAGAATTAAAAGGGATAAAACGACTGGTGGAAGTTCGGCGAAACCGAGCGATTTGCCTGAAGTTGATAGTTTACGAACCTACCTGAAAGAAAATAGCGCTAAAATTTTTTCTGGAGATTCATGGGGACTCGTTAATGCATTCAAAGCGGAGAGTGTAGTCCAAAATATCCAAGCTAATCTCGATCCATCGGTTGGAGGCGGAATTCGGATTCTCGCTAGAGAAATAAAGAGCGCATGTGAAGCTATGTTTAATAAAGAAAATAAAAGTTTCAAAGCTTCCGAGAATCAAATGAATGAGGTAGTAAAAAGGGCCGTTGAAAATTTGAAAAATGAACAACCATCTGTTTTAACGGAAGAGGCACGAGATATGCCTACAGATAAATTGATAGAATTACTGAAAGTATGCCTATTGTGAACTTCAGCATAAGAAACTTTTTCCAAATTTAAGCACAAAATGGTTAATTTGGTTGTTGAATTGATGAGAAATATAAAAAAGAGAATTTAAAAGGAGCCTTCGTCGTTCAGAATTAGCAAATCTATGCGACGATTGGTAGCTCGATGAAGGTCATTGTCATTAGGAACCAGGGGCTTCTGATCGGCATAGGAAAGTGCGACGAGTCTTGCTGGTTCAATTCCATGAATTTTTATCAGATAACGAATGACGGTGGTGGCTCGATTCGCAGCCAACTCCCAATTGCTGGCATAGCTTTCGGAATTAATGCTAATATTGTCAGTGTGTCCTTCAACTAAGATTTTTCTACTATTTTCTTTTAAAATAGATCCTATTTGATCCAAATCTTTAAGTGCTTCTACTTTAAGTTTGGCAGAACCGGAGGGAAAGTAGCCCGAGGCTGCCAATGAAACTCGGACCCCCATAGAATCATGTTTTGTACTGGCAGTAGAAATTTTCGAAAGCGAGTGAACTAGGGAAATATTCTTCTTTTTAGCTGGAAACGAAGACAATGACTTTGCTGGATGATCGCTCTCTTGCTCAACTGATTCACTGGCGGCAATGTAAATTGGATTTTTGAGTTCTTTCAATGTTCCGGCGATATCTGTTCCTTCGGGAACAAGATTAAGATCGTGGCTATTTTTGTCGGAGGAGGCGCCATCATTATTATTTCCGACGGAAATTTTCAAATTACTGCGAACACTGTTTTCAAATTGTTTTTGTTTTTCTAAATCGGAGTTTGATGTTGCGTAAAGAACGACAAAAAACGCAAAGAGGAGAGTGATAAAGTCGGCATAGGAAACCAGCCAGCGCTCATGATTTTCATGCTCTTCATGCTGCTTTCTTTTTTTACTGATTTTCATATTTCCCTAAATGGGCGTGCAATTGTTGTTCAATGATATGGGGGCTGGTTTCTGAACCTATTAAGAGTGCACCCTCCAACAATAAGAGTTTGTCTCGAATTAGATTTTGTGATCGTTTCTTTAGTTTGCTTCCAATTGGAAGAAAGAATAAATTGGCAAAACTAACTCCATAAACCGTTGCCACAAATGCCACGGCAATTCCTGCGCCCAATTTGCTCGTATCTGACAAATTTCCCATAACATGAATAAGCCCAAGAACTGCTCCAATAATACCTATTGTAGGAGAATATCCACCAGCATCCGTCCAAATTTTCGCACCGGCCAAAAGCAGTTCTTCCTCAGTCTCTACTTCGGCCTCGACTATGGAGCGGATTTGCTCAGGTTTAAGGCCTTCAATAAGATGTTGAACGACACTACGTACAAAATCAGAGGAGACTCTGGGAAGTACTGGACCTAAGGATAGAAGGGTTTCTTTTCGGGCAATGCGAGCAAGTTCAACAATGTTTTGAGCGGCTTTGTGAATTTCTAAGTTTTTTTCATCATAGAAGGCAGTTCGCAACATATGGAGGCCCATTTTGAGATGAGTAGAGGAGTGAGAAACCATAACAGCCCCGAGGGTCCCTCCAGTCACAATGACGAAGGCCGTAAATTGCATAAGAGACCCCATGTGCCCACCCTCAACGAGATTTCCCAAAATAATACATCCAAAGCCAATTGAAAGACCTAGCCAGGTCGCTTTATCCATTTTTTTTGCCTCCCTAGTCATGCTGCCATAGGTCCTCCTTTTCGGGGAGACTAGGACTGGATATTATGGGCAATATTGACTTTGTACCAGATTCTTATCTAGGAACATTGTGAGGAGAATACCGCCTCTGGTAAATAACTTTTTATCTGCATAGGGGTAGAACTCGACTTTTGATGGATTGAGTGTATTCTCTTTCTATCAGTCTTTAGGAGTTGGAAATGCAGTCAGTTTGGGATAGTTTAATTGCTTTGGACGTGGAAGTTTTGATTTTAATCAATTCCAAAGCCACTCATCCTTTTTTTGACTTTTTTTTTCCAAAAGTCACTGATTTGCACAAACAAGTATCATTTATTTTTCCGGTGATACTACTTTTTTTCTATTTATTTCAAAAAACCTACTCCTTGAAAAAGGGCAGCCTTTTATTTTTTGGACTAATTTTGAACTTGGCGGTAACAGATTTTACTGGAAGCCAATGGATCAAGACAAATGTGGGGCGATTGCGGCCTGCCGATGCCAAGGTGAGTCCGCTAATAGTTCGATCTCCCTTTGGAGGTAAGAGTTTTATTTCTAATCATGCGGCGAATACAATGGCATTTGCAAATTATTGTGGCTATTTTCTTCCACAAACAAAAATTGTGACCCTTCTTATTTCGATGATTATTGCTTATAGCCGTGTTTATAATGGGGTTCATTATCCTGGAGATGTCCTGGGAGGAATGGTTTGGGGACTATTTATCTCTCTGACTTTTATTCACTTTGCTCGACGGTTTATTCTGGAAAAAGGAAAGCGAGAATCTTAAATGAAAATTATTGTTACTGGAGCCAGTGGTTTTCTGGGCGGATGGGTTGTTAAAAGACTTCTCGAAGAAGGTCACGAAGTATTTGCTCTTCTTCGAAAACCAGGAGAAGGAGCCCTTCCTTCGGAGACGCAAACTCGGCTGGGGGATGTGACTTCTCTAGAAAGCTTGGAGAATGCCTTTTCTGGAATGGACGGGGTCTTTCATTTGGCCGGTGTGATTGGATATCATCCTTCGATGTTGTCACTCATGGAAAAGGTCAATGTAGAGGGCACTTATCATGTTTTGGAGGCCTGTCGAAAACGAGGCATTAGAAATCTTCTCTACGTATCTTCTGTGGTGGCAATTGGTGCGGGTTTGAAACCCTCAGAAATTTTAAATGAAAAATCAAATTACAATCTTGAAAATTTTCAGTTTGGATATTTCGAAACCAAACGGCGAGCCGAGCAGCTTGTGATGGAAGCACACCAAAAGCAATTGATGGAAGCTTTTATCGTGAACCCTAGTACTATCTATGGTGCCGGGGATGCATTGAAGGGTTCACGTAAATCCCAAGTCAAAGTAGCCCAAGGGAAATTGAAATTTTACCCCTCTGGTGGATCTAGCGTCGTGGGAGTCGAAGATTTGGTCGACGGAATGATGCGGGTGTGGACTCGGGGACGGAGTGGTGAGCGGTATATCTTGGCTGGGGAGAACCTTTTAATCAAAGAAATTTTTTCATATATTGCTGAAATTGCAGGAGTGTCCAAGCCCTGGTGTCAGATCCCAGATCCATTGTTTTTAGGAATTGCTCGATTCGCAGACTGGATGCGTCCACTAGGCCTTGGGGGATCCTTTGGTTATGAAAATGCAAAAGTAGCGACAATGTATCATTACTTTGATTCCTCTAAGGCAAGGGCGGAGTTGGGATACAATCCTCGACCCGCCCGTGAGGCCATTGAGAAAAGTGTCCTTTGGATGCGACAGAGTGGAATGTTGGATATATGAAAAAATTGGGTATCTTCATGAAGACCTATGTCAATAA
>Ga0172367_10008368_pt1 | contig 11565 bp, 9 predicted proteins | sample Lak10m_FD_114542 | JGI IMG/M metagenome (GOLD analysis project Ga0172367, IMG submission 114542) | Freshwater microbial communities from Kabuno Bay, South-Kivu, Congo - kab_022012_10m | ecosystem: Environmental > Aquatic > Freshwater > Lake | place: Democratic Republic of the Congo: South-Kivu...
AACCTAGACCAACATTCTTATATGCGCCAGCGAGACCCATGCCAAACTTTTCTCCGGGTTCCAGTCTTGGGGTGGCTTCCTGCGAGAGCGCATCTCGAACGGCAATAAGGCATTCCTCGTATCCGGCGCCAACCATATCATCCAAGACATGCCCGGTTATGGTTGCTTTTCCGAGGCTGATCGCATTTTTTAAACGGAATTCAAATGGATCCATGCCTAGAGCATCAATTATTTTCTGCAGGTGAACTTCGCCTGAGAAAGCTACCTGGGTACCACCAAATCCTCTGAAGGCGCCACAGGTGGGGTTATTGGTATGTACTGCATATGTATCCACCTTGACATTCGGGATGACATATGGACCACAACAAAAAGTTGATGAACGGAATAGGACAGCTTCGCCAGTCGATGCGTATGCGCCGGTATCACCCAGAATATTGACTTCAGATGCGACAATGCGCCCATCACGGGTCGCACCCATTTTGTAATGCATTGTCTCACTGTGCCGTTTATGGTGCACACGCAGGGATTCTGAGCGAGTATACAGGACTTTGACGGGTTTTTTTACCACCCAGGCGGCGACACCTGCCAGAACCTGACCCGCAACATCCTCCTTCCCGCCAAAACCTCCTCCAACAAGCATGTGCGCAATGCGAACTTTTTCTTCCGGTAAACCAGTGGCTTCTGCAACCTGGGCTCGATCGAAAGTAGGTCCCTGGCTCCCGCAGTAAACCGACAAGGTGCCGTCCTTCTCGCACACTCCGATACTACACTCTAATTCATTGTAAGCATGATCAATGAATTGTGTCTTGTAATCACCTTCAATAACCAACTCTGCTTCCGCAAAACCCTGATCAATATCACCTTTGCGGATACTGTGATGCCAAAGCAGATTGGGAGTCTCTGGGGTTTTTTCCTGTAAGTAAGTGTGCAAAACAGGCGCGCCTGGGGAGAGCGCTTCTTTCGGGTTGGTGATCACTGGCAGGGGGTCGAGAATAACATCTATTTGTTCCCGGGCAGCTTCGGCTTGTTCCCGGGTTTCAGCCACAACCAATGCAAGGCAATCACCGGTGTAACGCACAACCTCGTCACAAAAAATTGGTGTATCGCGCGTGAGCAATCCAAACAAATTGACCCCAGGAATATCTTTGGCGGTCAGAATTTTGACAACACCTGGCATCACTTCAGCGCGGGAAATATCAACATTTTCGACTTTTGCATGAGGGAGATCACTGCGCCTGGCAACCCCAAAAAGCATGCCCGGAAAGCTTAAATCATCGGTGAATTTGACCTTGCCGGTCAATTTATCAAGGAGCATGTGCTCATTTGCCGTGTCTTCGGTTGTCCATGTGGATTTTGCATCGCCACGCATAATGGCAGCCGCCCGGGCAACTGATAAATCCATACGGTTCAACCCGGCACAGCGGCATGTGACCTGAGAAAGCGCCTTGCTGATCTCATCCAGGTCTGGGGCGGGGTTGCTATCCAGCAGAGCTTTTGCTGTCATTAAAGCGCCAGGGGCACAATAGCCGCATTGAAAGATTCCATCCTGCGCAACGGTTTGGACAAGGGGATGCGGGATACCACCGGCCAACTGTTGCAGGCTTTCAATTGTCGTAACGCGCGCTTCGTCGAGATTGGAAACTTTAATCAGGCAGGAACGCTTTGACTTACCGTCTATGATCACAGTGCAGGATCCACAGGTTCCCTCATTATCGCAAGATTGTTTTGTTCCTGAAAGACCAAGCTTTGTGCGCAAGAACTGGCTTAGTGTCCATTCCTTTTGTTCTTCCGCAACGGTTGTCTTGACTCCATTGACATAAAAAACAACAGATTTATCTTTCATGTTATTCTCCTGGTCCTGTCGAACTCTGGTTCTCTTTTTTTGCAATGGCACGCCAATATGGTCCGCTTTTTGGCCAGGGCGCCGCAAGTAAATCGCGGGTTTCTTGTCCGGCTACTTGAATAAGATCTTTGCGGGAATCAATGGTACGCTGCATTACTTCAGTTTCCGAGATAGTCGTGATCTGCTGGTCTTCCATGACGACCTGGCCATCAATGACAACATGTCGAACATCAGACCCGTGGGTGGAGTAGACTAATTTGGGAATGAACCGTCCGTCAGGCAGCAAATGAGGTTGGTTAAAATCTACTGCTATAAAATCGGCTTGTTTGCCTGCTTCAAGCGAGCCGATTTGTTTCTCAAGACCAAGCGCCTTGGCGCCATTAATCGTCATCATGGCAAGGATTTGTTCTGCTGTAATTGCTTCTCCATCCAGACGGGTCGCTTTTTGAAGCATTGCGGCTGCCCGGCCAACCTCCCAAAGGTCATATGTGTAACTGGCAGCGCCATCCGTCCCCAAACCAACTGTAATACCGCGTTCAATCAACTGGCTGATTGGCGAAATGCCATATCCCAGGTAAGCGTTGGCCATGGGGCAGTGGATTACCTTGCTGCCAGTCTGGGCGAGGATTTCGATCTCCTGCTGCGAAAGCCACACTGCGTGGAAAAATACGCCGTGCGAGCCAGTTAACCCAATAGTGTGGAGGTGTTCCAGGTCTCTCTCGCCAAATTTCCGCAGTGTGTAAGCATTGATCTCAATCCATCCGGCGACATGCGTGGAAACATTAATGTCTAACTCTCTTGATAAGTCGCGGGTCTTTAGCATCAGGCTTTCACTGATGTCTTCAGTCGAGCCTGGACCAAGCGCCATGGTTGTCCGGCGGGTGCCATGCCATTTCTTATAAAAATTGCGCGCTTCATTGATGAGTACTTCCTCGCGCTGGATCATGGTCATGTACTGAGAATCAATCCGTTCGCCCGCAAAGGTTTGATCGAGCAGACCGAAAACCATTTGAGAGCGCATGCCAGCTTTGTCGAAGGCGTCAGTGACATCGTAGATGTTTTGCAAGTTGGTATGCATATACCAATGATCCGAGATGGTTGTTGTCCCGGTCTTGATCATTTCGACTGCAGCCAGTTCGGCTGAAATGCGTGAATGAGAAGGAACCATGTGGGAGACGATCGGGAAGAGAAATCGCCAGTTCCACGGATCAAAGTGCATATCGTAGCCAATCCCTTCTATCAAAGATTGGTAAACATGAGTATGCCCATTGACCAATCCAGGAAGCACGACGCATTTCGAAGCATCAATCACTTTGCGTGCTGAATAATTCAAATTTTCGCCAACTTCAAGAATTTTTCCATCATTGACAGCAATTTCACCATTCAGGATGACCTTTCGTTCAGGATCCATTGTCACAAGCGCCAATGTCTTTACAAGTAAATCGATCATATTAAATCAACCTTTCTTCGATTTTATCCAGCGTCCATAACCAGCAGGCACGCAAATATTATCTTCATTCCAAACAACATGACCGCGAACCCAGGTTTGTTTGAGCTGCCCTTTAAGCTGCCACCCATTAAACGGAGTAGTCGCGATTCGGGAGAATTCGCCGCTTGGTGCAACCTTCCAGCTTATTTGAGGATCCCAAAATGACAGATCTGCATCCATACCGGTCGCGATCTGCCCTTTTTTATGGGAGATACCAGCGATTTTGGCTGGTTTTTCAGAAGTCGCCTTGACAAAGCGAGACAGGCTGAGGCGATCATTCAAAACTGCATCCATAATCAGGGGTAATGAGACTTCCAATCCGGCAATACCAGCCGCGGACGAATTGATCAACTCCAGTTCGATCGGAAGAGGTATCAGGCTCTCAGTGTAATGATCACATGCGATGGCATCGATGACTCCATCCTCAAGAGCCTGCCATAATTTCTCGCAATCCGTCGAGGATCGCAGCGGTGGAGTGGTTTTTACTCGGGCACCATAGATCGAAAATGCGCTTTCATCTAAGACCAGGTAATGCGCAGGAACTTCACAAGTAAGGTCAACCCCTTGGGCTTTACCCCAGGCTATCAAATCGACTGTGCTGCCTGAAGATACATGACAAATATGGATTGGCGCACCTGCTGCTCGAGCCATTTCAATAAGCAGGGCTGCAGAACTGGTTTCGGCGATCGCAGGGCGAGAGTGAGGAAAGCTCAATGGGTCATTTGGGTCGCCAGGAGGAAGCAAAAAGGCGGTTTCTTCGGCATGCAATCCCAGTCTTAACCCTGTGCGCGCTGCCGTCTGAACGGCATTCCACAGAGTATTTGTGCTGACTGGTGGCTCGGATGGTTGAAATACTTTAAAATATGCCGCCCCAGCTTTACTCATTTCATCCAGTTCGGTTAGATCTGAAGTGTCAACTACAATTCCAGCAACGAGACCAAAATCTATTACACAGCTTGAATGGGCTAAATCAGATTTTTCTGAAAGCTGTTTTTGTGTAACACAGGCATGGAAGGGAGCCATATCAAAAATAGTTGTTATCCCACCAGCGGCTGCACAGCATGAACCTGGAAAGAAAGTTTCCGCCCCATCTGAAATGTGAGTGTGCAGATCAACACCACCAGGCAGGATCCAGCATCCAGAGGCGTCAACCACTTGCTGCGCCTGGAATTTATGCGCAGAGTCAGAATCTGGCAAGGCGATAATTTTATCGTCCTGTATCACGATGGATAGTGGGCGAAGCGAGTTATCCACCCAGACCATTCCATTATCGATTCTGAAAGACGGTAGCATTTCTAAGTTGTGTCCTGAATTGAGAAAATTAATTCCTGAAGAGCGCACTGACGCCGAACTTTTCTTGTTCATCATCAGTAAGCCATCCAAAAATATGGTCAAGGATTGGGATTGATTCTAAGAGCTTCATCTGGAACCAGGTTACTGAGCTAGATTTTGAACTGACAGAAATAACCTGGTTCCAGCTTTGAGTTACAAGTAACTGAGAACGATGTTTTTCCCAGTTACTTTTCTAATCGGTCTCGCCAGAACAAACCTCGCTTTTCTACGCGGCTTGCGACCCAGGCTGCGACGATAGGCGCAAGAATAATGTTTGGCGGGAGGTCAGCGAGTAGTACGGATGAGAAGAGTGTCATGAAAGGCGCAAAACCCATGAGCGCGATCCATCCGCCAATGCAGACGCCGGCTACAAGAGTTCCAACGATACCGCCCCACAAAATAATCGCTTTCCAGTTGCGAGGATTGGAGACAAGCAAGCCGGGGATGAAGGCCATCAGGAAATTGCCAACCGCACCACCGACACCACCAATGCCGAACCAACCGGCAAGAATATCGGAAATGAAGGTGTTACCAATCAAAGCGGCCAGACCGCCGACCCACGGTCCAAATAATACGCCCCAAACAACAGCGATGAAGGCAAATGGCCGAAGTGTGATGAAGCCAATCGCCCAGCTCATGGTTGAGAAAGCTCCTAAACCGTAGAGCACTGCTCCGATAATGGTAAGAGCAATTTCAAGAGTCCCAAATTTTTGGGTCCATTGGATTTTTTTGGGTAAGAACCAATTTTCGTTCATTATGCTGCTCCTTTTGAATAATTGTTGAATATTGTGACAACTTTTCCGTTTCACAGAACTATGAAGACCTTTTCGATAAGCGCCTCCTTACTAATACCTGGCCACAGGTTGGATTTCAAAGGAAAATTTCAACTTTTCCTAACTTGAATAAGTTGAAGATTACACAAAGAATTATCGCCAAAATCCCGGTAAAGACAAAGAAAAAATCACTGGCTCCAAAGTGATGTTCTTTATAAAAAGTGCGTGATTTATTGGCTGTATTAAAGGCTTTTAATTCCAGGGCTATTGCGATATTTTGTGCACGACGTAACATGCTGTCGATCAGGGGGATGGCAACTGGAACAATTTTCTTCAGCCGATCCAAAAATGAACCGCTGTCCATGTCCAAAGCTCTGGATTTGAAAGCATCCAAAATTGTGATGTAATCTCCACTCAATTCGGGTAGAAACTTGAAGGAGCTGATGACCATGAGCGGATACATATAAGAAATCCGCAGTCTATTTTGCATGAATTCACCAAGGGAGGAGGCTAGATCCATAAGGTCAGTAGTCATGACAAAGAACGTACATGCTGTCAGAGCCATAACAATTCGCATACCCATGGCGACGGCATAGATCAACCCTTCCAGGCTAAAGTGAAAAACTGACCAGTTGAAAAGAAAATGTTGTTCGGGTGTCGCCGCATAGAAGAAAGGCCATGTGATCACGATAAAACCGATCATGACCGGATAAGTAACGATCAGGAACTGGTACATTTGCTTGCCAATTCTGGCCCCAATCGCCATAAACCAGATCCAGACTGTCATTGCGAGAAGTATTAGTGGATTGGTGACAAGAATCGGAACAATCAGTAAGCAAATCCACCATAAAAGTTTTGCGTTGGGGTTAAGTCGATGGAACCAGGATTTTCTTTTACCCATCTCCAGCATTTGAAGGACGAAAGCCATTTTTAACTCCTACCGTTTAATTTTTCAACCAGCATGGCTGCCAGATCTTCTGGAACGATCGGTTTATCAAGTTTCACTCCAGGTAAGATCGATTGGGCTAATGCGTAAATGTCTGGCGGTTTAATCCAGGCTTCTTTTAGCTCATTCCCGTATCGGAAGATATCCTGAGTGGGCCCATCCAAAGAGATCTTTGCCTGTCGCATGACAATCACCCGCCGGGCAAACAGGGAAACCAGGTTCATGTTATGGGTTGTTACGATGCAGGTATGTCCGTTTTCATTTAATTCACGTACCAATTCCATCAAGGCCATTGATTCTTTCCAGTCCTGGCCGGTGGTCGGCTCGTCAATGATCAAAATTGAAGGTTCCATCGCTAAAACCGAAGCCACAGCAAGTCTTTGTCGTTGACCACGACTTAGTTGGAAGGGCATATCTTCTTCCATTCCGGTCAGGCCCATTTCGTTCATGACTTTCATTGAGACTTCTTTGATTTTTTCTTCACTGAAACCCAGGTTTTTAGGCCCGAATGCAATTTCATCGCGGACTGTCTCTGCAAAAATCTGGTGATCTGGATTTTGAAAAACATAGCCAACAAATTTTGCCAGCAGCGATGTGGATTTTTCTGTTGTAACATGACCATTGACCACGACACGCCCACTGGTTGGTTTCAGCAAACCATTAAAATGCTTGACAAGGGTGGTCTTGCCTGAGCCATTCTGCCCAATAATGGCAACAAACTCGCCTGGTTGGATAGAAAGGCTTACATCGTTGACCGAAAAATGATTTCGGGTGGCATACCGGTAGCAAAGGTTTTCAACCTGGATGATTGGCTCAGTCATGGCTGCTTAACCTCGAGAAAACTTCCAGGCCTTCTTCAAAAGTGATCGGTAACTGGTCAAAAACAATTCCGAGTTTTTGCATTGCATAGGCTGTTTGGGTCACTTGCGGGGGATAAATTCCAAGACCTTGTAAGAATTCGACATTTGATAAAACTTCGCGAGTTGGCGCGTCCATTAGTATTTTCCCTTGGTCCATAACGATAATCCGGTCGGCTACTTTGGCAAGCTCATCGATATTATGTTCAACCATAATGATTGTCTTGCCTTCTTTTTTTAGTGAGCCAGCCAGGATATGGATTTCTTCAGCGCCAAGAGGATCTAGCTCAGAAGTGGCTTCATCTAAAATGAGTACTTCTGGCTCCATTGCCAGGGCGGCAGCAACCGCAACACGCTGTTTCTGCCCACCGGAAAGATAGAAAGGATGGCGATACCTGTCATGATTAAGGCTTACCAGATCAAGCACTTTGTTGAGGCGTCGCTCAATCTCGGCGCGGGGTAACTTTAAGTTTTCTAAGGGGAAGATAATTTCCTTTTCAATGTCGGTCATTAATAATTGCGCTTCGGCGTCTTGCTGAACCAGGCCGATGATCTGAGAGATCTCTGCTACTGGGGTTGTTCTTGCAGGCAAACCTTTAACCGATGCGCTTCCTGATAATTTTCCAAGTATGATCTGGGGAATAACACCTGCAATAACCCAACATAGAGTGGATTTTCCAGCACCGGTAGGGCCAATAATTCCTACGAATTCTCCTGGCTCGATGGACAGCGTGACATTATCCAAAGCCTGGGCTGTTGAGCCTCGATAAGTAAATTCAACATTATTTATTTCTATCAGTGGCATACCAACCTCCGGTAAAACAACGTTTCTTTCTTGCATTATCCCGTCGCTGCGGCGCGCGCAGCCTGGGCAATTTCGATTGTGTGTCGGGCATGATCGGCTGTGGCTGTCCCAAACAGTATTGACTCCACGCCAACATCACGGTACAACCAATCCAGCGCTCCTCGAATATCCTTGCGTAAACCGCCGCTGGCAAATGGCATAAAAGCCACCACTGGTTTTTTCAATCCTTTGACCACTTCTACACAAGCATCGCGATCTATCCAGGACCAATCCCGGTTCAATGGAACTGCATACCCTTCAACGTCCGCGCCAGAAGATTCAATGATCGGGATAATATGGCTGGCGTATTGGCAGAGTACCATGGGGATAAATCCCAACTGGCGAACAATGCGTGCCATATCAACAACTACATCCACTCGACCTAAGGAAACAAGCCAGTCAGCATCCGAACCTCCCAGAAATATGTACTTACAATCCCTGAAAATGGATAACCGCTCAATGAATGCCCATTGATCGAGGTGGATGGCGCCAATTTCTTCATCAGAAAGAGGTTCCGCAGCCAGGTCGTACCCGAAAACCAAAACATCATCGATGGATAGCTTTTCCTGCACAAATTTCGCGAGGGGACGTGGGAATTTTCGGTCAACCAGCGTTTTTAAAATCCTGTCACGACTGTATTGAAGGTGCTTTTTATTTAGAAATACGCCTTGTTCCCATGATGGATTGCCAAAGCCTAACAACTTGTCACCTGTTTCATCTAAAAGTCTTCGAAATAGGCGAGCGTTGACATCGAAGGAAAGATCGTAGGCGATCCCGCCTGCTTCGTAGTACGCCTTCATGACAGAAAAAGCGTAATCTTCATCAAAGAGTTTCCAAAGCAAGTCTCGTCGATAAAGAAACCTAAATTGATTAAAGGGATCACCGCCAAGAATTGCGGGGGGGATGCGATTGTCACTATTCATTGAGATACCTTTCTTGGTGGAACTATTGCAACCCAGCCTGGCGCAATAATTTCGTAGTGGCAGACTTTACACTCAGGAGTGCTTCTTCGATATCCAGGGTGAGCATTTTCCGGTCAGACATCAAAACCTGACCTGCGACAATAGTATGGGTGACATCACCCGGGTTGGCGGAATAAACCAACTGTTCTTCGATATTTTGATATTTGCCTTCAATTACTGGCCAAAGGTGAGGTTGTTTCAGGTCCAAAAGAATGATGTCTGCCTGCTTGTTGATTTCGAGTGACCCTATCTGGTCTTCAAGATCTAATACACGAGCGCTGAAGCGGGTTGCCATGTCTAAAACAGTTTGAACAGGTAAGGCTGTGGCATCAGAGCGCCCTAGTTTTTGAAGCAAGGCACCCAACCGCATTTCCTCAAACATATCCAGGTTGTTATTTGAAAGATTCGAATCAGTACCTAAGCCCACGGTTAATCCGGCTTGCAAGTAATCTGGAACCCTGGCGATACCTGAAGACAGCTTCATATTGCTGGTTGGGTTGTAAACCATGCCAACTTGATGTTCCAGGAGTAAATCGACATCTGTATCAGTGAGGTGGACTCCGTGGGCAACACTCAAGCGAGTATCAAGGGCGCCTGCGTTGAGTAGCAGTTCCGAAGCGGTGCATCCATAGCGTTCTTTTATAACGTTTACTTCCCATTGCGTCTCTGATAAATGAGTATGCAGTGGAACATCATATTGGCGGGCGAGGGTGGCTAGTTTCTTGTAGGCTTCAGGTGTGACAGAATAGGGCGCATGTGGACCAAAACCCGGAGTGATCAGTGGGCTGCGGTTCTTCCATATCGATACAAAGGCTTCTGCAGTTTCGATCGATTCCCCGGTATCCGAGGGGTTGATCATAATTTGCGGGACGAAAATAGCTCGTAACCCTGAGCGAAGCGCAACCTCTGCGCACGCCCCCGGGTGGCGATATATGTCCAGGAATGTAGTAATGCCGCCACGAATCATTTCTAACTGGTTCATCAAGGCAGAAGCGTGCATCACTTCGGCAGTATATGAACGATCAAGTGGAAAGCAGATTTCTTCCAACCAACGGTTGAGTGGTAAATCCTCGCATACTCCGCGTGTTAAAGTCTCATGCATGTGAGCGTCCACGAGACCCGGCATGACCAATTTGTTTTGGGCTTCAATTTCGAAAGGAGCATTAAGTGCAAGATTTTTACCGATCGAAGTGATTTTTCCGCGTCGGATAGCAATGTCAGTATCGTGGAGAACTCGATGTTCCAGATCTTGAGTAACTACCAATCCTCTGCGAATAATTAAATCAACCGTCGCTTGCATTTCAATTACTCCTGTTGGCCAACAAGTTCAAGGGCAGTGCGAATGTAGACCCGAACCGCGGTTAGAAGATGGTCGATACGTAGTTTTTCTTCCGCTGTGTGAGAGCGAGGGGACTCGCCGGGGCCATAATTTACCGTTGGAATTCCCAGGTCATTGACGAGGAAGTCACCGTCGTTATAGCCATTCGTGTAACCGATCTCGATTTGTTGACCTGTTTGAGACAGATGAGCGCGTGCGAGTGAGAGTGAAATCTGGGATGTAGGCGAAGTAAGCGCAGGTTTAAGGCCACGTTCTCTGATCGGTTGCCACTTCCAGTCTGGTCGGGCGATTTCCGCTGTGGCTTTAAACGTGGGGTCTTCGGCTGCCATACGATCTAACAATTGCTTGATTTCTACCAATGCTGAGGCTTGTGTTTCGCCTGGGACGCAGCGTCTGTCAATAAACAGGGAACAAGTGTGCGCAACATTGTTATATTGAGTGCCACCTTCGATCAACCCAAAATTGAAAGATGCTCGCATGGTACCGATTCCGGGAATAATCACATCTTTTAATGGCAGCTTTTTGATTTCCAGAATAGTCTTGGCTGCCATTTCAATTGCGCTAACTCCAATCCAGGGGTTGGAACCATGAGCCAGCACACCTGTGAAGTCGATGCGTATTGGGGCGGTGCCTTTGTTAGCAACCAGCAGTTGGAGATCAGATGGTTCGGTTGTGATGGCAAAATTCGCTTTGAAACCATCTTCCGCCAGGGCGTAGCTACCGCGGTGCTCGGATTCTTCATCGATGACTGCGAGGATTGCTAGCCCTTTTTTAAGTGGAGTTCGAATCTTCGCCAGGGTGATAACCGCCAGAACTGCAGCCGCCAGACCGCCTTTTTGGTCAACGGAGCCGCGCCCCCAGATACTGCCCTCAATGATGGCGCCGCTCAAAGGATCACTCATATTGAAAAAGGGGACAGTGTCGGTATGACCATGAAACGCCAGACCGATTTCGGGCTCAGCTCCGGGTAATATTGCGATGACGTTAGGCCTTCCGGGCTGGATTTCTCTGATAGTTACCTGCAACCCTGCTTCTTCCATTGCTTTTGCAAGGAATTCTGCGGCGGGTTGTTCTGCCCCATTGATGCTGGTTGTCTGAACAAAACGCTGGGTGAAGGCGATGATCTCGCTATCGTCGAGTGTGGCAAGAATTTCTTCTGTTTTCATGAGGTTCTAAGGTG
>Ga0172367_10008370_pt1 | contig 11564 bp, 9 predicted proteins | sample Lak10m_FD_114542 | JGI IMG/M metagenome (GOLD analysis project Ga0172367, IMG submission 114542) | Freshwater microbial communities from Kabuno Bay, South-Kivu, Congo - kab_022012_10m | ecosystem: Environmental > Aquatic > Freshwater > Lake | place: Democratic Republic of the Congo: South-Kivu...
AATGCAGTCGCTCAATGGCCGTGCGACGTTGCACAAATGCCATGCGTTTTTGTACAGCGATTGCAGACGAATTAAGCCAGTCGTTTTGCCAACGTTCATGTTCTTTGGAAGTAAGCATGGGTCCTCCTGTCTGGTTTGGCTTGCGGACTGTAATAAAAAAAGACGTTTTTGTCAATACAAAAACAGGGCCTTACCCTGTTGTTGTTTTGGATTAAATTCCTTCGCCGAAAATGAATCGATCTGTTATTTTTTCGTAGGCAAAAATTTCATCCGCATGAAAAAATCGTTTAATTTCTGTTTGTGCGGCTTCCACAGAATCTGACGCATGGATAAGATTGGATGGAACGGTCATGGAAAAATCTGCGCGAATGGTTCCAGCATCTGCTTGTCGTGGATTGGTCGAACCAACAATTTTGCGTACTTCATCAATGGCCTCAAATCCTTCAAACACGAATCCGACAACTGGAGTTTGCATCATGAATTTTTTGAGTCCGCCAAAAAATGGTTTGTCTGAAAGATGAGCATAGTGTTCATCAAGCATGGCATCCGTTAAGCGGATAAATTTCATGGCCACCATTTTAAGACCTTTGCGTTCAAAACGAGAAATGATTTCGCCAAGCAAATCTCGTTGCAAAGCGTCTGGTTTAAGGAGCACAAGGGTGCGTTGAATGTCGGGCATAGAATAAGAAGATAGTAGTTAGTAGTTAGTAGTTAGTAGTTAGTAGTTAGTAGTTAGTAGTTAGTAGTTAGTAGTTAGTAGTTAGAGACGATGAAAGATAAATTCAACAAAAGGTTAGCACCAGGGACTTAAAAAAGCAATGGTCGGGGTTCAACATGCGGTTCACCTCCATTTGACCACAAAAGAATATCCCCTTCTCGCATGGTTTGAAGAATAGATGTGTGATGCAATCGCAATCGTTCTAAAATGAGCGGGTGTGGGTGGCCGTATCGATTTTGTTTTCCAACCGACACAATCGACTTTGTTGGCTGAATCGCATCCAACAATTCATTTGTGGTTGAGGTTACGCTTCCGTGATGTCCAACTTTTAAAACATCGATATGTCCGGCTTGTGCGGCAAACATTTGTTCAGCGGTTTCGGGCGCATCCCCTGTAAGCAAAACGGTTGTGTCTTTGTAGGTGAGTTTCAACACAATCGAAGCTTGATTACGATCGTCTTTTGCGTTTGCCACATCAATATCACGCGGCCACAACACATCCACTCGCACTCCATCAAATACAAAACCATCACCGGCACGAAGAAACGAAACAGGAAGATGCTTTGCTTGTTCTTGTTCTTTTATTTTATTTGCCACAGAGGTATAAGCAACCAAACCTGATTCATACACCTGACCAATTTGGTATCGATCTAACACACCCAGCGTACCAGCAATGTGATCTGCATCCGGATGTGTGAGCACAAGCGCATCAATGTTTCGGTCCCATGGCCACATCACCTCCCCCAACTTTTGAAGCACCACATCGCTTGGTCCTGTATCAATAAGCATTTGTTTTCCCGAGGCTGTTTCAAGAAACAAAGCATCTCCTTGACCCACATCAAAAAACCACACGCGCAATCCAGGTGTATGAAACACCAAACGATTTTGCGCCACAGATCCCATCGCAACGGTAAACAAAATCAAAAGAAACACAAACCCAAACAAACGTTCAAGATGTTTTGCGGATCTATGTTTTTTTGAAAAATCGACGCGTTGATTCATAAGAAAAAATCCACACAGCAAGCAAAAGAAACAAACTGAATATCGCCATGGCTCGTGCGTGCAAAATCGTTATCTGGGCAAATGACAGTGAGGCAAAAATCGTATTCATTTCCATAATGTATCGAGATAAAAACCAAACTCCCACGGCCACAATCTTGGCAAACGAGATGTGCACCAAGGAAACCGTCAATAAAAGACCGGTCAAACCCATAAGATATGGAATGATGGGCAAGATAAAGATGTTTGCAATCGGTGCAATGATCGACAAAGAACCGAATTGCCACAACAAAAGCGGTGTGGAAACAAACAACACACAACAGGAACCAACGATGGCATCACGCACACCAAATCGATCCGGAATAAATGAAAGGTGTGGTTCAACCCGCGGGACAACCGCAAGCAAAGCAAGCATGGATAAAAACGAAAGCTGAAACCCAATATCATCAAGAAGCAGACGTGGATTGTGCGCAAGCATAAGACTGGCGGACAACAACAACGCATTCACCACAGACGTCTGACGTTTCACAAACACTTCCAAAAGCAAAAAGCTGGCCAGCAATGCCGCGCGCACAACCGCTGCCTGGGCGCCGGACATGAGCACATAGGCACACACAACAAGCAACGTGAGAAGGGCGCCTTTTTTTCTTCCAAGTCTGGTTTGAATAATCCATCCAAAAAAGACAAACGTAAACAGCGAAACATTATATCCGGACGCAGCCAAAATATGAGACGTTCCGGTTTTCACAAAATCATCTTTGATGTCTTTTGATAACCCCGAGCTTCCTCCAAAAATAAGCCCTGACAAAAACGTACTATGTGGCTCAGGCAAGAGCTGATCTAATTTTGTGTTCAACCAAGTTTTCACCTGAAGCAACGAACCGCGAAAAGAGTTCGAGTGGGCCAACACATCTACCCATTCGACCTGATCACAAATGGCGTACACCTGTTTTGATGCCAAATATCGATCATAGGCAAATCCATTAAACGGCTCAGGCACTTTTGGAACACACGAGATCAACACACGATCGCCATAACGAAGGGTTGGGCCAATCGGAGCATGAACCAACAAACGTCCAAAAACCTCCTGATGTGCCAGGGTGATATGCGACAATGTGAAAGTTTGCGACTGAACCGATTGATCCACTTCAGAGGCAACCATTCCTTCCATGCGTGATGTTTGGCCAAGATGCGAAATCATTGTTTGATTTTGTTTTGAAATGTCACTCAGTCCATATCGAAACACTCCAACAAAAAACACAAAGAACAGAAAAAACAAAAACCGAAATCGTTTTTCTCTCACCCAAATCAGGGCAAGCAACAAAACAGAAAACAGGATCGCAAAAAACCAAAATGAGCGCGCAAGAAACAATGGTCCGAACCCAATGCCAAAACAAAACATCGCCAAAGCTATGGCGAATGTTTTTGAATGTGATGTTAGGATGTTTTCAATCCACATACCCCAATCCCGATGTACTCAAATCCTTGTTCTTCCAGATGATGGTCAAATAAACAATTGCGTCCATCAAACAAAATCGGTTCAATCAATCGATCTTTCACGGTTGAAAAGGAAACCTCTTTAAACTCCGGCCACTCGGTTAAAACGACCAGCGCGTCTGCGCCTTCACAGGCATCAATCGCGGTTGGGGCAAATTGAATCACTTCCGGTAAAACACGTTTTCCATTTTCTGCGGCTTTTGGATCAAACACCACGACTTCAGCCCCCAATCCATACAACCGTCGGATGATATCAACGGCCGCGGATTCGCGAACATCATCTGTTCCGGGCTTAAACGCCACTCCCCAAACCGCCAATCTGCGCCCTTTCAAAACCCCAAGTCGATCCAAGATTTTTTTCATGAACACATCGCGTTGACGATTGTTGGCTTCAATGACCGATGAAAGCAAACGAAACTCATATCCGTTTGTTCCGGCGATTTGATGCAAGGCCGCCACATCTTTTGGAAAACAGGAACCTCCATATCCAATGCCGGCCTGCAAAAACGATGTGCCAATGCGCGAATCCAGTCCAATCGCCCGAGCAATATCCTTGACGTTTGCTCCGGTTCGATCCGCCACATTGGCGATTTCATTAATGAACGAAATTTTGGTTGCCAAAAACGCATTGGCCGCGTATTTGGTAAGCTCAGCTGATTCAATCGATGTTTTGACAAACACGGTTTTCAATCCATGATGCAATTCTTCGGCGATCGCATAAGCCATGTCATCGTCGGTTCCAATCACAATACGCTCTGGTTCCATAAAATCTCGTATAGCGGTTCCTTCACGCAAAAATTCCGGGATCGAAGCGATTTGAATCAGCCCCACCAATTCCGGTTTCCCTTTTTGTGCCAATGTCTTGTGTAAATGAGCTAACGCTTTTCGATTCGTTCCAACCGGCACAGTGCTTTTAATCACCATCAAAATTTCATGATCTAAAACCGAACCAATAGCTTCAACAGCTGAAAACACATACGACAAATTTGCCTCGCCAGTTGATGTAGAAGGGGTTCCAACCGCAATCATGACCACGTCTGCCTCAGAAATAACCGAGGATAAATCTGTTGTGAAAATCACATTTCCGGTCTCTTCATGTTTGCGCAAAATCTCTGCCATGTGCGCCTCAAAAAAAGGCATTTCTCCCAAATCCAATTTGGCGATTTTTTCCGCGTCCACGTCCACGCAGGCCACTTTGTGACCAAGTTGTGCATACCCCAATCCAGACGTAAGCCCAACATACCCGGTTCCAATAACAACGATGTTCATAAGAAGACAAAAGTAGTAAGTAGACAGTAGATAGTAGATAGAGGCTCTGTAAAAAAATTTCCCAGCCTCTCACTACTATCTTCTCACTACTGTCTACTTAACCACAATATTAAATATCTTTCCTGGAACGTAAATGATTTTTGCAATCTCTTTTCCTTCCACCCAACGTTTGACGTTTTCATTTGCAAATGCAGACACTTTCGCTTCTTTTTCTTGCGCGTTTGGTGAGAGTAAAATCGTTCCGCGAAGTTTTCCATTGACCTGCACACCCATTTCAATGGTTTCATCTATAAGCATGGATGCATCATAGGTTGGCCATGATTCTGCAAAAATCGATTGCTCATGTCCAAGCTGTTGCCAAAGCTCTTCTGCCAAGTGCGGAGCAAAGGGAGAAAGAAGTTTCAATGTTGCTTCTAATTGCTTTTCTGAAATATATTGCTCACAACCATCTGGATGATCGGCTGTAATCATTTCTTTTTCACTTGAACGAACCAACAACTCATTAAACAAAGACATTAAAGTTGCTATGGCTGTATTAAATTTTAGACTTTCAAGATCATCTGTAACTCGTTTAATCGCTTTTTCGACGTGTGGCAATTCTATTGATTCAACAGACTTGTTTATATTGTCATGACTTTCAACCCATCTATGCACATAACGCTCTGCCTTATCCAAAAATCGTCGGATGCCGACCACCCCTTTTGTATCCCAAGGTTTGGCATCCTCAAGCGGACCCATGAACATCTCATACATACGAAGCGCATCCGCTCCATATTCTTGCACCACTTCATCCGGATTCACCACATTCCCTTTTGACTTGGACATTTTGTTTCCATCCGGTCCCAAAATCAATCCTTGGTTTCTCAGCGTCAAAAACGGTTCTTCAAACGGCAAATATCCGAGATCATGCAAGGCATAAGCAAAAAATCGCGCATACAACAAGTGCATGACTGCATGTTCAGCGCCGCCAACATACAAATCAACCGGACACCAATAACCAATCGCGGATGCGTCCGCAAACGCCGTCTCATTCTTTGGATCTGTGTAACGCAAATAATACCAAGATGAATCCACAAACGTATCCATAGTATCGGATTCGCGTCTGGCTTTTTTGCCACACACCGGGCAGGTCACATCATGGAATGAAACCGAATCAACCAAAGGTGATTCCCCGGTTGGTTTGAAATCTACGTCTTCCGGCAGTCGCACAGGCAAATGTTCATCCGGCTGCGCACCATGTTCCTCACACCAAATAATCGGAATCGGTGCTCCCCAATAGCGCTGACGAGACACGAGCCAATCGCGCAATCGATACGTTGTTTTTGCGTTTCCAATTTTGTTTTCTTCTAGCCAAGAAATGATTTTTGCTTTCGCGTCCTGAGTCGAAAGTCCTTCGAGAAAATCCGACTTAATCATTACCCCGTCTCCCGTGAAAGGTTTTATTATGTGAACGTCTGTACCAATATCATATGCCGGGATAATAACCTTCTTGATTGGCAACTGATATTTCTGTGCGAATTCGAAATCACGATCATCGTGTGCAGGAACCGCCATGATAGCACCGGTTCCGTAGGTTGTGATCACATAGTCCGCCACCCAAACCGGAATTTGTTCACCAGTTGCAGGATTCACAGCATACGCTCCGGTAAACACGCCGGTCTTTTCTTTTTGCAATTCGGTTCGCTCAAGCGTAGATTTTTTTGTGGCGGCTTTTCTGTACGTTTCAACCGCTTCTTTTTGTTCGGCTGTGACGATTTCACCAACAAGCACATGCTCTGGCGCAAGCACAAGATAGGTTGCCCCAAACAAGGTGTCCGGTCGTGTTGTGAAAACCGTCAAGCTCTCTGTCATCTCGAGCGAGGAGTCATCGACGAGTCGAGAGATCTCTCCACTCCCTTTGGTCGGTCGAGATGACACAATTTGGAATTTCACTTCCGCTCCTTCGCTTTTTCCAATCCAATTTCTTTGCATGATTTTGATCCGCTCCGGCCAATCAATCACATCAAGTCCGGCAAGCAATCGCTCCGCGTATTTGGTGATTTCAAAAAACCACTGTTCCAATTCTTTTTGAACCACAACCGTACCACAGCGTTCACACGCCCCATCCACGACCTGTTCATTTGCCAAAACCGTGTGACACCCATCACACCAATTCACCGAAGATTTTTTTCGATACGCCAATCCGTTTTTATACAAGGTCAAAAATAACCATTGCGTCCATTTGTAATAAGACGCATCCGCGGTTGAAATCTCGCGCGACCAATCAAACGAAAGCCCAAGCATTTTCATTTGGCGATGAAAATTTTCAATCGCCTGATGTGTGGTTTGAGCCGGATGCACACCGGTTTTGATGGCATAGTTTTCCGCAGGCAATCCAAACGCGTCATACCCGATTGGACAGAGCACATTTTTTCCTTGCATGCGCCGAAACCGAGCCAAAATATCAATGGCGGTATAAGATTCCACATGACCGACATGAAGCCCAGACCCGGATGGATACGGAAACATGGTCAAATAATACAAGGCATCCTCTTGAGAAGCTGTTTGTGCGACTTCCCCGGCTTTTTCGCCCCAAACATCCTGCCACTTTTTTTCAATGTCTTGATGGTTGTAACTCATAACCTCCTGATCTTATCGAACTCTTTCGCTTGACGCAACCGCAACCCTTTGTTAGGGTGGGATGTCGCTCTTTATATCAACCAAGGAGACAGGCGATGTATGATCGTTTTTTGCCGAACATCCGCACATTCGTTTGAACGCTCGTCGCATGCAACTGTACGATCGGGTGTTTGATCGGGCACAAAAACTTTGTCTTGGCCCGTTGAATCTTCCTGTGCTTGAACCCACCGAAAATCCAAAAGGTTCCGAAGCGATTCATTTTTCTATCTCATGCACGCAAAAATGCAAATGGATCTGTTTGGGAAAATGCCGCACATTGAACGGTTCTTCTTGGAAATTGTTTTGCTGCATCGATGGCAAATCACCTTTGACAACCAAATGGAAACAGACTCGGACAAGACCGTGATTCACAAAGTCATTTTGGGAAACATGATCCAACACCGTTGGACGCTTCTCATTTTGGATCTCTACGAACGGCAACTGGAAACCTTGTTTGCATTTGGGGATCACCCAAATCTGAACACGCAAGAATGGCAAACAGCCTTCATTGGCGCCGCAACGGTTTCGCGTATGATCACCATGCTTGAACAAACCGGTTGCCAAATCTTTCTTCCGACCCTGTTTGAAGATGTTCATTTGGGCGTTGATCTCATTGTCATTCTCATGGGAACAACCGGTGTCACGTTCAGTATCAAAAGTGGTGTGCCTCATATGAACATGTTGTTAGAATCCGTCCCCTTTGACACACCACTTGAGGATGATTCGCCAGTCGGCGTTGAACGTTCCCGACTCGCAAGCGGAACAAGATCCATGAACAGCCGTAATCAGATGGACCTAAATCCGTGTCGAGTCAAACTCTCACGCGACAATGGGCTACCGTACAGCCTCAAGATGTTTCCGGAAGATGTGGATCGACTCCAATGTCTGTTTTCAGAAATCATCCAACTACCCCTTAACACAATCCCGATCTAATCTGGGGTTTTTTTATTTGAACAAAAAAAGAACCCACGATGGGTTCAAGAACAAAAAAGTTGTGCAAGCTTCAGGACTTCCTCACGAACCGCTTCCCACGGTTTCCCATTGAGCGATTGAAACCGGAAGTGAACCCAAGCTTCTTGCCCGAATTTGTGCCAGGCTTCGGCCTCACGATCCGCCTTTTGGTAGGCTTTTTGATACTCGCGAAGTTGATCAGGGTTTTCCACGGAATCGCGCATTTCTCGAATTGGGAGTCCGAGATGGACAACGCGAATATAGCGCGACAACTCTCCAACAAGGCAAACTCCGGTCGCCAACGAGAATTGAAGTTGTCTGTCCGTGTTTTCTTTTTGCGGCATGAGGGCGATGGCATCGATGGTGCCATGTTCCAAGAAGATGACTTTTTTGCCGCACTCGATGGCACGCAACTCAGCCGCTTCTTCAAATGATCGCCGCACACGATAGAGAATGTTTTGGAATCGAGCATTCTGTGCTTGATCCTCTTCGTTTGGCCGAAGACCAATTTGGTCAAGCAGCAAGAAGGCAACGTCCGGCACACACTCGATCTCATTGCCAAACTTCTCTTTGAGTTCGAGAAGGAGCGATTGTTTTTGCGTGCCACACCCGCCGGTCAGCACCACCTTTGGCAGTTTGGCTTCCAAATACGGAATCATGGGCGTTGGCACCTTGCTCACAATTTCTTTTGCCACCCGAGCCAGGTGCACATTCGAGATTGCATCCGTGACATCGATTGCGCGGAAAACCCAGGGAGGAAGATCTGGGATTGGTTCATCGCCTTTGGCTTCGTATTCCAAAAGCACAATGTCGCTTAGAATGCTTTGAAACACATCCAGCTCAAACCCGTCTTTTTCAAGCCGAACTTTATCCACGCGATACGGCGTTCCCCCATACAAGGTCAGGGCCGGCTCCACATCGATTTCATGCTCAAATTCTTGTCGCATCAAACCTTTTCCGATTTTGAGTGTGATGCAAGCACGAACACGAGGTGTGTGCTCAATCGGGGTCACAACACGAACACGAAGATCGAGTCCGTTTTGAACCTCCAAATACCCCTGGCGAATGCGCTTGAGCGGCAAACCTTGAAGTACAGAGTGGTCATAGTCCAAAACCAACCACCGACGCTCTCGCTCAATGGGTCCAGCAAACATGTTGCCTCCTGCAAAGAACACGGAATGATTTCCGGTGAGCATGAGTTAACAACAAAATGGCTCATTTGTCAATCATTGCTACAAAAACAAAACAAGGGGCAAGCCCTTGTCTCATTATTTTTATTGATGTGCCAAGTATCGTTCTGCATCCAAGGCAGCCATACATCCGGTACCGGCAGCTGTGATGGCTTGGCGATAGACATGATCCGCCACATCTCCACCCGCAAACACTCCCTCCACGCTTGTCTTACTTGCATTTGGTTCTGTGACAATATACCCTTTTTCATCCAAAGTAAGTTGGCCAACAAATAATTTTGTGTTTGGCTCATGACCGATGGCCACAAATAATCCTTGAACGGTCATCTCGCTTGTTTCATATGTTTTGTGATTCACCACCTGCACTCCTGTAACAGATACACCATCTCCCAATACTTCCTGCACTTCCGTGTTCCACACAATTTCGATTTTTGGATTTGCTTTTACGCGATCTTGCATGATTTTTGAAGCACGCAACATATCTTTTCGCACAAGGAGAAAAACTTTTTCAACAAACCGTGTTAGAAACACTGACTCTTCACACGCCGCATCACCTCCTCCAACCATGGCAACGATTTTTCCCTTAAAGAAAAACCCATCACAGGTGGCACACGCAGAAACCCCACGTCCTTGATACTCTTTTTCTCCGGGCACATCCAACCATTTGGCGCGCGCACCGGTTGAAACAATCACACTTTTTGCCTGGTAGGTTTCGTCATCGGTTTTTATCGTAAACGGCGAAGAAGAAAAATCAACACTCACAACATCTTTTGGAATGATCTGTGTGCCAAATTTTTCCGCTTGTGCTTTCATGTTTTTCATGAGATCCGGCCCCATGATGCCATCCGGAAATCCGGGAAAATTTTCAACCTCTGTGGTTAACATAAGTTGACCCCCAGGTTGTCCACCCGCAGATTGACCTTCAAACATAAGCGGCTTTATCTCCGCACGCGCAGCATAGATGGCCGCTGTGTAGCCGGCCGGCCCTGAACCGATAATAATAAGATCGTGGATCATACATGCTTCTCAAGATGAGAGCGTAAAACATCTTTGCTCATGGCACCGGAAAACTGTTCAACAACCTGACCTTTTTTAAACACCATAAAAGTTGGGATCGACATAATGTTATAGCGTTGTGCCAAGGATGATTGCTCATCCACGTTTACTTTTCCAACCGTGATCTCTTCCATTTCTTTTGCAAGTTCATCAAGAACCGGTGCCATCATGCGGCATGGTCCGCACCAAGGCGCCCAAAAATCCACAAGCACCAATGTGTCGGATTGCAAAATGGATGGATCAAAATTTTCTTCTGTAAGGACAAGCTCTGACATAAGATTATCGCAAATGAATGCCTTCAATTTTTAATTCTTTCATGATTTTTTGTTCTGTGTACGCTTCCAAAATATCTCCTTCTTCAGGTTTGATTTTTCCTTTATAGCTCATACCGCATTCTTGACCGGGTTGAGCTTCTTTCATTTCTGCCGGACCAAGTTGAAACGAAAGAGCCTCTCCTTCTCCAATATACTCTCCGTTTCGAGATAAACGCAATTTTGCTTTTGGCGTGATTTTCGATTTCTTCACCCATCCACCAATAATCCAACCATGATCGATTTTACGGAAGACTTTCATCACCTCAAACGATCCAAGTTCGGTAAACAATAATTCAGACGGCAATAATTTTTTCAATTCTTCGATCACCTCTTCAAACAATTTGTAGATGATTTCGTATTGGCGAATGGTGACATTTTTTTCTCGAGCCAATTCCGCAGCGGATGTCACCGGTCGCACATTAAATCCAATGACCAAAGCCCCGCCGGCTTCTGCATCGGAAATGTCAGAGTCTGTGATGTTGCCCAATCCTTTTTTCACCACTTTCACCCCAACATCTTCATGATGGATTTTATCGAGCAATCCCAAAATTGCTTCAAGCGACCCAAGCACGTCCGCACGAATAATAAGTGGAAGCACATGCTTCTTTTGTTCAGCCTCGGCTTCTGATTCAGACATGGGCGCATGATGAATAGATGCAACTTCTTCAATCGCCATCATGGAGCTATCTGTTGATTTGATTCGTTTTAATTCTTTTGCGTCCTCTGGCACTTCCATCACATCCCCAACCGCCGGAGCGATTTTCCATCCCACAATTTCAACCGGTGTAGACGGAGTAGCGTTTTCCAATCTCTCCCCTTTCCAATCACGCATGGCACGAGAACGGCCATACAGAGTTCCGCGCACCCCAAGATCATCGCCAATGTGAAGCGTTCCACTTTGCACCAAAATAGT
>Ga0172367_10008372_pt1 | contig 11563 bp, 12 predicted proteins | sample Lak10m_FD_114542 | JGI IMG/M metagenome (GOLD analysis project Ga0172367, IMG submission 114542) | Freshwater microbial communities from Kabuno Bay, South-Kivu, Congo - kab_022012_10m | ecosystem: Environmental > Aquatic > Freshwater > Lake | place: Democratic Republic of the Congo: South-Kivu...
CACCCAGATGATGAACGGGCATTCAGATCTCGTAGAATACCACGAGAATCCCATCGTGACAAGGAGCGGGGAAGAGCGGGTCCTCGCCTTCCACAATACCCTCCTTCAGGACAGTGACGGACAGATCGCGGGAATCCTTTTCTCCGGTGAAGACATTACGCTCCGTACAACAATGGAAGAGGCCCTGCGGATCAGCGGGGGGCGGTTTAAGAACCTGATCCAGAACTCCTCCAATATGATCCGGATCATTGACCGGGACAGCCTCATAACATACAGTTCGCCCTCCCCCCTTCGCATAACCGGCTATGATGCAGCAGAGTTCATCGGGAAAAACCCGCTTGGGTACATCCACCCGGACGACCGCGAACGGGTAAAAAGTGCGCTCGGCGAAGTATTTTCAAAAACAAACCCCGGCACACCGACAGAGTACCGGATACTGCAGGCTGACGGGAAGTACTGGGACGTGGAGGCAACAGCCACCAACCAGCTGGAAACCCCGGGCATCAACGGGATAGTGACAACAACCCGGCCGATCACTGAGAGGAAAAAAGCTGAACAGGCACTGCTCGAGAGTGAAGGGAGGTACCGGGCAATTTTCGAGAGATCGGCTGATGCCATATTTGTCATGAGCGATCATTTCCTGGACTGCAATGCCAATGCCGAACTCCTGCTGGGCTATAGCCGCGACGAGATTCTGGGAAAAACACCCGTTGCATTCTCTCCTCCGCTCCAGCCCGATGGGAGAGATTCAGCAGGCCTTGCTGAGGACTATATCCGGGCGGCCCGTGCAGGTGCGACCCAGTCGTTTTCGTGGATCCACCAGAAAAAAGATGGCCGGGCCGTCCCGGTGCAGATTACCCTGATGCCGGCGCAGGTCAGGGGGGAACAACGGATTATTGCCATTATCCATGACTGCTCGGTGCAGGACCGGGACGAGAGGCAGTTCCGTCACCTTGCACGGTTCCCCGAGCTGAATCCGGATCCGGTTATCGAAGTAACGACCACCGGAGACGTAGTCTACGCAAACCTGTCCTGCCGCACGGCCTTAAAGGAACTCGGCATGCCCGACGATCCTGCTGCTTTCCTGCCGGCGGATTTTGCTGACCTGGCGCGAAATGCCATCACCATGGTGCCGGAATATCGTGAAGTGCTGATCGGAACTGCCCGGTTTGGTGAGACGCTCTCGTACGATGCGGATGAAAAGACCATCCGGATCTTTGCCCGCGATATTACCGCCCGGGTGTTCGAGACAGGCGCCCTTGAACAGGTGAACCGGAAACTCAACCTCCTCTCAAGCATCACCCGGCATGACATCAAGAACAAGCTGACCGGCGTTCTGGGATACCTTGAACTGGCCCGGGGCTCTACCCGCGATCCTGACATGATCGAATACCTCAGTTGTGCCGAGCTCTCGGCTGCTGCAATCCGCCAGCAGATTGAGTTTACCAAGGAGTACGAGAACCTGGGGGTGAAAAGCCCGGTCTGGCAGGAGGTCCCTGCCGTGATCGAAGGGGCAAAGAAACAACTGGACCGGGCGACAGTCACCATCCAGGACGACACGCACGGTGTAGAGGTCTACGCGGACCCAATGCTTGGGAAGGTTTTTTTCTGTATGCTGGAAAACGCCATGACCCATGGAAAGACGGTAACAAAGATCCGTATCCACGGGGAGCTCGTACCGGACGGTTACCGGGTGGTGGTCGAGGATGACGGGGTCGGAGTACCAAAGGAACAGAAGGAGAAGATCTTCAACAAGAATCCTAAGGGAAGCGGTGGATTCGGCCTGTTCCTCGCCCGGGAGATTCTGGGCATCACCGGAATCACCGTGGAAGAGACCGGGGAGCCGGGAAAAGGTGCACGGTTTGAAATTTCTATCCCAAGTGGAAAATTTCATGTAAAATAAGCGGAATGAACATTTCTCATTTTAAAAAAAATTAAATATAAAAAAATAAAATTATTGGTGTTACGCCGGTATTCTGACCGGCACAGTCCCGTGATAGCGCATGATCTCCGTACTTCTTGTCGATGATGAACCGGACCTTCTCGAAGTTGCCAAACTGCACCTGGAAAAGAGCGGCCCGTTTTCAGTGGACACCTGCGAGTCCGCCCCCCGGGCACTCTCGGTCATTTCCAGGAAGCGATATGATGCTATCATTGCAGATTACCATATGCCGGTCATGAACGGCCTTGACCTTTTAAAGGAGCTCAAGGCAAAGGGGGATACGACACCGTTCATCATGCTCACCGGGACCGGCCCCGAGGAGGTTGTGATCGATGCCCTGAACGCGGGTGCCATGTTCTATTTAAAGAAAGGGAAGAACCTGGATGCCCCGTTCTCCGATCTCTCCCATAAACTCCACATCGCGGTCCAGCAGCGGCACGCTGACCGGAACCTGCAGCTCTTCTCTGCCATCTCCCGGCATGATCTGCTCAACAAGGTAGCCGCATTATCCGGGTATGTTGATCTGGTCCGGGCCCATACCGATGATCGCACGATCCTTGAATACATGACAAAACAGCAGCTGATCCTCGGCACCATCCGGGAACAGCTGCAGTTCATCGAGGATTACGAGAAGATCGGTCTCCAGAAACCCTGCTGGCAGCCGCTTGCCCCGGTAATCCGTAAAGCGTCCTCGCGGCTCCCTCTCGATGCCATCACACTCCACCTCACCGGGATCGATGATCTCGAACTCTACGCTGATCCCCTTCTCCTCAAGGTCTTTTATAACCTTCTCGACAACACCCTCCGGCACGGGCAGCATATCACCACGGTCAGGATCTCTTCTGAAAAGACTCCTGACGGGATCCGGATCGTGTACGAGGACGATGGTGTGGGGATCCCTGCTGCGGAAAAAGAGAGCATCTTTATCCGGGGCAAAGGAAAAAATACCGGTCTTGGCCTTTTTTTGATCCGGGAGATCCTCTCCATGACGGGCATGACCATCCGCGAGAACGGGCTGTCAGGGAAAGGTGCCCGGTTCGAGATTACAATCCCGGATTCCCGGTACCGTACCCTTCAGTAATGCGGCTTCTTCTTCTTTGTTGTTGCCCAAACGCGATCTTCCGTGACCAGGAGGCGTTATAGACCCAAAATTAAAAAGGATCGGGATTTTTGCAACTGCTGGCCGGAAATTTTTCCGGTTCATTCCCCGGGGCAGTCAGAGATCTGTCAGGGATGAAGGGCAATAAAAATTAAAAAAAAGAATTTTCCGATTAGATATACCGGGCTTTCATCGAGAGCTTCCGGGAAGTATAGAGCGGACGGAACGGTTTTCCCTCAACATCCTTCTTCACGGCTGCAATGAGGGCATCGGTTGTCATCTGTTCCTTGAACGGCTTGTTGGGCTGTGACTTCCGGCGGATAGTGACAGTCAGGTTTTTGGATGCGACTTCCTCGTCTCCGACAACAATCACGTAGGGGACCCAGTCCATGCCGGCCTCGCGGACCTTCTTGCCGACAGACTCCTCCCGGTCATCGAGATCGCACCGGATCTTTGCGGCATTGATCTTTTCCATGACCTCGGCGGCAAAGGCACCGTGGCGCTCGGCAACGGGGACGACCCGGACCTGCACGGGTGAGAGCCAGGTCGGGAGGGCAGGGACATCCTGCTTGGAGATGTTCTCTAAGATGGCGCACATGACCCGCTCGACACTGCCCGTGGGGGAGCAGTGGAGGATCGGCGGGTGAACAGGGGTGCCATCTTCCTTGTGGTACTTGATGTTGAACCGGGTCGAGGACTCGACATCGATCTGGACGGTCGGGTTCTCGATCGGGCGGTTCTGGCCATCGATTGCCGCGAGGTCGATCTTGGCAACCCAGTAGTGGACACGGTCGGAGAGGATCTCGATGAGCATCGGGCAGTTCGAGTCCTTCACAATCTTCTTGACCCAGGCCTCGTGCTGGGCATAGAAGTCCCTGGTGCACCGGAACGCGGCAACAAGCTCGGTCTCGAAGTCCTTCCCCGTCTGCCATCCCATGGCAAGCTGCTCCTCGAAGCACTTGAGGGCCTGGGGCATGTCGAGGCAGAGTGAGTGCATGTCGGGCATGGTGAAACACCGGAGACGCTTTAAGCCGATGACCTCACCCTTCTGCTCGTGGCGGAATGAGTAGGTGGAGAGCTCGTACATCTTCATCGGGAGGTGGTTGGGCGAGATGTGCATGTCGCGCATGATCGAGAACATGCCAAAGCAGGCCGCAAACCGGAGCATCATGTTCCGGTTATTGGACTTGAAGCGGTACTGGCGCTCGCCGAACTTGTCCGCGTGCTCGAAGATGGCCTTGTCGCCAAGGTCGTACATGACCGGGGTCTCGACCGGTGTGCCGCCGTACTCGAGGACCATGCCCAGCACGTAGTCGCCGAGCAGGTCGCGGACGATCTTGCCTTTCGGCATCCAGCGGAGGCAGCCGACATCGGATGCCGGCTCATAGTCCACGAGCTCCTTGCCGCGCATCAGGTCAACATGGGCCGGGTCACCGCCCACCGGCTTTGCAATGCCAAGTTCTTTCTGGACAAGGCAGCCGAAGGGAGTGTCGTTGACGTACTCCCTGTAGTCGTGCTTCTTCCCGTCGGGGGTGAGCACGAACCAGTCGTGGGTGACTTCCATCTTCTCCTTCTTGACGGCTCCCTCTTCCCCGGGAATGATGGTCCTGGAGAGCTCGGAGAGCGGGTGGCCCTTGCAGGAGATCTTGAACGATTTGTACCAGCCGAAGGGCGCCCGCTTGACCGCGAACCCTTCTGCCTCAAGGCCCTCCTTGAGAGCACTGAGTACCCTGACCGCGGTCTCGGGGGAGGAGAGGTCGCTCGAGAGGTGGGCGTAGGGGTAGACAACGACCTTGGTGACATTGACCTGGCCGGCAGTCTTCTTGATCTCGGCAATACCCTGGAGGATGACGCCTTCGAGATCCTCCTCATCGATCGATTCAACGGCGCAGAAAGCAGTGAGGGCCTCGGTCTCCTTATCCGCAAGGAGGGAGGCTTCCTCTGCCATCTTCGTCTTCTTTTTGGCTTCGTATTCTATGTAGTCTGAATGAATGAGAAGAAGTCGCATTAATTCATCTCCGATCCGCTAAATATCATTCGTATACAATGGGTTTTTCCGGTATATTAAAGAGGTAAGTATGTGTCAGTCCTCCCGGATCCGGGTGTGCGCCGGCTCCGGTGCAGAAGAATCCGGAGCCGGCCCGGGCACTTAAAAGCAGGGAGGATATTTTTTTCCCTGACGTGGGGGAACCAGACCTTCACAGCTTGTTGGCATAATACCGCGACAGGGTCGCCTGTCGCTGATCGAGATATTTCGCATCCCCTTTTGCCCCGTACGGCCGATCGGCATCCCGGCGTACACCTTCACCGGGCGCGAGTTGACATTTGCCATCTCAAGGGTTATGGTACCGCGGAACCCGGCATTGATCCAGCCGCCGGTCTGGTGGAGGGTGACGCCAAGGCGTGCAATGCTCGATTTGCCTTCGATGGTTGCGACAATATTGTCAGGGAGTTCGATCCGTTCGAGCGTCTCGGCAAGGATGAACTGCCCTGGGTTTAAGATGAAGAAATCCGCATGGGTCTCCTCGACATCCGCAGTCACACTCTGCTGGTTGTAGGGGTCGATGACACTGACACCGGGTTTGTACCAGACAAAATGGTTGCCGAGCCGGATATCGACTGAGTTCGGCTGCACGAGTTTGGGGTCGTAGGGATCAATCTTGATATGGCCCCGCGAGATGCGGTCGAGGAGCTACCAGTCTACGAGAATCATTGGCAGGATCGTTGGCGCTGATCGGTCATAAGGGGATCACCCGGAGGGCGGGCAGGGAATGCCGTGTGGATCTTCTCCCCGGCACTGATGATAGGGACGTGGCCGTCCGGAACCATGATCAGCATCGCGGGTGTTTGGTTATATGCCTGCAGGTCGGCTGCAAAAAAAAGATTCTAGAGTTTGCACAGCGTCTCAAGTGCGTCCGTACCTTCCTTGATCGCGGTCATGAGCGTGAGAACGTGGTTTTGGTCCTTCTCGTTCTGGACACGCAGGCATAAGGAGTGGATCGTGAAGGCAAGTTCCTCCGTGAGGCCCCCGTCGCCGCATTCCTCGTCCCCGCAGGTGCAGCCTTCACCGTGCTCGTGGGCGTGTTCGTGCCGGGCGGGAGCAACCGGTACGGTTGCAGCGGCACCGGCTTTTGCGGTAATGGCGTTCTCTGCACAGACCACGCAGACCGTCTTACCCTTGACTTCAAACAGCGGGCAGCCGCAGGTCTTGCAGGCCTTTTCCAGCATCTTTCCTCCTTTTAAGAGGTATTCTGCCATGATTTCATCTTCCTTTCGTGAAGTCATATCTGATCACCGTCGACTCTGATATTTAACCTATATATGCCGGTTCCGCATATTAACTACAGGTACACAGGTAGGTGGAACAATTGCCCAGCCCTGACAAAACTATGGAAAACTGTATCCTGATGCTGCAGCACATCCAGGAAGACAGTTCAATACCCAGAAATATCCGGCGCGTTGCTGATGAGACCCGGGCGCTGCTTACGAACAACAATAAGGCAATGGGGCTGCGCGCAGCTGAAGCCATTTCCAAAATTGATGAAATATCCAATGATCCCAACATGCCCATCCATGCCAGGACCAGGATCTGGGAGCTGGTCTCGCAGCTGGAGACGATTCCACTCGACTAAATCCTAATATCAGTACTCTTTTTTGGTGCGACTGCCCCGGGACCATTCACCCTGAAAGCACCTCCTTACTTTCTGACCGCCTCTTCTGTCTGGAGCGCCGGGCAGAAGTTGCAGATCGAGTACACGACTTCTTTTTCCTTGTCGCGGATGAGGCAGTAATAGTCCCTGCCTCGCTGCTCAACCGAAAAACCCCCTGGGAACGGCATGCCCACGGGATGCCCCGGTTCGTCAAGGACAAACATCGTGAAGGCAGCGACCAGGTAATAGAAGAGCCGGTTCTTGGGGTTGTGAAAATACGGGTTCCGTTCGCCGGAATCGTTCCAGGAGAAACACCCCTCCGGTACCATGGCACAGAACTTCTCAAACAGTTCCCCGTCACGGAGCAGCTGCCGGTCCAGGTCCCGGAACCCGTGGTTCCGGTGCATGGCCATGATACGGTGGTGCGCCCCGAAGAGCTGCTCCCGGAAGTACGGCTGGATCGCTTCCCGGTATGGCGAGGGGAGTTTTTCGATCTCGCTGTTGAGCCGGCCACCAATGATCTGGAGGTCGAAGAGGGAATATCCCTGCAGGGCCCGGGCAAGCGTTTCTCCAAGTGCACCTTTCGTCGGGGATGCCCGGATTCCGGCCATGATGGTACGGATTTGCTGAAGAGTGTATTCCTCCTCATGCGATGGATAGACGCTCATACCGGTGGCTTCCCGCTCCCTCCTGAGTACTAGAGTATCGAGGAGTATCGGACAAATAGGTATGCGTCAGGGACAGGGACGGTTCCCGTTCCCGGGTTTCGATAGCCGTATAAGGGGCGAACGCTGATACATCGTACCGGTTCTCTGATGAAAACCGCGTGTGGTTGGAATTATGAGTGATATGCAGAAGTATCTGGCTGAACTCCTTGGGACCTTTGTCCTGGTCTTCATCGGCACCGGCGCAGCAGTCATTGCCGGCAAGTCCCTCGGGGTTCTGGGTATTGCGTTCGCATTTGGTGTTGCCGTGCTCGTCATGGTCTATGCCATCGGCCCGATCTCGGGCTGCCATATCAACCCGGCTATCACGGTTGCCATGCTCGTCAATGGGAAGATCCCCACCAGGGATGCCCTTATCTACATCGTGGTCCAGTGCATCGGGGCTGTCATTGCCTCGGCCCTCCTTCTGGCAGTCATGACCGGCAACCCGGCCTACAGCCTGGCCACAGACGGGCTCGGGCAGAACGGGTACGGGATTGCATCACCCAGCGGTTATTCAATGGTGTCGGGCCTCATTGCCGAAATTATCCTGACCTTCATCTTCCTCATCGTCATCTTCGGGGCAACGAGCAAAGCAGCACCGGCCGGTTTTGCGGCATTGCCATCGGCCTGGCCCTTTTCATCGTCAATATTGTCGGGATCATGGTCACCGGTCTCTCGGTGAACCCTGCCCGGAGCCTTGGCCCGGCACTGCTTGTCGGAGGGACTGCACTCGCACAACTCTGGCTCTTCATCATTGCACCGGTGATCGGTGCAGTGCTGGCCGCGGTTGTCTGGAAATACCTGTTTGAGTCCCTGGCAACCGGATAACCATTCATCAGATTTTTTTTTGAAAATCCCCCGCCATTTTCAGGAATTTGTTGTTGCCTGAGGGAGTCTGGCATCAAAATCTGTGGTTTTTCAGCAGACTCACCTGACCTGCTTCGCAAGTCAGGTTCGTCTTTTGTAAACTTTATTGACAAGCGACACCCACGCTATCCTGACAAAATGGATCTTGTTTCCATCATCCTGATCATTTCCGGCCTCGTCCTCTTCGAAACGATCACGAGCATTGACAATGCCATTATCAATTCCGAAGTCCTTTCCACGATGAGTGAACGGGCGAAGCGCTGGTTCCTGGTCTGGGGACTGCTCTTTGCCGTACGGGGCCTCCTCCCGTGGCTCATCGTCTGGCTCTCGACGCCTCAGCTCGGTCCGATCGGCGCATTGACTGCCGCCTTTTCAAGCGACCCGGTCGTGATCGCGGCTATCGAGCAGTCGGCACCCATGCTGCTCATCGGCGGCGGGACGTTTTTGATCTTCCTCTTCTTCCACTGGCTGTTTCTGGAGACCAAGAACTTCGGCCTCAGGGGAGAGAAATACTTCTCCACAAAAGGCTTCTGGTTCTTTGCCATCGACTCCATCCTGCTCGCTGGTATCGTCTGGTTCGCACTGGACAGGAACCCGCTCATGGCGTTCGGTGCCGTGGTCGGGTCAACGGCGTTCTTCATCGTCAATGGCTTCCGGCAGAACGCCGAGCTTGCGGAAGAGAAGATGCTCCACGACTCCGGCATGTCGGATATGAGCAAGATCTTTTACCTGGAGGTCATCGATGCCACCTTCTCCATCGACGGGGTTATCGGGGCTTTCGCGTTCACGATGGCAGTCCCGCTCATCTTCATCGGGAACGGTATCGGTGCGTTCGTGGTCAGGGAGCTGACCCTGCGGAACGTGGACCGGATCAAGAAATACCGGTACCTGAAAAACGGGGCAATGTACTCGATCTTCTTCCTGGGCATCATCATGATCCTCGACAGTTTCGGCATCAATATCCCGTTCTGGGTATCCCCCTTGATCACCTTCGGGGTTGTTGGCTTCTTCCTTATGAAGTCCATGAAGGAGATGGACGGGCCCTCCCGGTCGAAAAAGAGCGCAGCCCGGTAAGGTAACAAATCCCCGTTCTTCTTTTTTTCGGGGTCTCCTTCCCGGAGAGTTTTCACCCCGGCTACTTACCCCCGGGTGGATACCGGGATAAAAAGTTTTTTGTTTAGTAAGGATTACTCTTCTGCGTCACCAGCGTTGACGGGGGCTGGTAGATGAGGACATCGCCCATGTTTCCGGTCAGGGTCAGCTGGGGGCCGTCAACAACATAGGCGTTGGTCTTGCTTAAGATGTTGAGGTACTGCTGCTCCTGGCTGGCAAGGTTCTCGCAATATTTCTTGGAAGAACCGACCCCGCTGACGGTCATGCCCTGCCCTTTGGGCGTGGTAGTCCCGGTCAGTGTGTAGGAGCCGAAGTAATTGTTGCACCCGTCATACCCCGTGAAGGTCCCGTCCGGGTTCATGGTGAGCGAGAGCGTGGTCGTGGGGTACGTGACGGCACTGCCCCCCTGGATGCCCAGGGTCGTGAGCGTCCAGTCCCCGGTCAGTCCTGCGGGAGCCGGAGAAGCCGTGGAAGTAGTTGCCGGAGGTACCGGGTTTACGGTGGCCACCGGTGTTGCAGCAGGTGTGCCTGCCTGCGGGCTGGTGCAGCCGGCTGCGAGAAGCAGGACCGCGACAAGGACAAGGATCGTCAGGGATACAGGTCTCATACCCTTGTGTGTGGCCTTTTGGTATTTAATCATCACGAGATGCCCGTGATACCTGGGAAATCAGCGTCCGCCGTACCGACGCACATGTGCCCAGGCTTCGTGATACCGGGAGTAGCCCTCATTGGTCTCATCGTAGATTGCGGGGTCTGTCCTCCCGTACCGCTGCCGGTCCTCCCCGGCCGGGCAGACTTTTATGCAGAGCCCGCAGGGGGAGATGGAACGTTTGTACAATGCCTCGGACCGTGTGGCACAGGCCTTCTTGTCGGTGAGGCCCCGGGGATAGTCCTGCCCGTTCAGGGCTTTGACGGGACAGGCCCTCACGCATCGCATGCAGTGGATGCACACTGGTCGGGTCATGACCGGGTCCGGGGGGAGTACGGCACTTGTAAAAACAGAGACGAAGCGTACGCGTGGCCCGAATGCCGGGGTCAGGAGCGTATTGTTGACGCCGAACGTCCCGAGGCCGGCCAGGAATGCGGCATGGCGGTGGGAGAAGAAGACACGGGGTTCCTCTTTGAGGGTACTGATCGATCCGTACCCGTCGCGGGGGATCCAGGTCGAAGGGAACCCCTCTGCCGTTAGCCATTCAGAAAGGCGGTAGCCCTGCATGTCAAGCAGGGTGTTGACGGTCTTGTAGAGTTCATGGTAATGGATGGAGGGGGCGGTCTCGAGAACCGGCAGGCTCACCGGGAGGCCCAGTACGATGACGGTTCCGGTCCCGGGAAAGATTGCCCTGGGACGGAACTCTTCCGGTACCCAGGGATCGAAGAGGGGGGTATCCCAACGATCTGCCGGCGCGAACCCGGCAAGGGGAATCTCCTCCTTTTTGCACCGGGCGAGGATCTGGTCTTTTAGGTCTGACAACATCAGTTCACTTCCGGATTTTTTCGAGCCTTGGCAAAATTCTCCCGGCCAGGGGATTTTCACTGGGTGCAGTGGTCATCTCTCTCACCCGTCACCGTGCAGATGATCGTCCGTTCCCGTCCGGCATTCACGTCCAGTTCCAGGAGCTCGACCTGCTGCCACGTTCCGCATAGCAGCTCCCCGCCAGCGACCGGGAGGGTGAGGGAGGGGCCGACAAGGGCTGCCTTGACATGGGAATCTGCCATTGCCATCACCCCACCGGGAGTCGTGGGCATAGGTCGCATGGTCCGGGGCCAGGACCGAGAGGGCACGCTTCAGGTCCGAGAGCACCCCGCTCTCGTACTCGATGGTAGTAAGTGCTGCTGTCGAATGCCGGACAAAGAGGTGGACGAGCCCGTTACGGATGCCACTTGCAAGAACTGCCTTTTTCACATCATCCGTGATATCGATAATATCCCCTTCGGCCTTGGACCTGGCAGTAATGGTTTTCCGGAACATGCATCTCTGTAGGAAAATTGCTGGCAGGGGGTGATAAAGGATGTGCAGATATCTTAAAAAAAACAGAAAAACGGAATACCCAGTGTAAGGTTTCAGTCAATATGGACCGACAGCGAATGAAGGAGAACATTTGCCCGGGTGTCAATGATCTGGAGTGTATAATCTCCTGAAGCAAGGGAAGGTGCTGCCGGAGGCATTGTATCGGTATACCCGTAC
>Ga0172367_10008373_pt1 | contig 11563 bp, 2 predicted proteins | sample Lak10m_FD_114542 | JGI IMG/M metagenome (GOLD analysis project Ga0172367, IMG submission 114542) | Freshwater microbial communities from Kabuno Bay, South-Kivu, Congo - kab_022012_10m | ecosystem: Environmental > Aquatic > Freshwater > Lake | place: Democratic Republic of the Congo: South-Kivu...
AGTACTTTCCAAAAAAAACAGATCTAACAAAAGTGACCAACAAACAGCTTCAAATGATTGAATTTGAAATCAACAACAGGCCAATGAAAATACTTGACTGGAAGACACCATATGAGGTCATGACGGGAAAATAGTTGCACTAGAAAATTGCAGTCAGGTATTGATTTCTTCAAGTCGTTTATCATTTTAATTAGTGTTTCTTATCTGGTTTCAAATCACAATAGAAAAGCGCAAATGCCTACCACTAAGCCTAGGGCGTGTTTTGAATTTGACTAGTGTGGGGTCAGATATCCCCTCAATGGAGTCTGTCCCGATTAGAAAATTTCATGATCTACGAAGAGAAAAGTCTCACTGTCTAACTTTTTGACGATAGTCGTCTCATTCAGAGACTAACCTACTCAATTTTTACTTAATTTTAAAACTAAAGTTGGGGCACTAGATCACCGATAGTAAGTCATGGGTTGGGGAAAATTTCAAGATATCAGAAAGCTCAAAAACAGGGACCAAAGGTCAGCGGTCTCTTTTAAAACCTATTTGCTCTCCACTTGGTTACCACGTCCTTTGCAAATAGCTCCTCGCCTTTTGGGGTGGATTTTTTTGCTTCTCAATTGTTCGTGTTTAAACAACAAGAAAGCAGTCATTCTGAATCCTAGCAACAATCCAAAGGGCTCGGCCCAATTGCAAGTGGCTACCAGCACAACCAATCAGAAAGCCCAAAAATTGACTTTAACATCTCCAGACGCCCAGGAAATGGCTTTTTTTGTGGATCAGAGCTGCCGTCCAACAGAGGCAAAATGGGAAGCCTATACGAGCGAAAAAACCTTAACCTTGCCGGAGGTCGATGGCCCCCATACCATCTCAGTGTTGTTTCGCAATGAGAATCATTTTGTCAGCGAATGCCAAACAATCACTGTGGTCTTGGACACCACAGGCCCTTCAATAGGACAAGTTGAGCTGAAGTCCCGTCATACAAATTTGCTGCAATCTCCTGAATTTGATGTGATGGAAATTTCCGACACCTATTCAACTTTGAAAAATATAGAAGCCCGAGTGGTTCGTTACGAAGATCAAATGCCCATGACCCAGTGGCTAAATTATGAAAAAAACACCTTGTCTCAAAAAATAATGAGTCTGTCCTTAGCCGATGGAGCAATATATGTTCTTGAATTGCGAGCTACGGATGAAATTGGGAATAAGGGGCCCACCAAGGTTTCTAGCACTTTTCAAGTGGGCCCCCGAGTGATTCTTCAAAACCAAACCTATTCGACCGGAGGAGTTTACGACTATGAAGTTCAACTGAGCGCCCCAAGCATTGATGACTTTGAACTCTCCTATTTTTCAGAATCGACGACAGCCCTCGAGGGAATTGATTTTGTACCTATTCCCCTCAGCAAAGTCCGCATTCCTGCGGGAAGTGATCGAATGAAGATTTCTTTGCAAGTCATGGAAGTCCTGCAAAGTGGACCCCGTCGAACTTTTGAAATAAAAGCAGTCCCCACCCAAGAGGGTCTTGGTACCCAGCAAATTGGAACGATCACAGTCCCCGCAGCCCCCAATTTAACGGCCCTGCCGCCTTTGGGACTTTCCAATCTTTTCACAGCAGTTGATAATAGGTCTAATCTGGGATTGGGAATTACTTCTAATGATATGACTCACTATCGATATAAATTATTTAGTGAAGCAAACGATGACTGCTCCTCCTACAGCAATTACGGCAATTCCATAGATATTGTTAATAATATTACCGATGCGCTGTCTGCTTTCGCTCTTGGAACAAATTTGACTTTGTGTGTGATTGGAAAAACAGCGACCAGTTACTTGTCATTTTTTCAACACCGTTGGGTCCGTGAAAATTTGGAGTATGTTTATCTTGGAAATACAGGAAATTCTTATCTGCTCGGTGAAACTGAAACTCAAACAATGCACGTGAGTCTAACTGCAACTTTAAATTATCCCCTCGTCGTGTATTACAGTGTCGAGGGGACAGCCACGGCTGCGGATCACGATTTAACATCTGGTTCCATAACAATCCCCGCAGGACAAATTACAACTTCTATCAATTATCAAACTCTTCGCAATTCCTCCCCGGAAGATAAAAGTTTTATAATTCGCCTTACAGGCACGGACAAACCCAATATAAAAGTAAGTGTAAATACGATACAAAACAACATGATTATGGACCAAGATGGAGGATCCAATTTTTTTGTTGTCGAAGATGTTACAGTGGGATCTGCTCATACCTGCCAGGTCAGGGCTGGGAGTGGGCAATTGAGCTGCTGGGGTGAAAATGAGAGTGGTCAACTGGGGGACGGCGGAACAGCAACTGCCATTTATCAGCCCAAAATCATCGATAGCGGATCTGCTTATCAAAAGGTGACTGCAGGAAGGGTTCATACCTGTGGTATTCTGACAAATGGGACTCTAAAGTGTTGGGGGAACAATCTGTTCTATCAACTGGGAGATGGAACCACAACGGAACGATTGACTCCGGCGGTTGTGGATTCTGGAACAACCTATTCCCAAGTTGTCGCTTCAAAGGCTAATGACAGCACCTGTGGAATCACTACCGCAGGTGTCCTAAAATGTTGGGGTCTGAATTCCTCTGGCCAACTAGGGGATGGCACCAAGACCAGTAGACCGGTTCCCACTGTGATTGACTCAGGAACAAATTATCTAAAAGTGAGTTTGGGATTTTCGCATACCTGTGGAATTACAACGATGGGAGTTTTAAAGTGCTGGGGTTCGGCTAGTTCTTATAGACTCGGCACTGGAGGATTGGTGGAGAAATTAAGTCCCACAGTGATTGATTCCGGCAATAGCTATATTGCTGTCAGTGCAAGCAATTCCACCTGTGCAATCAGAGTGGACAACCAATTAAGGTGTTGGGGTGATAATTCAGCGGACCAATTGGGAGTCGATAGTGCAAGCTTCCCGATCGTCGTTCCTACTTCCATTGACACCGCTCAATCTTACAAGAACGTTGAAGTCGGAAACAGAATCGCCTGCGGAATTAAGACCGATGATGGCGTTCGCTGCTGGGGGACCAACTCATTCGGAGAAATTGGAAATCAAAGTAGTGGAGTTTTTCGCCCCGGGTGGGTTGGACTCGGCTATTTAAAAAAATTGTCTATCACAAAATCCACCGCCTGTGGAATCGATCTTATAGGGGTTTTACGTTGTTGGGGCAGCAATTCCCACGGACAGTTAGGAATCGGAGACACCAGCCTGAGAAAGAGCCCTGGTCCGGTATTAGACGGTGGAACATCTTATAAAAGTGTGGCCGCAGGAAGTAATCATGCCTGCGGTATTACAACTGGAGGCGCTCTAAAATGCTGGGGAGGCAGTAACAAATCCCAGACAGGCAATGGTTTTTTTACACTAGATACTATACCCAAATTAGTAGACCCAGGAGTATTCTATAATAAAGTTGCTACTGGAACGGATCATACCTGCGGACTTACAACTGCAGGAACCATAAAGTGTTGGGGAGACAATACCTACAAGCAGATAGACTCTCGAGCAGATACCATCATATCACTGCCCCTGACCATCGATTCTGGAACCACTTACAGTGATCTTTCATCTGGCGGCTATCACACCTGCGGGATTACTACAACCGGGACGCTTAAATGTTGGGGTCGCAATAATAAAGGTCAGTTGGGGGACAATTCCACGGTGAATAGGTCCTCTCCAGTGGTTATCGATCCTGGCGTCAGCTACGCTTCGATTTCTGCCGGAAGTGAGCATAGCTGTGGCATTACTAAGACCGGAACCTTAAAGTGCTGGGGATCCAATGGGAGTGGCCGATTGGGAAATGGAACGACGACAGACCTCCTGCAACCAGTCGTTATTGATTTTGGAACTAGCTATTCCAAAGTTTCTGCGGGTATGGGAACGACCTGCGGAATCACTCTACTGGGAGTTGCCAAATGTTGGGGTGCAAATACTCGAGGAGAGGTTGGCAAGCGAACGACGACTTCCCAATTCACGACCCCTCAGGCCGTGGCATCATCTGGGGAATATTACAAAGATATAAGCGTGTCTTATGACTATCATGTCTGTGGCCTGTCCACCACTGGCGATGTGAATTGCTGGGGTGATAATGGGTCTGGCGCCGTCCATGTGGGATCGAGTGCCATTTATAATTATTATTTAGGTCCCGACCCTTCGAATGTAGGAGGGGTCTTTAGCCAAATATCTGCGGGTGGCCGTTACTATTCGAGCCTGGCTATTGATGCCAATTTTACCTGTGGGGTCGCTGCGACAACGGACGGAATGCCAGGGCAAATCCGTTGTTGGGGAAGCAATACCGAAGGTCAACTTGGTAACGGCGATGATGGGGGCTGGGTGCCCTCCTATCCACTGCCTCCCACAACTAATGTAGTCTCCGGGGGCGGGGGCGGGGGTTAGCCTTCTCATTACCGTGGCTTAAAAAAACGACCAAGTAGATCATCCATCCGAAGGCCAAATGCGATTTTTACAAAATCATAATTTTCCGAATAGATGCCTTCTTCAGCAATTGTATTTAGGGAGCCCGTTGGGGCTGAGCTAGGACCATGAAATTGAATTTGGGCGCGACTTTGTCCCGCGGAGATATCGATAACATAGCGTTTAAAAAAGGGCATCCATTTCAAATAAGCCAAAATACTGAGAGTCAGTTGCTGTTGAACAAGTGAAGATCCATTAGAGTTTTTTCCACGAATGTAATTTAAATCCACGACATTTAAATTAGAATAAAGATCATAGTCATAGACAATTTGTTGAATCGCAAAAGGTTGATAGCTTTCTGTGGACCACTGGGGTTCTTTGAACTCCCAGCCGAATCGCAAACCCAGTCCAGTTCCGGAGGTGTTGGAGGACAGGAGATAGTCATCATTGTTTTCCGTTGAAAATGTATTGTTGAAGGAATTTATTTTGACAGTCCAACGAAGTTTATTGTAAAAAAAACGCCGAAAACGGTAATGCAAACTAATTTTGCTTTCGCTCATACTGCTTCCAAATTGACGACGATCATAGGAGTTGGTAAGAAAGTTTCCGGTCACTCGATTCCACTCGACTCCAAAATGCCACAGAAAATCAAAATACCATAGAAAGTGAAGAGTGCTTGGATTAAAGGTAGGAATGTCTTTGTATTCATTGGTCCCAAGAAAACCCTGGCTGACATAACTGCTATTACGCAAACTTCCTACATCCAACTGGGCATAACCTTGTTCCGTCGGCAATTCAGGATCTTCCGTGGAAACTCCCGAGTTGGAGATCAGCAATTCAGGTAACTTTGGAAAATTCTTAGGTGGAGCCATCGGAACGGCATAATCGCCCTCTCCGGGATGCTTCAACATGGATTCTCGATCTAGCTCAATCAGATATTTATTGTCTTGAATGCCGACAATTTGTCCCCGTCCCAGAATTTCGAAGGAGTCCTTTTCAAGTCGAACCATTAATAAAAATCGAGGGGGTGGCTCTGGCAAGCTATTTTGAGGAATGGTCAGGAGTCCTCCTTTATCGCCATCCACTTTAATTTTAATACTTTCCAAGGGATTGGACGTGGGAGTGGGAGGAGGTTTGGAAGCGTAAGCTGACCCTGAGCTTTTGGCCAAGGCCGAGTTCATGAGACAAAATAGGATGATCCCAATAACAATATCCCTAAACCCGCCCCAGGAATTTTCTTCGAATTCAATCATAGCTTAACTGTGGCGGATCTCAATGGAAAAGACAAGGAATTCTCCAAACAAAGCCCCTCCATGGAACTCGTCTTGGCCTTTCTAGTGCGACGTCAGATAAGTTTTTTCAGCGTTGCAGCGTCGTCGATGGACCTACGTGTCCTTTCTCCTCCTCGCGCCTTGAAAAACCTTATCTGACGTCGCACTAGTTTCCTTTGAAAATCATCGAATTGGTTCGATCCACAAAATAAATAGATCCCGTCAGTGGCATAATCATCAGGGCATCCATTCGAATGCTGGCATTGGAAACGAAGGGAGTCGTCAAGGAGGTCATGTGCGCCGAAATATTGACATCCAAAAGATCCGGATTGATGGTATAAATTTGACGCCCTTCCCGACTAATTCCAATGATGTTATCGGAAATACTGTCGTAACCGATTTTTAGTCCATTCATCAAAGCATCCGATTGGGAAGCCGCAATGGTATTCATCCCTTTAAATTGAAAACTTCCTGGGCCCATTGTTTCTGGAGGAAGAGGATCTTGAATCACCAGCACTCCACCTGAGCCCCGCAGAAACACAAAGACCTGATCAGTGCGGCCAACTTTCGAGGCAATAGCCATTTCTGAAGGCAAAGTCACTTGAGAGGGACTGGTTGGGTGAGTAATGGTGTAAGTATAAATAGGAACGCTGATATCGGCTGTTGTCGATGTTAATGCAGGGGCCGCATCAAATACAATTACTTTATCGCCGCCCACCAGCCCCGTAGAAGTGCTGATAAACAAATGATTGGTATTTTTATTATAGGCAAAACCATTAATAAAAGTACTTCCTGTAACAGCCCAAATCAGTTTTCGAGAGCTCAGTTGTTGATTAATATCCCAATAAAGTTTTTGAAATGTTTCATCCACGTAGAAAGTTCTTGTGAAGACGGAGGCCGATGCAATTTTACCATAATAGGTGCCCCCCAAATTGGGAGCCCGAAACATGATATCGTCACAACTTCCACTAGGGCATGTATAGGAAACAGGAAGATTTTGACTGATTTGGGTCATGTCCCCCTTCAGAAAAAAGGCCAAGGTATTTCCTGAATAGGGGCCGTATTTGGGAGCGACGGAGACTCCATAAATAACAGGATTGCCAGCGCTGGTTCCATCGGGTTTAGCCGCCATACGCTGAATCTCTCCCGTTCCTCCCAAATTCAACCATTCATAATAATTCCAATTGTTGGTCGTCGAATTTGAAATACGCTGAAGGTTTCCATCTTGCATATCAACCCTCCAGAGATATTTTCGCGTAAGTCCATTCCGGAGAAACGAGCCCGCAAATAACAGAAATTCAGTGGGCCGAGTCTGGCCGGTTAAAATATTGGCAAAGGGCAACTCACTAAACCACCTAAATGTGTTTACATTCAGTCGATTGGCAGCTGACTCAGCGAGTTTTCGCTCGTCCTGAATAGAAAGCAAAAGGCTGGGAAGAACAAAAGTGTTACGAACCCTGACACGCCATTCGGTTTGACTCCATTTATTACCGTCCGTGACGGCTGCCCGCAGACTATGCTCCCCGATTGAAAGTTTTTCTCCATTTGAGAGTCCAATAATTGAGGAGTCTAGGTCCGTGGGGCGCCAACGATACCGACTCAAAGGATAGGCATAACCAACTACAGTAGATAATTCCTCTTCATGGACGATTTTATCATCTAGGTACCAAACGGCCCAAAGAGAATCACTATTGGGTTCACTGAGGTTGGCATCGTAGGCCTGAACTTCAAAAGTCTGAATCTGCTTTTCATTCAGAAACAAAGTATTTGCTGTGTCTGGACTTGTGATCTTAATCGATGGATCTTTTTCATAAGGGGACAAATTGGGATCTTGAACTCGTACATTAAAAGTAACCTTATCGATTTTTCCAGTCACTGTATCCCTTACTTGAACAGTCACCTTTGGCATACTCAGAGGATTTGCTGTGGTCAAAGTTGCCAGATTGGGAAGGGTCGGACTCAGTGTTTTCCATTCTAAAAGTCCTGTGGTGCTATTGAGAGTTATTCCCTCCGCTGTTGTGGGATTTTGCAAAGTGTATTCGAGAGGATTGCCCAGCGGGTTGCGGGCGAAAAGCGGAAACACAAAATGAAAGGGGGGAGCCTGGGCTGCAGTCTGCCGAAGAGAGGCTGTTGCGGGCGCTGTGGTATATCGAGGAGCCAGCAAGTAGACATTCGAAACCACATCCAAACTCATCAAAGCAGAACTCGAAATAGAATTATCCATTTTTCCACCGAGCCATTGATCTCCATTATCAGTGGCTGTGAGGTTGACATTGTATTTTCCAATATAAGCGTCCTGGGGACACCACTCAATGGTGAATTGATAACGAACCCGGCGAAGGGCTGCTTCGACAAAGGGTCCTCCGGTTCGAGTGATTTTAGGAATGACGAGATCGGGATTGAGATTGCCATTGCTAAGGCGACAAGCAGAGACCGTAGAATTTCCAGTATAAGCCAGATTCCAATAAGGAGCTGTCCAATCCGCTTCTGAAAAATGGCAAACGGTGGGATCTGTGAGAGTTGCAGAATCAAAGATCGGATGCTTGATGAGAGTGCTATCAATTCGTCGGCAGAGCGAAAGGTTAGTACTAAATGGGGGAGAAATCAAAGTTCCAAAATCACCGTCATAGATGTCGACGGTTGCTTTAAAATAAGTATTAACGAATATTTGAAAAACACTCGGAGTTGTCATTGACGGCTGAAGAGTAATCGGTCCCATGGAAGGCGGGCTATTGATATTTTTCAAAACAACTTTGTAATAGGCAATAGCAGATTTTGGAGAATCAACTTTAGAGGAGTCAACAGCTCTGATGCCAATGATAAAGCCCTCGGCTGTTGTTAGTTTTTTGGCATCATCATCGGTTGGATTCCAAACCATATTAACGGTTGCTTTTTTGCCGATGGCAGGTATCGGAGCCACATTACCATTAAATCCTGTCAAGGCCATGGATGCCGGTCGGGGCAAAAGTGCCTTTGTTTTGAGATCCCAAATTTTATCCGAGAGCTCAAATCGATTAATCAAATTATTAAATGAATCTTTATCGCCATCAAATGCAAACAAAGGAACGGTGGAAGTGGAACCCTCCGTTATCAACGGAAAGGCGCAGGCTGTATCAAAATCAGCTGGTGGCGCGGCGACGGTGGTCGAAGGCAAGACTGCCGCATTAAAAAGATGTGTGATGTAATTATTAGAGGCATTCGGATAATTTCGAGTGCAAGAAGCCAAAGGATTAAAGCCAGCATCGGTCATCTGGGGAGGGTTATTTGTTTCATTAACTTGTATTCGTCCGGACCTCAAAGTTGGCGCCAAAGTTGGGACAGGTCCGCTTTCTGAAATGGAAATATTGAAATCCAAAATTTTAGCGGCATCCGCAGGATCTGCCGTAAATCGCAAGTAGCAATATCGAGATTCATTGTTGCTCATGGAAGGATCTGTCGCCGCCGTACAGGGAGAACAAATGGGATTTATGGCGCTGAGCTGTCGGCAAAGTTGAAGTGGACCCAGAGGTCGGACGTCGGTTGTGTAATTGATTCCAGTTCCAGAAGCTCCCCCCACAATAAAATAGCGATCCCAGGGGTTCTGGGGCACCATGGGACCACCGGGGGCCGCTGTGGTGTTATCTCCAACCTCTATGGGAAACTCATAGGGTACGCTAGGAAAAACATTGGCGCTTCCATTCGAATTTATAAACTGAGTAATATTCAATCCAAAGTTAAAATGCTGCCAATTTAAATTAAAGCTGCCTGCTTTGGGTTGAAAATCTGCCTCAAAAAATCGCTCGACGAAAACAAAGACTGTATTGGTCGTTGATAAGACCTCATCTCGATAAACTTTAAATAGTTTTCGATCAGGAGTGGAAAGAATCAAATTTTGGGGAATCGTAATGTTAGGACCTGTCTGGGATCGATAAATTTCGACCACTCCATAGAGCGGATGACTGAATGCAGGATTGCGAATTTTGAGATTTATAAATTGAGGATCGCTCCGAAAGGCCTTTGCTGGACTGGGCTCAACCCCTGAATCTAAACCCAATGTACTCAATGAGACAAATTCGTTGACTGTTGGAATATTTCCATCAAGGAATTTATAGTTCATTTTAACAGTATTTATTTTATTTAAAATTTGCAAAGAGTAAGAGGTGTGGGGCATAACAACTGCCGGCTGATTCAACTGCACTCCAGGTATTGGCACGCCAACCCAACTCATTTTGTTGGGGGTGATGGTCGAGGTTAGAAGCGAATCTCCCGTGCTCTCATAATAGCTGAGAGGACGACTTAAGGTCGTACCCATTCCTGCTTTAAAATCTCGGACCACTCGAATTGTGACATTGGTGCCAATGGCCCCAGCTGGCAAAACAGTTGGGACAGGGACAAAATAGACAAAGGACTCAGCCCCTCCGGCCTCATTACTTCGAACACCCGTCCCTGCTAAAATGGGGGTCGCCGTCGCACTGGCCACAGTACGCGTGAACTTAACATCCAGGGAGGGTGTATTGGTGTAAGCATCCAGATTTGTCGCAGCAGAAAGGGCCCCATGGCTGAGGGATATTCCAGAAAGAGCGGGCGCCCCCACGGGGGGTTCAATAATTTGGAGTCCATTTGCAGCGAGTGTTCGAGAGGTGATATGGGGAATGATAGGCACAATAGCACTGCACTCCCAGGGGGCAAGAGTGACCTCCGCTAAGGTTGCAAAAGTAATTCGAGGTACATAGGACGGTCCCACTGCACCATTATAATTGGTGCGAAAAAGAGTGCCTGCAGGAATCGTAATGGCGGCCCCTGCACTTGGAAGACTGGCAGATGGAGTGCCCAAACTGCAGCTGGGTCGAGAAAACATCAAAACTCCTGCAGAATGGGCAAAGTGCAACTGCACGAGGCTCAAGGGATCCGTGGTTGCTGAAAAAGGGCTCAAATAGCGAAAATTGGAGGAACCATTAAATAAATCAGATTTAAAAATCAAAGGATTGATACCAGCACTTGAATTGGAGCGTTTGAGAAAAGGCAGAACTTTGTAAATATTTGAGTTGGGATCTCCTGAAGAAGGAGGTGACGTTGTCAAATCCAAATAAGTAGGGCCCTGGGTATTGTCCATATCCGTGCAAGTTACGGCACCCGTGATTTGAACAACTTGATTGGTGGTGCTAAACGAACTAGGAAATCCGGTTCCACATTCTGGCAGTTGGGAATAAATAGTGGCAGTTTGTTGAAAACGAAAGGCGGCACCCTTTCCTCCGTGATCATCTTTGGGTAAAAAATTGGCAGTCACCGTAGGACTCAGAATGAGGGGCATCCAGGAGTAAACAAAACGCTTCACGATTTTTTTTACTCCGTTAATTGTGAGTTCAACGAATTCTTTTTTTGCCTCGGGATCCAGGGCCGGAATATTGTAGGAGCGAATTTGAGGAATCAAATTCATCACATGGTCCGCTTTGGTCGAGATACGGGTGGCGGGACCACCATTGGGTAAGACAACATCCACAGGAAGTACGTAAGTGTACTCATCCGTTACATCTTCATTTTTCAGATTCAATCGAGTTCCTTTGGGAATGATGGTCTTGGTGCTGCTTTCGACATCTCGAATGAAAGTGACTTGAAAAAAAGGATTATTGGCAATGGCGTCCACAACACTGGATGGCATTAATGGGTTGTGTTCCGCATGGATGCCTGTCAGTGGAGGTGAATCTGCCGGAGGAAAAATGTGTACTATGGAATTAGCCGGAAGATTTGGATAGGGTTCAATAGTGACAGCTTGAAATTCACTGCTTCCGGAAAGAGGTTGTGGTATATCATCAAAATCAGCTACGTCAGCGAGATTCATATTGTCATCATCAACAACGAGCAGTTCAAAATAAAATTTTTTGGCG
>Ga0172367_10008374_pt1 | contig 11562 bp, 8 predicted proteins | sample Lak10m_FD_114542 | JGI IMG/M metagenome (GOLD analysis project Ga0172367, IMG submission 114542) | Freshwater microbial communities from Kabuno Bay, South-Kivu, Congo - kab_022012_10m | ecosystem: Environmental > Aquatic > Freshwater > Lake | place: Democratic Republic of the Congo: South-Kivu...
AAAATGAGGAAATGAGTCTTGCATTCTTGCTCGCTCTTATTCCTGTCATTAGTCTTACTTTCTTTGGTCAAATGGGTCTCTTGTAAAAAAGATATTCTGAACCAAAAGAAAACCGAGTTCTCACAAACTCGGTTTTTTCTTTTTCTTTTTTCAAAATATCAGGAGATATTCTTCTTGTTTAACGCTTGAAACGAGTATTGCTCTCGACAAAGTCCTCTACACGCCTTTGTTCGAGGAATGAATAGAGAATATTCACTACAAAGAGAAGAAGAACAACGCTCAGCACTATACGGAAGGTAAAGAGAAGCGATGCAGGAATATATGAAGCAATTGCTGCATAATATTTCCGCGGTCCTACCAATGGCCCATCTGCTAATAAATCACCTCGCTCTACTACGTTTACTTCTATAGAAGAAGAGAATTTGATTTCTGGAGACTCAAACGGAGATATTCCCCAGATATCTAACAAGGCTTTGCGAATGTCATCAGATTGTACATATTGGGCAAATAAAGTCACTTCATAGACTCGAGACACTGATTTGTCGATATCGAACTTAAAAGTAGGTACATTAGAATCGGTATTCCCTATACCATTCATCCCCCACTCGCTTTGAAACGTGCCTTGGTTTTCTAGAAAACCAGGGATAGTTTTCCTCTCTACTGTAACTTGAGTTGTATCATTATACGCTTCATATATTGATTCACTATAATCCTCACAGTATCCATCATCAGAACATGCTCCAAGATTTGCTATATCCTTGTACTGTCCGAGATATTTAGGCCATAAAACATTCTTATCAGCAGATTTGATCACTACTTTCGGCTCGACAACATTGAACGCTCGTGTCAGCGTTACTAATTTCCCTGATACCGTGTCATTTGCAGTGACCACTACCGTATAGGTATCTCCGACATTGCCTGTAACAGGAAAAAAATTAACATTTGTCTGCTGATCATTCTCACAATCACCTGAAACCCTTTTATTACAAACAAGTGGCTTACCATTAATAGTCCAGTAAAAATTTGAAAGACCTGCAATATCTACCTTGAGTCCTATAATCTCATTCTTTATCACACGACAGATTATCTTTTCAGACGGATCAGTAGTGCCATTACAAATACGAGAATCTGTGTTTAGTTCAACTTTCTTTTTTCCTGTTCCTTGAGGGATTACTTGAAACACATTTATTTTTTCTTCGGTAGAGGTGACATGAATAATAACATCACTATTCCCTTTGCGTATTCCACCTTTTGGAAATGATTCTGTTGCATCAAGTTTAAACCGCAAGTAACCAGTAGCGAGACTAGGAAGATCGAGTTTCACGCTAATAGTATCCAGAGCATTCCCTTTCGTACTACCTAATAAACCTTTAGTTTGAAGATCTTCAGTAATATCTTTTATTCCACTACCTTTAAGAAAATTACTTATACTAGGGGCTGACTCTACTTTCCATTCAAAAAGAATATTCTTTAAGTCCCTTCCAGCATTATTGATCGCTGCTTGTACTACTACAAGATCCCCACTCTTATCACTTCCAGGATCATTAATGGCTTCTGAGGAAGATGCTGAGACACTCACATCGAGCCTTGTAGCTTGCCCTCCTTCCCTCGGATCAACAAGGTTTTTTTCAATACATTTATTATGATCGATATCAGTGATAGGAATAATCACATCATAGCCTTTAATAGACTTTACATAAGCTCCTATATTATCTGCCATTGAGAGAGGGCAATCCTTCTTGGGAAATGCCCACATAATCATCCTCGAAGAATCATCATATTTTGTCGGGGCCAGTGTTGATCCTTCCACAAAAACACTCACTTCGTCTCCAGGCTGGTAATTCCATGTAAATGAAGTTTGATTGAGACCAACAACATTCGCTTCGTCTTTATTTTCATTATCTGCCGTACTTGGATCAGAGGGGTTCGTTCCCCACTTAGTTTCTTCTCCAGCAAAAAACTTACCATCGCCACTAGTATATCCAGGAATATTTGGGAAAAGATGATGACAATCTAACTTAACATCATCTTCACTGAGTACAGAACAAGAAGAGAGTGTGGATCCACATTGGGTTGAAGACGAAGCATCGGCGAGACAACGTGGTTCACCTACATTACACTTGGGAACACCTTGAGAACAAGAAGGATAGCCTGAGATAGAACATGTTGAGGAGGAATAACTAAACACAGGACCACTTCCAGAAGCAGCAGCTGATCCTCCTGTGGCACTCCCTCCTGTACCACCGGTACCTGCCGTTCCTGAACCGGCTGTCGTCACACATGTTTCTACACCACTACCATCTGTCGTACAAGTGGTGGTGCCACCAGTACTCGATCCCGAGGTACCTGCTGTACCACCGGTACCTGTACCACCGATAGCACTACTCGTAATAGATAACGATTCTGGATGAACATCTACATCCTCTATCAAACAGATAGGGCTCTGATCTTTAGGACAACCAAAACCAAAATTCGGTATATTCCCTAATGGTTTTACTAATTCATAATTATCTCCAGATATTGGATCATTGATATAGCAGTGAGGATTCATACCTAACTTATCATCACCACCGAAATGAGCTAAATAGCCATCATTATCCTCATCACCTGATAATGGACCGAGGCCCTGCGTATATCCATTCAAGGCAATAATGCGTGCTGCAGTTATTTTCCAATCTTCAACTGTCACTTTTCCATCACCATCCTCGTCACAGTCTGTATCTGTCGATTTGAGATCACACCCTGCTCGTTTGAGGATCCAGGTATAGTACAAAGCAGGTTCTGCATTTGAAAAATACAATGGGAAAGCTTTCGCAGTAAGTTTCTCTCCTTCTTTGGGATCGTTGGGAGAAAAGTAAAGCATAACTTCAGGATACAGCCCTTTCGATGAAGCTACATTCATATTCTCACCTTGCTCTTGAATAGATTCCACATTGAGATGATATCTCTTTTCCATATCAGAGAGGATTTTGGATGCTGACGGAACAGAAGGTGCTCCGAAAAGAGCAAAAGCAGGAGCGATATCGAGTACGAAGAGTTGCAAAATAATAAAAAAAGCAAGGACTGGTTTGTATTTTTTCGGCAGAAATTTCATAAAATATTTTTTGTTTAAAAGAGAAACAATTAACGATATATAAGAAAAAAAATGTCCGTTAAAAAAATAAATATCCAGCTTGCTGTCAAAGAGTACCAGAGTGATCGTGATCGATATGCAATATATCCTGCGAACGGACAGAAGATGAGTATCGGGGCTTTCTGCCAAGAGAAATCATCCTTCAAGAAAAAAAATGTATAACAAAGTACTGTCTGCATCACTACTGACCATACCCCCCAGGCTTTCAGCCACAGTGTCTGCACTAACCCTCGGAAGAAAACTTCGTAGAGTATCAAAATAATGGTAGAAAGAACAATTTCATAAAAGATAAACCAAAGAAAACTCATTTGTATCAGACGCGGAAGCACATATTGCTCACGAAAAATAGGAAATGAGATCACAAGCGCTATTTCAATTCCACCAGCAAGAAGCAACCCGGAAAGAATAGAAAAAGCGCCCGACCAGAACCGACCTGATTGCAATCCGAGACTGTTCAATGACTCTTCTAAGATTATTTTACTATACAAAATCGGAATCAACAAGAAACAAGCAACACCTACAATAAACCCTTGAAGTACGGGACTAACGTTTTTATTTTCTGTAAATAAAAGAAGGAAGGCTAGTGAAGAAAACACTACTATTCCTGTAACAATGAATTTTCGATAAGCTAAGAATAGTCCCAACATAAGATTTATATATTTATATTCTATATTCTCGCTTCTTCTCTCGCCTGACAAACTCTTTCTAAACGCTTTTGTCTCAAGTGAGATTTTGAAGGTGTCTTATCTTGTGCTTCCTGCTCTTCCTTTGCTTTTTCCCAAGCTCTCTTGGCTAACATATAGAGCACGAATACCATCAGCGTTTCAATAGGAAGGAAATTTAACCCAAAACCCATAGCCTCAACCAATCCAAAGAAGACAACGACTAGACCTCTTGCTATCTGCATATTTCTTCTCGTTCCCTTGGAAGATCGATCAAATATCGTAAGTAAAATCCAAATCAGAGAAGAGAAACAGAGAGTGATAACTGTACCAATACCTGGTAGAGAACCAATCAATATAAAATCGAGGAAGTCTTTGAAAAGAGCTATCATTCCAACACCCCCATAAAGAAAAAGCGATGGTTTTTTCCCAGTGAATTTTGCCTCTTCTGAATCAAAAGCCATATACCAACTATTTTATGTGTCCTCGCTTTTTTACTATTGATTCTTTCTTCTCCTTTATAGTTCTTTTGTTCATTGTTTCTTTTACCGTCATTTGTGTTCTACCGGCCTGCATCAAAATCTGCTTTCGCTTGTTCGATCTCGAGCAACTGACGAGGATCAGAAGTGATAATCTGGTCTTCACTATACGACGCCACAATTTTGATGGCTGCATGTTTCGATCCTGCAAAAAATATACCTTCCCCGACATTACTTTCCAATAACAAAAATTTCTCATGATCAGTCAAATAAAATGTCTCTGCTACAAGATCGATAGATGAGGGTGATTGTCGGAGTAACATTTGCATCGAGGAATTGGTGATGATTGGCTTTCCATAACGCGAAGAAGCAAAATCACCGACATCTTGAGTAATAGTAGTGAGGCCAGTGTAGTATTTACGACAACGCTTCGCGATACCAAAAAGGAACGCTGCTGCATCCTCATGTTGCATCATTACCCATGCTTCATCGACGACGACCATTCTCTGTTTCATATGCGCACGAATTTCATTCCAAATAAATTGCAGAATAATATACATAGCAATCGGTCGTAATTCATTTTCAAGATCTCGTATATTAAAGACAACTAATTGATTGTCTATTGAGATATTAGTCTGTTTGTTTAAGAAACCACCAAAAATACCCTCTGTATAACGCTCAAGACGAGCTGCAAGAGATTCTGCCCCTTCCATATTCTCCAAAACTGCGTAGAGATCAGACATGGTTGGAAATGAAGAAAAAGTCAATTTCGAAAAATCGCTCGATTCATCGATATCATGTATCGCGTACGTTTCTCTTATCGCACGGTCAATGATAGAATCTTCTTCAGGCGTAGTAGAACCGAGCATTAAATGAAGGAGTCCGATAAGATTCGCAATAGTATTACGGAATACGTCCACTCTTTCTTCGCCATTTGTGTTTTTCGGTAAATCAAAAGGATTGAGGTGTACATCAGAAGACAATGAAACTTTGAGAAAAGCTCCACTGACTGCCTCACAGAGATGCTTATATTCATTTTCAGGGTCAATAATAATCACGCTTGATCCAAACATCATCGATCGCAATATTTCGAGCTTCACTGTATAGCTTTTACCGGCACCAGATTTTGCAAATACTACCATATTTGCATTTTCCATTTTGAAACGATCGAAAAGAATGAGGCTATTATTGTGTCTATTGATGCCGTATAAAATTCCTTCATTAGTGGAAAGATCTGAAGAAACAAAAGGAAATGTCGTAGAAAGAGGTTCAGTATTCAAGTTACTCGCGATATCAAGCGTATCCATCGCCAGTGGTCTCGTCCCAGAAAACCCCTGCTCCATACGCATCACTGCTGGCTTGATATAGACCAATTGAGACTCCAAGATTGCTTCAATAGATTGACATTTATCACCGAGTTCCCTTTCATCAGCCCCATACACCGTCATATACAGTCCAAAACGAAAGAATCTTTCGGTACCCTGTTGGAGATTGGTTCGTAATGTTTCGATGTCTTGCAGAGCAGTTTCGAGAACCGGATCGCTGATTTTTCTTTCTTCCGATTCAATACTCATCTGTGATTGTACCTGTGTCGATGATTTACGCAAATTTTTCAGGATCTCCGCAGTATCAATCGGATGGATAAACAATGCTGTATCCATCGAAAAATCAATATTGATGATCGGTGAAAACCAGTTAGTAGATAAGAAACGAGGATACGCAACAACAAAGTACGTCCGAGAGAGTACTTCACCAATCTGCATCGTATTTGCACTGAGACGGATAGCAGGTGGAGAAATAAAATCACGCACTGATGTGAGTCCCTGTTGGTACAATGTTTCTTCCTTCGATTTCTTGTCATCAAAAAAAGAGAACACGGGTTTTTTTGGCGTTGTCTCGGAAGACGATTTTGGATCAGTGAGAGCGATTCCTTCTGGCATGATGTTTTATTATTAAAGAGATGAAATATCTACGTCATTTACATTGTTCAGAACGGTAGTATTAAAGAGTGATGGATTGTAACTCTTATACAAAAGTTCAATAATCTCTTCTGTGTTGAGAGGAGAAACCCTTACACCAGTACCGCTCAATACAGCAGATACATGTTCTACTCGTTGTAAGAGTTGTGAACGATACGTTTCAAAAAGATGTCCTGTGCTCTGCGTTGCTTTCTTTGGTTGAAAAATACCAAGTAGTTTTGTTCCTAGACCACCTTTCTCATCTTCAGAAGGAGAAAACGGAATAACGATATAAAAATATTTTGACATAATGTTGGATACATCCGTGAGGTTCTTGACAAAGATTTTATATTCTGAGATCTGAAAACGAAGGAGTTCATTTTCTTGTTGTTTTTCTACATCTTCGAGACGATCAATATACGGACGAATATCAAAACGACGAGAAGAAACAACTATTTGAACAGGAAAATCAAGAGAATTAAGAAATGACTGATATTGAGCAATAACAGCATTTTGTTCATCTACAGACTTCAGATCAAAATTGATAGAAGACACGAGAAGAATAGAACGTAAAGCACCACTCTTCAGAACAATCACTCCATCACGAATATTCTCTACATCAACGTATTGTTGCGTACTTGATCCTTTTCCTGTTTGTTTTTTCGGTTTCAAAAACTCCATATTTATTTTTTTCTTATTTACATAATAGCATTTATTTCACTTTTCTTCTAGTCCGGATTATCCAGAATATGAGCGAGGGAAGATAATTTCTCTCTATCTATCTTTTTTTCTGTTGTCATAATTACTTCTGTCGGTTGTTTTTTCGGTTCTACATAAGATACTTTCGGAGGTGTTTTTTCCCATACAGCAACCTTGGGACGAAAGAGAAAAAGTATGAAATAAAAGATGAATGTTGTAAACGGAAAACCGTTTGGTCTATAAAAAGCAAAAACAAGAAACAAAAATGCTATAGGAATGCCAAGAATAATAAATAAGGTGGTATCAACATACGAAAATACGACAAGCAAAACTGCTCCCATACTGATCATCCAGCCAAGCTGTTTCCAGGTCAGTGGACCAACGATTTTATCTTCAACACCAATAAATTGTGGGACACTTGACATCATAGAACTTTTCTTTTTATATATATTTCTTTATTACATTTTTATATGCTTATCACGACATCTCAAATCTCTAAACATTCCTATTAGAAGGACGGATAATGAATGGATTAGTACTCCCTTGAGGCATAGTATTTGGTACTGCTATTTTCGTGGGTGGTGTTTCTATTTCTTCTTTTTTAGGAGCAAAAAAAGGAGTTTGTAGAGAAGAATCGTCATTTTTTTGAGTTTTTTCTAACACTTCTCTCTCTGCTGGTAAGATATGTCGTGCAGAAAAACTCACCGTCCCACTGATTGATTCTGTCCCTTCTTTATTTTTTATTGATTCTCTTTGTGTATCATCATCTTCTTGTATGTATGAAGGAAAGGTTGGATTATGTTGTGCAGAAGGAGATACCCCGGTAGATTTCATAGAAAAATCCCGCTTCTCATACACAGGATCTAGAGAGACGGCTTGTAGTGATGGTACGACAGGAGCAGAAGGGTGAAATGCAGGGAAAAGTACTTCTTGATGTTCCGTGTCAATAGTCAAAGGCATATTTTCTTCAATCGATCTCAAAATAAGACTGACATGATCTCTTTCTTCTGCGGAAAGCTTGGCTCCATTTTGTGAACGGAAAAGAAAATTTCCTCGATCGATACTACTATGATGACCAACTCCGAGTTCATCACGATAGTATTTGATCCAATAGAGAAGTGATGGACGGACTGGTTCTGGTTGAGATTTTATCTTTATTCGTTCCTGAGTAATGAGTTGGTTCCCCAAATTTTCATATTTCGATAATGCCTGCAAGAGAGGCATACTCTCTGTGATTTTTTTCGGTGCACTATCTGAAATATTGTCCTCTTCTTGCGGTTTTGGCTGTATCGTCAGGATTTCTTTCTGAATAAACAACACAATATTTTTTGCTTGATTTGGATCTCCACCATTCGTCTTTATGAGCATATTTCTAACCTTCGCTTCGCATTCTTCAATAGCCAATTCCTTGAAAAAAATCTGCCGAACAAAGAAACTCATATAACCCGTAGATGTGTTACTAAGGCCAAATTTTTTCTGAAGTTCTTCCATTTTTAAATACAATTGATCATCAGTCAAAATATCCTGATCTATTTTAGAAAGGAGTCTAAATTTATCCCATTCTTCATTCCCTGCTGATTCTCCAGAGCGAACAGTACCATCGCTCTGGATCATCATCGGAAAATAAATTAAAATTTCATCATTTTCTTCGGTTAACATATCTCTGTACAATACACAGTTATTATATTGAATCATTGACAGCTTTTGTCATATGCTTACGAATTTCTATAGCTCTCCTAGTATCTGAACGATTTGTGCTACGCTGAAGGACTCTCACATATTGAATAGCTTGAGATTGATAAGCTGGATTAGTAAATATATCTTGTTTTGCTACTTCTGCAGGTGTCATACCATTTAGTAAATTATCTATAGCTACCTGAGGGTTGGTTCCTGAAGCCACTTGTGCATTAATCATAGAAGAAGTTTTTCCTTCTTTCCTTAATTTTGAATCAAGTTTTGCTTTCATTGCTGGATTCTTTGCAATAGCATTGTATTGTGCAGCATTTAGATCGAGAGCGCTGCCACTTGCCTTATCGATGAGCGCAGCGATTGCTTTAGTATCATCGCCCAAACGACCTATCGCATCGGACAGTTCTTGTCCGCTCTGATATATTTCAGCACCGGCCCTCTTGGTTATTTCTGCTATTTTCTCCTGGGTAATATCTGGGGAGTTGAGATCAGCATTTGCATATGTCATCGCATTCGATGCTTGTTGCACATCTGCACTATTTCGTAATTTATCTTTCTTTGAAAGTATACGCGCAGCAGCTTCTACTTCTGCTCTATCTGTTGTTCCAGAATGATCGTTCATTCTTCTTCGAAGCTCTGCTTCACTTACACGTTCCTCTTCCATTTTCTTTTCTGCTTCTGCTACTTTCTTATTATGTTGATTTTCTCTGACTCGTTGAAGTCCCTCCTCACCTCCTCCTATACGAGCAGCAATTCTCTCTTCTTTTTGCTGACTCACATCTTTCCAATATTTCGGTGTTACAAACTTTAGGAACCTATTATTCTCAGCTCCTTCTTTAATACCTTTTGCTGTGCCTCGCGTCACTGGATTGTTGTAACTACCTCGTGTCAGGGCATTATTATATGTTTTTCTTCCCAACCATCTAGAAAAAGTCTGTCCTTGGCCAACAACCGAACTCGCTCCAGCGAGAGACATTGTTTGTGCGAGAGACATCGCCATCCAGAGCATAATAATTGGAACAGCAAATACCGCCATTGAAGCAAACCAAGTAGGACTTGTATTTGCTCCTAAATTTTCTGTCGTCGTAACTTTCAAAGTTTTGAATATACCTGTTCTCTCATCCCCGAGAGCACTCATAAACCTCACTGCTACAAGGAGCATAAGCATAGCAGCAGGACCAAAAAATGCGTATTTCCAAAAATTCTTCCACCACATATTTGAGTATTCTCCTAAGCCTGGAATGATCGATGCAACAAATCCAACCGGTGAGAAAATAATTAGTATAACAAGTGCGACCAGACGAATGACGAACATAACAGACAAAACCAAAAGAGTTATCCCAAAAAGAAAGATGAAAATGATCGCAACAAAGAAACGTTCATACCCAATTTCATCTGTTTTAACCGACCCCCCATTTCCAGACCCAGGAATGAGAATATTTTTAATTTTCGAAGCTGATAGTGCTGACTCAAAAACAGAATTAACGGAGTCAGCTGGCTCTCCACTACTCCCTGCCATTATGTTGGCAAAAAAATACATTGGAACATTGGTCATATCGATCAAAGCTCGAGAAACCGGGTAACTAAAATTGATAAACAAAGCTGCAAGTACAATACTGAGCAGTGTCTTCTTAAAATCTTTACTGATTTGGAATACCAATGTAAAAGCTGTATAGAGAAGAACGAGAATAAAAAACAAATTGAAAAAATCACGAATAAACTTCCACATCTCATACACAGCTGATAAATTCATTACCCCCGTTGTTCCTGAATAATTTTCTGGCTTGATAACCCATTCAAAAAGTGTAATTGCAACAGAAGTCAAATAACCAAAAAGAGTAAAAATGCCGAGTAATAATGGTTTAAAAATGAAATCCCACCAGCTGCCCCCACCTGAGTCTGAATATGCTCCTCGTGCTCCCTTCATATCCTCAGAAGTATTCGCCGTAGCCATAGCACTTTCTATGTCAGGGATAGAAGAAGATTCATCATATTGGTATGTATTAGGTGGAGGACCCGCAAAAGCGACACGGACATCAAAAAAAGAAAAAACAACTCCTGAAAAAAGTAAGAGTAGCAAAAACAACTGAATAAAATTTTTATTTCTATTTTTTTTTATAAAACGCATACAACTCTCAAAAATAAGAAAGAGAGAAATTATCTTCTACAGTATATCACAAAAAAAAGAAAAAAAGAAAATGTCTTGTCAACACTTTCTTTTCTCCTCTATTTCAATCGAAAAACTCTTTCTCTTTTAATAGATAAATCCTCTGATAGCACGACTCGACGCGGAGAGAGTCCGCCTACTCGTCTTGGCCCAACCGACATAATTCATCTCGCTCACGGTAATCGTATCCCCATTTACCCTCTCCACAAAAGCCACATGACCATAGAAGCGATTTTCAGTCGTCACCATAATCGCTCCGACTTTCGGTGCTCGTCCTGTCTTGTAGCCGAGTGCCTTGGCCTTATAGAGCCATGTACCTGCATTGCCACTCCATGGCACATACCGCTTCTGTGCGACATACCAGGTGCACCAGCCATACGGAAATCGATGACCCGTTCCAGGCTTTCCTTTCAATTCTCGAAAACCTGAAGAGATATCAGTAGCCGTACCTCCTGTAGAATTTGCATACTGACGGCGTTCTATCGTACCACGAGGCGATGGCTTGGCAATTTCTTCTTTCTTTCCATCAGGAATAATAATCACATCTCCGACAGCGATTTCCCCATTCGCTGGCAATTCGTTAAATGAAATGATTCTGCCTTTGTCTGCCTTAAACGAAGTTGCAATGCTCTCAAGAGTGTCCCCTGATTTCACAGCATAAGAAAATCCAGCAACCGGAAGAATAAAGATCTGATCGCCAGGCTTAATTTCATCCACATTCGCCAAATCATTCGCCCAAAGAATAGTATTCACCGTAATATTATTTTTGGCTGCG
>Ga0172367_10008379_pt1 | contig 11558 bp, 10 predicted proteins | sample Lak10m_FD_114542 | JGI IMG/M metagenome (GOLD analysis project Ga0172367, IMG submission 114542) | Freshwater microbial communities from Kabuno Bay, South-Kivu, Congo - kab_022012_10m | ecosystem: Environmental > Aquatic > Freshwater > Lake | place: Democratic Republic of the Congo: South-Kivu...
CAGCACTCTATATGGAAAGTGTAGGACAAAAACTAGAACTTGTTATCAGTGAATTAAATGAAATTGGTGATATAAATGGTAGACCAGAAACTTTTTATGACACTGTGGAAGAGGCACTAAAGCATCAAAACAATCTTAAAACATTAGAAGATGCTCTAGTACGACGCAGTGAGGAAACTGATCCATATCAAGAACAGATTGATGAACTACGCAATACAGCCATGGAAGAAATCAATTGGGATCGTGTCAATGAACTTACTGCTATAAAAGATCATCAAGAGATTTTAATTAAATTGTTGACCAGCAAGGATAGTTTTATTCGTAAGAAAATTATTGATCAAAACTTGAACTATCTTAATAATAGGTTAAGTTATTATTTGGATCGTATGGGCTTACCACATCAAGTGTTATTTCAGAATGATCTCACAGTGGAAATTACACAGTTAGGACAAGACTTAGATTTTGATAATTTAAGCAGAGGTGAACGCAATAGATTAATCTTAGGACTAAGTTGGGCATTTAGAGATGTATGGGAAAGTTTATATCAGAATATTAATTTATTATTCATTGATGAACTTATTGACAATGGATTAGATTCAAGTGGAGTAGAAAGTGCTCTTGCTGTGTTGAAAAAGATGGCCAGAGAGCGTAATAAAAATATCTACTTGATCAGTCATAAGGATGAACTACAGGGTAGAGTAAACAATGTACTCAAGGTCATTAAGGAAAATGGTTATACCAGTTATGCTACAGACTTGGAGATCATAGACTGATGCATAGAGATGATAGACTGCACGACGAACTAATGGCAGCATTTAGGGAATATTTTAAGGCACATACTGATTGGGTAGAAAAAGGCACACGAGTCTCAGGATTAAAAACACGTAAAACATTAAGTAAAATTAAAAAATTAGCCATGATGCGTAGAGAAGAAATTATGCAATGGCGTTATGCAATAGATAGAGAAAAGGCAGCACGTAAGGCACTTCAAAAGGCAAGTCAAAAGGCAACGCCATGACATACATAATAGATGTCATGGACACATCAAGGCCAACTAGTCACAGAAATTCCAGAGGAATACATAGGCTTCGTTTATCTTATAACTAATACAATATCAGGCAAAATGTATATTGGCAAAAAACTATCAAAGTTTGCCAAAACTACTTACAAGGTCGTAAAATTAAAAAATGGCACTAAGAAACGTAAAAAAATTAAAGGCAAAATAGAAAGTGATTGGCAAGAATATTATGGCTCAAACGACGCACTAAAGGCAGATGTAATAAAACTAGGTCCAGAAAAATTCCAAAGAGAAATATTATACTATTGTAAAAGTAAGGCAGAATGTAGTTATATAGAGGCAAGAGAACAATTCTCAAGGCGTGTATTGGAAAGCGATGACTACTATAACGGACAGATCAGTGTTCGTGTTCATGGTAGTCATATCAAAGGCAAAATTTTAAACGGTTAAGGCTTGGCACCGGCTAAACTTCAGGTGCCTCTATACCTGGACAAATGTATCGCAGGGATGATTTCGCTGCCGTAGCGAGGACTCAGCCACTACCCGCAAGGATGACGATCACTTAACTGCCGTGATTTGGCTGTTTGAATAGGATAAAGGCCAAAAGACGCTGATTTTCAGCACGTTTTACAAATATGTTAGCGTATATTTGTAAAACCGCCGTTGTATGAAGACTGTGCTCGAGGTACCGGACAACCGCCTCTGTAATGCACTAACGCTAATGACTAAGCAACTCGCATAATGTTCTTCGCCCTGTGTGGGCGAAGTGTGACGTCACAATCTGCATAATATTAAAAAAACAAAAGACGAAAAAACTTTTTAGGACGACTAAGTCCTAAAAAAGAGTGAGCGTAGCATCACTCTCCTTAATAAATACAAAATGAAACTTAATGAGTTAATCACTGAACAGGAAATTGCAGAAGGTTGGGGGACGACTTTAGCTACGCTTGGGACAAATCTTTTAGCTAAAGGAGCTAGAACAACACCTCAAAAAATAAATCCTGTTCCTATACCTAAGCCAATAAATTCAAAAGCAGCTCAAGCACGAGCTGGTGCTCAATATGGCGATACAATAATCAGTAAACTAGGTTTTTCTAAAGATTCATGGGTAGGTAAATTACGTCAGAATATGATGGCTAAAGCTATACAACGTAAAGGCCTTAAGGCTCATAATGATGCAGTGATTAATAATATGAAAGTGGCCACTGAGGCTCAAGCTAGAATTAGTAATCTTGGATTAACAGCATTTACTACAACTCTTTTTCTTTATGGTGTTTATGATTATTTAATGACACGCTGGGCTTTAGATGAAAAAGATCCTAATTATGAAAATGAAATAAAAAAACTTAATGGTGAATTTCTATTAAGTTTTTTAATTCCTAGAGTGTTTGGTGCTGGATTAAAATTAACCAGTAAGATGGTTACTGGTATAATAAGGCTCACTGGTCATCCAAGAGCTGCTGAAATGGCTCGTAGATGGGGAGGTCATGTAGCTAAGGTAGGTGAAGCTGCTGCTTTAGCATTTTTTCAAACTGATAAAGGCAAGGAATGGCTAGCCGAATCTACCCTATATATTATAGCAAGAGATTTTATTGGATCTGGTATAGAATGGCTAATAGATTTAGGTAAAGAATATCTTCCACGGGTAGCAGCAGGTGTAGTAGGAGCTGTACAAGGAACTAGTGATTATGTGTCAGGTGAAAAAGATGCAACAAAGGATCCTGGTGTTGATGCATATGCTAATACTGATAGACCTGGTACTATAACAAAGATGATGGATCCTAATTACAAATAATTAAACCAGAGGTAATCCACTCTTTTTAGTAAGCTCTATATTGTTTTTAATAATTTCGTTCATTATCATTCTATCTTCTGGGGTATAGATGTGTAATAGTTCTTGTGCAGTTATGCCGCCTCTCATGTACCAACTTATAGTATAAATATCTTCCTTTAATCTTTTACACTGTAATTCTAGATCATTGAATAAGGTTTCTAAGTCAGAATCCGGCACATAAATTAATTTCTGCCGAAAAAACTTGCTTGGTCCATAGTGACTACTACTTTGCTTTGATGTTCACATTCTGGACATTGTACATTTTGTGTGGGAATATCCCATTGTTGTTTATTTTGTTCCAGTTTAGTTTTAATATTACTAAAATAATCTTTGTCACTATTTCTAACCCAATCACTGATAAGTTCCTTGTCATAAACATTACCATCAGGTGTTTCTATATGTTCTATGCTGATTTCAAATAATTCTAATTGCATATCACCTATACGCTGGTAAATTTCAGTTTGAGCCTTTAGTGTGCCCACATCATCACCACTAGATTCTAGCCTGTTTAGTTGAGCCAACATTTTTTGTAATTTATAGTTTTCTATATTAAATTTAGTAATTTCTTCATAGAGCAACGGCCTAATAATAATTCTCAACTCGCCACAAACAATAGCATTATCATAAGTTTGGCCACTAAGATATGCTAATACATCACTGAGATCTATAGTATAATCATTAATACTTTGACAGTTTGGGCAACGATGACTCACATCCATTTTAGCACCATAACTAGCAATTCTTATGGCTACTAACAAGCAATCAACATCGATACTGGGCATTTTCCAAGCATTTACTATATGCGGACAACAACTTTGTACAACCTTTACAGTACTCTCTCCACTAAAAAGAGCGTCTGGGGTTTTCATAATGATCTCGTCCATACCTGTCATACCAAATATTGGAGTGTTAGTACTAGAACCTTGTGTGCTACCAGGCTCGTAGTAAATTCCTTTACTAGGCAAATCTATATAGATTTTAGGTTGACGAAAGTATTTCTGTAGTGGATTTGGACCAGTCATTGTAGCTCCAATAAATATAGTAGGAACTTATTTATATATGTTTTTTAACCGAGAAAAAATATGGCAGCAACCCCATTAGATCCATTAGTAGAAGGTGCAAGGAAGGGTAAAACAGCTCTAGAAGGACTTGTAACTGGAGCCAATAAGGTCCTTGATGCTCTTAAAAATACTCATGGTACATTTGAAGCATTAAGCGGTACAGGCAATAGATTTAACAATGACATGGTAGAGATGGCAATAGCAGCAGCTAATGCTCGTATGCCATTGAAAGAATTTTCTGAACTATTACAACAAAATAGTGAAAATTTTGCTGCCCTAGGTGGTAATGTAAACAGAGGTAGTCAAGAATTTGTCAAGCTAGCCAAAGAGTTTAATACCAGTGGTCTAGCAGAAAATTTAAGACAGATGGGTTTCAGTGCTGGTGAACTCAATGAAATATTAGCACTGCAAGTAGGATTTCAAAAAAGCTCATTTGACAGAAGCGCAGAAGGACAGAGAAAGGCAGCTGCCGGTGCAGCAGAATTTGCCTATGAATTAGATAGATTAACACAGTTAACAGGACAATCAAGGAGAGATCAGGAGGACAATTTAAAACGAGCCCAAGCTGATATGAAACTTGAGGCCAAGTTTAGAGAGATTGGTTTTGCCAAAGGTCCAGAAGAGGAAGCAAAAGCTAGGGCAATGTTCAAGGAAAATTTTGCTGTATTTGCTGCCAAAGGTATGGGCGACATGTACAAAGAAATGGTGGCCATGAATACTGTGACTTCTCAGAATGCTCAAACACAGTTTGCTATATCAGGTAAAGCAGGTCAAGAGGCTATGAGAAGTGCCATAGAATTAGGCAGAGGTAATACAGAATTAGCCAAAGCTGCAACAGAGCGTGCCGAGATAGAAGTTATGAATCTACAGCGTAGTAGAGCATTCAATAGTATTGCTATGTATGCTAGCGGAACTGTTGGTGAAGTTGCACGTCAAACTATGGCTGCTAATGATAAAGCCTATCACGGTATGCAGGCTACGATGAAAGAATATGGTATTGATGTTAATAATGTCAATGAAGCACTTAAAAAACAAGCTGAAGAAATTAAAAAGGAACAAAATGCAAGATCAGGCATAACCTCAGCCATGATCACAGGAAAGGTACAATTGGAAACTGCCTATGCTGCATTTATGGAAAGAATGCTTGGTGGCATCAATAGGGATCAAAAACTAAATGAATCTTTATTAACTTTTTCAAAACAATTTAGTCAAACTCAGCCAGGTGATCTTCCTAAGGATACAATAAGACGATATGAACAAGCTTTAAAAGAACAAAAGCCTGGAGGTACTCCTGCTAGTGCTGCTAGCGCTCAAGAAATGTATTCTAGAATGATTGGACAAATGGGCGGTGATTTCGCTGTACAATTAGGAGCACAAGCTGCTAAGGGACTTGTAGATGTAACAAAAACACTGATATCAGGAGGTCTTGGTGCCGCTGAAAATATTATTAATGCTGTAGATATTAACCTGTCAGGTGATATCAAAACTGATAAAGAACCAAAGACAGGTCGTGCTGGTGGTACATTAGGCGAAACTGGTAATGTTATAGAACCTAAAGATGTACAAGCTTTATTGCACAAAGGTGAAATGGTATTAACACCAGAGCAACAGCGTAATATGATGACTAATATTAGGACTGATGCTATAGCAGATGTAATGCACAAGATGGTAAACACTGCTTCTAAGACTAGTCCCACTGACACTTTTGCTGTAAAAGATTTGCAAAAGATTGCAAAAGATATAACCAGTGTGGCAAGTAAAGTAGAAGTAATTAATTGGCCAAAGAACTTTACAGGAGCTGCTGCTAACCCTCCAGCTCAAACTAAATCAACAGAAACAAAGCCCACAGAAGTTAAACCATCTGATAAGAAAGAAGAAAAGAAAACTGATCCTAGACAAGACTTGGCCAAGCAAATGCCAACTCAAGCCAGTGTTCGTAGTGTGGATAATCAAATAGACAGAGCAGAAGAAATTAAAAATGCTATGCCCAGTATTGCTAGTTTATTCATAAAAGATCAGGAAGATGAATTAGAAACAGCAGCAGAACAATTTAGTGGAGTATTTAAAGACCTTATTCCTATACAAGAATTAGAAACTACACAGGAAGAATTTAGAAGCAAGTTCAATGAAAATCAAAAACGATTAATTGAAGATTATAAGAATAGTAGTGAAGAAAATAGATTTTTTGCAGCAGAAGAACAACGTGCTGCAATGGAAGAAGATCTTAAATTATTACAGAAGAAAAATGCAGAAATAGAAAGGTTAACAGAAGAAAGAAATAAACGTGAATTAACTGAAGAAGAAGAATCACAACTAGCTGAAGAAACTATGAATAGAGATGCTCTACGTAAATTAGTAGAGGATAGACAAGATCATATTGATGTTATAGAAAATATAGAACAATATGCATATGAGCGTGATTTAGAAAAGCAGGTAGAAAATGCTAAAGCATTTGCAGATCAAAAAGCTAAAGCCCAAGCTGAAGAATTAGAAAGTTTAGGAGGTATAACTGATGCTGCTCTACAGGCAAGACAAGAGTTTTTAAATCAGCTAGATAGTAGTTTTACTGAAGATGAATATGGTGAAGGTGGTGAAGCCATTGGTGGAGAAATGGATTCTTCCTTTGCTGAAGATGAAAGCGAATATGTACAAGCAGCTATACAGGATTTAACAGAACAAATACCAAATATAGGTAATAGTTTAACTGAGTTTATAGAAGATGAATATGGTCTAGGTGGCGATGCTATTGGCGGTGAAATGGACAGTGCCTTTGCTGAGGATGAGGATAGTTATGTAGCAGAAGCACTAAAAGCTTTTAATGAGCAAGTGCCAAAATTAACAACAACCTTTAATGAATTCAGTGAAAATGCCGAAGAAGATGTGGATAGCACTAGTGAGTTTAATGGATATAATGATCCAGAAACTGCTATAACTGACTTGACAGAACAAATAGCTGGACTAAAAGAATTTGAACAAGATGAGTATGGTCTAGGTGGTGAGGCTATCGGTGGTGAAATGGATAGTTCCTTTGCTGAAGATGAATATGGTGTAGGAGGAGAAGCAGTAAATGAAGCTGCTCAGAATCTAGTTGATCAAATTCAAGGGCTTAAGGAATTTGAAGAAGATGAATATGGCGAAGGCGGTGAAGCTATTGGAGGTGATGATAACGGTGATGATTATAGTGGAGCCAGTTTATTAGAAGATCTAAGAAATCAAATTCCTGATAGTATGATGGATGACGCTGCATATGCAGCAGGACCAGGTGATGCCAGTATAGCAGGTATGGATTATGCAGATGGTGGACCAGGTGATTCCAGTATAGCAGGTATGGATTATGCCACCGAACAAGATAAAAGACTAGAAGTTTCTGGTATGGATAAAAAAGGCAAACCTCAGACTGAAAGTAATTTTACTCCAATCACTATGGATATGTTTACTTTAGGACCAGATGGTTTACCTATTGCTAAACCTAAAGCAGAAGCTAAAACTATACCAGCAGCAGTGAAAAAGGATGAAAATCAAAGTGACGCAGAAACTAAAAGGTTGCAACGTCAAAATGATGCTAAAAAAGTTGAAGATGATAAAAAATCTGAACCTAAAACAGCTCAACCTGAAGCAAAACCACAGAGTAAAACTCTTGACGATGTTGTAAAAACTTTAGAATCATTAAATACTTCTATAGGAAAGTTGACTCAAAAAGTTGAGGAAACTAGCAACAAAGAAATAAGCGCCATGAAATCTATGGACGGAAATCTATTTAAAAGGTAATTTATATGAGTTGGCGTAGGCATTTTAATCCTGTTGACACTAGCGATCAACAAAGCTTGAGCGTACTAGGAAACCTAAATAATGGAAATAGGCCAGGACCAGCACGTAGTAATTACAGTAGTTTTTTACCTGACATCTATGTAGGAACTCCTAATCGTATTGAAAGATATATGCAATATGACACTATGGATATGGATCCAGAAGTCAATGCTGCCCTAGATATTTTAGCAGAATTTTGTACACAGAAAAATAAAGAAAACAATACAACATTTAGTCTAAGTTTTAAAGATCGTGCCACAAATAGTGAAATTCGTGTGCTACGTGAATACTTACAACAATGGTTTAAGCTACAACATTTTGATACTAGATTTTTTCGTATCGTAAGAAATACTTTTAAGTTTGGTGATAGTTTTTTTATTCGTGATCCTGAAACACAAAAATGGTTTTTCGTAGATCCTGCTAAGATGACTAAGATTATTGTCAACGAAAGTGATGGAAAAAGACCAGAACAATATGTGGTTCGTGATCTAAATCCAAATTTTAAAAATCTTGTAGCTACTCAAATACAAAATAGTCCACAACAAACCAACAATCGTGGCAGTAATTATATTGCCGGTGGTGGTATGAGTCGTGGTGCTACTGGAGCATATCCAACCCAGTATGGTGATCGCTTTAGTTTAAATGAAAATGAGGTAGCAATTGATGCTGCTCACGTTGTACATTTAAGTTTGAGTGAAGGTCTTGACAATAATTATCCATTTGGTACTAGCCTGCTTGAACAAGTTTTTAAAGTATACAAACAAAAAGAATTACTTGAAGATGCTATTTTAATCTATCGTATACAACGTGCTCCAGAACGTAGAATTTTTTATATTGACGTAGGCAATATGCCTAGTCATATGGCTATGAGCTTTGTTGAGCGTGTAAAAAATGAAATACATCAGAGACGTATACCTAGCCAAAATGGTGGAGGAATGAACATTATTGATAGTGCATATAACCCATTAAGCATAGGTGAAGACTACTTCTTTCCACAAACAGAAGGTGGTAGAGGCAGTAAGGTAGAAACGCTTCAAGGTGGACAAAATCTTGGTGAAATTGACGATTTGAGATATTTTACAAATAAGTTGTTTAGAGCCTTGCGTATACCTAGTAGCTATCTTCCTAGTGGTCCAGATGACGGACAACAACAATATAACGATGGTCGTGTAGGTACAGCATACATTCAGGAACTGCGTTTTAATAATTATTGTATGCGATTACAAACATTGTTAACAAGTGTGTTTGATGAGGAATTTAAGAGATTTTTACATTATCGTGGTGTAAACATTGATACAAGTTTGTTTGAAATAAAATTTCAAACACCATTAAACTTTGCTGCTTATCGTCAAAGTGAGATGGATGGACAGCGTATCAACACTTTCAATACCATACAGGCAGTGCCCTATATGAGTAAGCGTTTTGCGTTGAAGAGATTCTTAGGATTAAGTGAAGAAGAAATAGCAGAAAATGAAAATTTATGGCGTCAAGAGAAGGGTATGGCACCTATAACTGGTACAGATGCTAGTGGTGAACTACGAGGAGCAGGGCTCAGCGCAGCAGGTATTGATAGTGATTTGGAGATGGCCAGTGATACTACAGCACCTGAGGATATGACAGCAGGGATGCCTGGTGGTATAGCTCCAGAAACAGGATTAGCAAGTCCTATGGCAGCAGCTCCTCCAATGTAATAAATACACTATGATTCTTCGAGAACTATTTTACTTAAATCCTGAAACACAGAAAATTTCTAATGATTTTAGATTTGATTCTGCACGGGATGTAGAAGAATTACAGCGCAGTGACACAAGAAAAACCAGACTAACCTTAAGACAGATAAATGATTTACGTAAGGCGTCAGAATCGCACATTTTAGAAACGGAAGAAGAAATGGAGTTCGTTCAAAAAATGTACGGTACTGAACCTGCACAGCCTGCCGCTTAAATCATTTATAAGGATAGTTTATGATACACCCACCTATTGATGGCCTAGTATGCCAGCAACACGAGAATTTTCAAGCACCTTTTCGAGTATTTTTTAATGAAATAAAACCTACAACAGTAATAGAAATAGGTATTGGACAAGGTGCTACAAGCCTAGCATTAAACAGAATTTTAAAAGAAGTTGGACACGAATACCAAATGATCAGTTATGAGCTACATCCACAAGGATGGTATGCAATGTTGAGTAATGAAGGTATTTTAGTTAGAATTTGTAATCTTTTTACAGATGATTATAGTGCTCTGCGTGAAAGTAATACAGCAGAGATAGTAGGAAATATTCAACGATCAGGTACTACTGTGTTAATGTGTGACGGTGGTTTGAAGAAAAATGAAGTAAATTTTTTAGCAGATTACTTAAAGCCAGGTGATTTTATCATGGCACATGATTATTGTAGAACTGTTGAATATTTTGAAGAAGCTATTAATAATCGTATATGGAATTGGTGTGAGATCACTGATGCTGATATACAGGACGCTATGGATAGAAATAATTTTCAAGATTATATGCGTGACGAATTTCAGAATGTAGCTTGGATGTGTCGTCGAAAACCAGTATAATACGTAGTTTTGTGTTCGGCAATGGCAGAACACGATTAAACATTGATTTTGATGAGGTTCGTTCATACGGACCTATCTATGCTTGTAATGCTGTTTATAGAGAATATACGCCAGATTTTTTAATTGCAGTTGATCGTAAAATGATTAACGAAATAAAAAATTCTAATTATAATACTTCAAATGTGTACACTTATGACAATATTGATCGTAGACAATATAAAAATTTTAACTTTATAGAACCTAATTTAGGATGGAGTAGCGGACCTACTGCTCTTTATTTGGCCTCAAAGACTATGCCAAAGGAAGTTTATATATTTGGGTTTGATTTTGAAGGATTGAATGGTAAGTTAAACAATGTATATGCCGATACTTTCAATTATAAAAGTCGTGATGATAAAGCTACATACTACGGAAATTGGATAAAACAGACAGAAAAAGTTATAAAAGATAACCCAAATATAAAGTATATTAGAGTAACTATTCCAAATTTCTTCGAAGTCAAATGGCCATATGATAACTATAACCAAATACTATACGAAGATTTTAGAAAAATGATGCTAGAGTGGAAAAAAATTCGTTAATTTTAGCCTATAATACACCGTTTTTTTAAGTTATATGTAAATAATACTTGACAGCTCATTACCTATAGGAGAACAAAATGGGAGATCGTTCAAAGTTCGAACAGATGCTTGAGTACCTTATTAACGATGAGGAAGCCCGAGCACGAGAATTGTTTCATGATATCGTCGTGGCCAAGAGCCGCGAGATTTACGAGAATTTATTAGCCGAAGACTTTCAAGAGGAAGAAACAGAAGAAGCTCGTGATAACGACGATGATGACGTCGAAGAAAATTACGGCATGGGTGGAGATATGCAGCCCCCTCAAGAACCAGGTATGGAAGCCTTCGGTGGTGATGCATCAGACGACATGTTAGGTGACGTTGGTGATGAAGGTGATGATGAGATGGACATGGACATGGGTGGCGACATGGATAGTATGGGTGGCGACATGGATATGGACATGGGCGACGGTGATGATGGACTAGGTGATAGACTAGACGATCTAGAAGCTGAATTAGCTTCGATTAGAGATGAGTTTGAAACAAAATTAGGTGGCGATGAAGAGGGCGGCGACATGGGTGACATGGGCGGCGACGAAGAAGGCGATGATATGCCACCTATGGGTGATGAAGAAGATGACGAAGTAAAAGACGGCATGTTCTATGAAGAAAGTGATGAAGATGATAAAGATAAAGATGAAGATGATAAACAAACTG
>Ga0172367_10008381_pt1 | contig 11557 bp, 8 predicted proteins | sample Lak10m_FD_114542 | JGI IMG/M metagenome (GOLD analysis project Ga0172367, IMG submission 114542) | Freshwater microbial communities from Kabuno Bay, South-Kivu, Congo - kab_022012_10m | ecosystem: Environmental > Aquatic > Freshwater > Lake | place: Democratic Republic of the Congo: South-Kivu...
AAGAAACTCTCGTGGATGGGAGCTTTCTTCGAGGTCAATCAGGGAGCAGCCGATCTGACTAAGGAAAATTTTTCTCACGCGTCGGGTGTACTGATCGACATTGACCAAGGCATCCCCGACATTGAGCGCTTCTTAGATCAGGTCGCTCTCGCTTTCCATGACGTAACCTGGGCGTGGTGGGAAACTTTGCAGTCAGTCAAGGGCAACCGACGCGTGAGATTACTATTGCCCTGCTTACTCCCTTTGACTGAAGGGGAGAAAGCAGCCCTCTGGTCGCAAGCGGTTCTCAAGCTGGTCGATCAGGGCTGTCCTCTTCCGGATAAATCCAGTAAGTCAAGCGTCGGTTTACATGGCCTACCTATTCACGGGTACGGTTGGGGTGTGGTGAACCCCGACGCTGGCTGGATAGATCGGGAAAGGTGGGGAGCAGCACCAGCGGTTTTACCCTTGGGTCTTAGTGCGCAAATGCAGGCGCAGGAGTTACCGCCGGATACGGTGTTAGTGGCGGAAGATGGGACACCATTCAGCCTCGGGGATGTCACCCCCAAGCTGATCAAGGAGCTTGCCCGTGAAGGGGAGAATAAGATCCGGTGTTCATGTCCGGTAGAAGAAACGGAGTCTATGTCCGCGCTTTGCCAGATCAGTAGGGGCCGTGTGCAAGTGGTCTGTTCTGCTGAGCACAATCACGGAACGGGGCAAGTCTGGTACGCTACAGGGAATAAGGCGCCTAACCCGGTTCCTGCCTCGGTATCAGGAGGATCGGGTAAACCCCCTCCCAGTAGCGGATCGGGTGGTGGTGGGTCTTCTGGGAAGCACAACGGCTATCTTATTCCCTGGCCTTTCAAGGTATCAGGTAAGGCACTGGTCAAGGTGCTCCCTTCTGCGGAAGGAAAGAGCGAGGCGTTACTCGACATCTGTTCCCAGGTCCCGATCGTGACCACCCTATACCTGGATAGCGAGACTTCCGACGAGTGGTGGCAGGTAGAGTGGACTGGAGTACACGGCCCAGCCAAGGTAACAATACGCAGAGACGATGCTGCCTCTGCCCAGAAGTTGACAGAGCGTGCGGGGAGAGTCGGTCTTGACCTCCACGAGGGGAACAAGAAGATTATGACCCAGTATCTCTCAGCTTTCGTGGGGGCTAACCACGACATTATACCCAAGCAGTCTATCACCAGTCGGTTAGGCTGGTTCGATAACGGCTTTATGTACGGACAGGAGTGGCTATCGTTTGACGGCTCCCACAAGGAGCTTGTCTGTCGAGGGGGAGAGCAAGGGATAGCCAAAGCGCTACACTCTGCTGGGAACTATCAGGATTGGATCGGTGGGGTCAAGCTACTGCTGGCCTACCCGATTGCGTTCGCGGGTATGCTTGCCTCAGTCGCTTCTGGTCTTCTTCCGATTGTAGAACCCTCGCTATCCTCCGTGTTAGAGTGGGCATCGTCTTCTGGTACAGGTAAGACGGTATCAATGCGCATGGCTGAGACGATCTGGGGACAGCCCGAGGAGATAGAGTCTGCCTGGGATCTGACCAGCGTGGGCTTCGAGTTTAGGGCCGCGTTCCTTAGTTGTATTCCTCTGTATCTCGATGATACTAAAAACAGAGGGACTACGAAGAACAGCATTGATGTAGAGAAGGCGGTATATAAGGCGGTCGCTGGGGAGGGAAAGGTGAGAGGCACCCCCGGAGGAAACACTCAGGCTCAGAATCATTGGGCGCTGAACATGTTGTCTACGGGAGAGGAGCCGATCTATGGCATGACACCGAGTGGAGGGGCCAGGGCACGTATCGTCTCTCTCCAGTTTCCCCCCTTTGGGATTGATAGCAAGGGTCCAGTCAAGCAGACGGTCGGCCCTATCGCCAGCTTGATCCTCCCTAACTATGGTCACTTTGGAAGAGAGCTTGTCCTCTACGTAGCGAAGAGGAGGGGCCGGTTCAAGGCTGCCTATGAGAAGTTCCGTGACCAGTGGGCCAAGAAGTTAGCGGGTCACTCCGTAGCAGACCGGGTATCTATTCACTTCGGTATGCTTGAGGTAGCCTCTCGTACAATGGAGGCGGTTATCAGGCAGGTTGATCCTACGTTTACGATTGACCACCCGGTAATCCTCGACGAGTTGAAGCGTGCTGCTATCTCTGTAGACGCTGCTTCTGGTGAGGTGGACCCAATAGCCCGGAGTAGAATGGACTTCTATAACTGGTGCCTGCAACGCCGGTCCCGCTTCTGGACATCCGGAGGAGACAAACCTCAAGGCGTTATACTTGGCCGATGGGACGGGGCTGATAACTGGGAGACGATCTTTATTCTTCCTGACGCTATCGCGGAGTTCTTGAAGATGAGCAGCTATCACTTTGACGCCCGCTCACTTGCGAGTAAGTGGGCTGACCTTGGCTTTGTCTCCAAGACTGAGACAGGCTCTATCACGCAGCAGGTCAGGTTCTCGTCTGGCAGGGCCTATATGTATGGTATCACGAAAGGAGCAGTCGATGGACTTATGCGCGAGGCATGACCTGATTATCAGGTTAGGGAGTAATCAGCGCTTTCTCGAGAAGGCAGACAAGCCTATTGATCTGCTCTTGTCTGATCCCCCTTGGGGAGCAGGCACGCAGAACATGAAGACACCTTATGTCTATCAGGATAATCCCGAGAATAGGGACGCGGTGATACTACCTCTGGCCGCCTACGCTGGTAGGTGCGCAAAGACAGCGCTCATAGCCTGTGACGATCGATGGCAGCCGTACTGGACGATCGCGCTCAGAGATCAGTTGTTCAATACCTCACTCATAATCTGCGAGTCTGAGTTAGGAAACCCTGGTAAGAGGAACTTCGGAAAGAAGCATTACTACTGGGTACATGCTTGGAGAGGGGAGGCGCCTACGTACTTTGACTATGACGCCCTGCCTGTGGTGGACAGGAGAGACAAGATAGGAGAAGGCAGAGCCAAGAAAGCCTGTTCGGTAATCCGGACTACGATGAGCAACACTGATCCTGAGCGAGTCTCAGGGTTCGTGGCTCAAAAGCCTATCTGGCTTATGGAGGCTTTCATCCGTACTCTGTGCCCTTGGAGGGGGGTCGTTGTCGATCCCTACGTGGGCACTGGCTCTGTCGCTATTGCCAGCTTTCTGACTGGCAGAAACTTCTTCGGGTTTGAGGAGAACCCAAACACTTACCGACTTGCTGAGGATAGGCTGAATGACTACAGACATAATAGAGAGAAACTTCTCCGGATTGAGGGGTCGCCATGACACGACTACATAAGCTGTATCGAGACGGATCGATGGACTGGGCGCTCGACATTCCCGGTGTCTGGCAGCGGGCCAGGGGGGTAGAGGTTCCGGACAACGTGATCGCCTGGGCTGACGAGCAGGAATGGCTGAGCAGGTTCGCTCGTGAAGAGGCTCAGCTTGAGAAGCTGATCCCTAAGAAGATTCTCGACAAGCTGCTCCCTCACCAGAAGCTCGCGTTATCTAAGCTCTGTCCTTATGACAGGCGTTATCTGTTCAGCCCTCGTGGTTCTGGGAAGAGTCTCATGGGCATGGTATGGGGAAAGATCAAGGCAGCTTCCGGGTTACCGTTGCTCGTGATAACAAGAGCGGCTGCCAAGCTGACGATCAAGGCAGAAGCCGAGAAGTGGTTTCCCGGAACAGAGGTAGTGGTCTTGAAGACCAAGACTGCCGTATCAGAACGACGCAAGCCAGCGGCCAAAACGATCTACATAACCGGCTGGGAAACTCTCTCAGATTGGAGAGAGGTACTGGTCAAAGACTTCGCAGGTGCGGCGGTAGTAGTTGACGAGGCTCATATGGCCAAGTCTCCCAAGAGAGCTAAGAAGACCACTACCGAAGACGGAGAAGAGGTCTGGCTTGATCTGGATAACATGACGGCATCGGCCCTGGCTATCTGTCAGGCAGCGGGGCACGTACTTCTTATGTCAGGGACCCCTGTTCCCAATACACGTATTGATCTGTGGGGCCAGCTTACGTGTCTGGACCGTTGGGGTTGGGGAGGTAAGCACGGTTTCGGTATGCGCTATTGTGCGGGGGAACACAACGGCTATGGCTTCGAGTACAAAGGGCAGTCGGAAACAGAGGAGCTAAAGCAGCGTCTCGCGGTTGTCATGTACACAATCCCGCAGGATGCAGTCAGGCACCACTACCCTCCGAAGAGGAGGCAGGTAATCCCACTGGCATCAAGCGACGTGGGGGAACCGGCTACTGGACTGAAGAGAGAGATCGCTCGCCAGATCAAGGCGGCGAAGAACGGTAACCAGGAAGCGGTTGAGTCTGCGTATGAGCTACAGCTACAGGAGACAAGTTCTCGCAAACGGCCCTGGTTGATCAGGGAGGTAGTAGAGCTACTGAAGCAGCGCAACAAGGTGGTCGTCTTCTTCGGAAGGCACCTCGATTGCGAGCTATTCGATGAGGAGTTGCGTAAGGCCACTGAAAAGCTGGGCTGTCCGATCTGGATGAGTCACGGGGGGAATAGCACTGAGCAGAAGAGAGAGACGCAGCGTGTGTCATACATGGCCCACGACAGAAAGAAGACAGGCTGCTGTCTGATCGGAACAGGGGACGTATGGGGAGAGTCGGTCAATCTCCAAGATACCGACGTTGCCTATATGGCGATGCTGCCATACACTCCGAGGCAGATTCTTCAGCGAGAGGATCGGTTCTGCCGCATTGGCGGGATGGTCCCAGTCTTGATCGTGTACCCATACATTACGGGGAGTGTTGAAGAGGTAGTCAAGGCGAGCCTGTCGTTTGATAAGATGCCCGGAGTAGAGGGATTGTTAGAAGATTCCTCTGCGGGAGACTGGATCGCCAGCTTCAAGCCGGTTACAGGACAATCACTGTTAGAGCGTCTGACAGCTAAACCCGGAGAAGACGATGATTAGGCCCATGTTCACAACAGAGCAGAGAGAGGGAGGATCAGTTACGAAGATCGCTCCCGCTGTAAGTGCTTTCTTTGACTGGCTGAGAACGCCGATGTACGATTCTCATCGTTACTTGGGGCAGCCTCTCTCAGTCTGGGCATTGTGGGGGTTGGGGGATATGCCTGTAGTCTATCATCCCCTATCCACGTGGAATGGTTACAATAACCCCTTTTACTACCCTCCTGCTCCGATCAATGTGCGCAACTATAATAGCGACATACGCTATATTCCGATAGAGTTCTCCTTGTTTTACGCTACACGCGTTCCTCGGTTAGTGGTCACAATCTCGAGGGCGCATTGGGAACAGGGGTCACTGGCCTTCGTGAATGGGACCCAAGACATCGAGTACACCATGCCCCAAGTCCGATCGGTGGTATCTGAGTTTATGCGGAAGGTGTCCTCTAATCCGGAAGCGGTAAAGGTATTCAATACATTCACCGGATGCCATCTGCCAAGACTAAATCACGAGGTGCATTTTGAGTAGAGTCTTATTTGATTGCGGCCCATCTACCCGAGGCTGGCACCGCTGGTCAAGGATGGTTCAGTGTCTCCGGGCGTTCAAGCTCGATCAGCAGAAGGACTGGGCTGCTCTCGTGAAGCGTCCTCCTCTGGCTCAGGGGGAGCTTTTGCATATCGGCATGGCTCACTTCTACGCAGGGGTAGCTATTGATCGAAGGGGGCAGGTATGGGTAGGAGCTAGAAAGTACGAGGACAAAGCAGGATTCTACACCTGGGAAGAGGCGATCCCCATCTTAGCGGAGAAGTACGACATCTCTGAGCATGTTCCCCTTGTGATGGCGTTCATGTACGAGTATGTACAGAAGCCATCCTATCTGCTAAACGATGTGATCGCTCTGGAGTACGAGTTACAGACCCACCTTCCTCGACTACCTGCTGACCGTGACTTATACACTCAGCGAGCGGACCTGATCTGCAAAGATGATCAGGGTCGGTATTACATCGTAGACCACAAGAAGGTGCATAGTGTAACTTCTCGGACATTCGATCAGTTTACGCTGGACGGCCAGTTTCTCGGGTACGCTGCCTTAGGACGTAAGCTATGGGGCCATGACTTCCGAGGAGTCTTCCTCCATCGGTGTCACCTTGAGTCGAAGGTAGCAGACTGCCGCCCGATCAACTCAGCCCCCGAGGCTGTTACCGGGCACTTCTCCAATCTCGTTGCGTGGGAGAGAGTACTGATCCAGTTAGAGCAGGAGCAAGCTGACCCGTTCGATTATCCTGCGTCAACAAGTGAGCATGTCTGTCACGGCAAGTATGGCCCATGCGATCATATCAATAAGTGCCGTTACGGATAGGGTTTATTGACGGTCAGATTTTGGTCTGACCTTTTATTTTCTTCTTGACAACAGTTAGCAGGGGGATAGATAGAGAGGGCTGGAGCAAGGGGATCTATGGTGGCTAACCGGAAGTTAGCGGGTTTTCTTCCGGGCACGGGGCGTCTGGTCCCCTTGCCTCCGGCTTTTCAAGAGAGGAAGTGAATGGCACAGAAGAACACGGGAGTCAAGCTCCTTTTGTATGGTCCGCCCAAGTGTGGGAAGACAGTAACCGGCGCCGCTTGTGTCCAGGGCACAGGCCGAGCGCTCAGCGCGCCCGGGGCGTTGGCCTCTATGGGCACACTATACGGGTTACCCGACCCTGTATCGGGACTGCCCGAGCAGGTGGGGTATAAATGGTCCGATGTGGTGAGGACTCTCAAGGCCGCCTCGGCGAAAGTGAGCGCTTGTCCGATCCTCTACATCGACGATGCCAGTTTGAGCGTTCAAGACTACGTAGAGGCCAACTCTGCTAAGTCTCAGTGGGATGGGATCGATGCTGCTACGACCAAGCTGACCCAGATCCAAGACCTGTCCGATGAGTACGTGGATAAGGGAGGGATTGTGGTGTGGACGTACCACGAAGCCAGTCGCCGTAAGGTGGCCGGTGAAGATATGATCGGTGGCCCGTTCGCTCCTGGGCGTATCCCCAAGAAGATCGCTCCCCGTATGGACATTGTACTGCGTGCAGTCCATGAGCCTTCTCAAGAGCCTTGGCCTTGGGTTATGTGGTCCCAGGTCCGTAGTGACTGGACTGCTGGCGATCGTCTGAACGTGTTTCCGGACTGTTGCCCGATGAACTTGCCGGAGGGTCTGCGCCACGCAGGCTATGACATTCCTTATGCTGAGTGCATGAAGCCTCTTGCGGGAGCGGTGGAATCGTTGGCCCAGGCCCTCGCCAAAGACCCCGATAACCACAAGCCGATCTGTCGTTCCGTAGGTGAGCAGCTATTAGAGAAGAAGGCTAACCCTCTGCATGTTCGGCTCGTGATCAACGATGGGATCGCTCGGCACTTATTCCGGAAGATCCCGGATGTTCTGGGCTGGCTGTAAAAATCTGGTCCTGCCCTCTTGCAGGGTCCGATAGCAAAGGTTATCAGTTTAGTACCCTCTCAGGAATAGGCCCGATCCTGAGGGGTTTTCATAGGGTCACGGAGAAGTCAATGGCATTGTTCCAAGTCGATATGCGGAATGTGGAAGAGAAAAAGCCGATGGTCTGGGGTGCCCCTCAAGGCATCTACAAAGCCCGGATCAACCGACTGGCGCTGGTTCACGTGGAGGGGAACCAGGGGGAAGGCTGGGATCAGATTGAATGTGACCTCGCGTTGCAGACCCCTTTCTATGACCGGATGATCCGGCTCAAGTTCTCTCTCGAGAAGCGGTTGGGCTACTTCTACAACTTCCTGAAAATGGTAGGGGTGCCTGAAAACACCTTCAAGAATCGGATCTTCGAGGTTCCTGACAACCTCATCGGGAAAGCCTGCTATCTGGACTGGACCCCCCGGCCCATCGACCCCGATACCGGGAAAGTCCAGAGCGGCACCTACGACAGCGCGATCTTCCTGACCGTTGCTCAGTTCGAGGGTGCGCTCAAGTCCGGCCAAGCCGTCAACCCTGGCAGTACCCCGGTCGCTCAGACCTCGCATGTTGCCAAGGTGGATCTGGATGAGGCTCCTGCTCCCGTGCAGCAGCGTCAGGCTCCCCCTGCTCAGCCCGTGCAGCAGCGTCAGGTGCAGCAGGCTCAGCCGCCTCAGCCTCCGCAGCGTCAGGCCGTGCAGGATGACGACGACATCCCCTTTTAGTGGGTAATGCCTCTCTGGTGAGCGCCCCGGAGTAATCTGGGGTGAGGGGTTCGAGTCCCCTGTGGCTTATGAGGATCAGAATGTTTGCTCAGCGCCCGGTGTGCCAGTCTTGCGATCGGTGTGTGCTAAATAAGCCGGATCTACCGGCGATCAAGGGGGAGGGTAACTTATCAGGGATCGTCTTCGTAGGCGCGTTTCCTGCTGCTACTGAGCTTGAAACGGGTATCCCGTTCTCAGGGCATAGCGGGAAAGTCTTACTCAGCGCGTTGCGTGCCGTTGGCCTACAGCGGAAAGACGTAGGCATGACAGCGGCGATCGGATGTAACCCACCGGCTAACGATCTGGCACTGGTCTATCGCCGTTTGCGTGTCTCCAGACTGGAAACAGCACGGAAAGAGAAGGAAGAAAAAGACCGGCTCAGGCAGGCCAAGAAGGAAGGACAGCAGATCACCCTACCCCTTCCCCTCCTCACCCCTAAACAGGCTCCTATAGGCCGATTGGGCCCGATTGAGGCATGTTCTGACCGGCTTGTGGACGACCTCAAATATGCCCGGTTCATCGTGGCTTTGGGGCCAGAGGCAGCGTCAGCTATCCTCGGGAAACGCCAGAGCACCGACGCTATCCGAGGGTGTGTCAAAGAAGTGGTGATCGGGGGGAACACAATCCCCGTAGGGTTTACTCACAATCCGGCGCGTGTATTGAATGACTTAGCTGAGACTGGGACATTCAACAGCGACGTAGCTAAGTTTGTCGCGATGGCCTTCTATGGGCTATCATTCACAGAGAATGAGGTTAGGATCGCGGATACGCTTGCTAAGATTGGCAAGGGCCTGGACTGGTTAGAACGTCACTACAAAGAAACCCAGGAGCCTATATCTTACGACGTAGAGACAGATGATAAATCTGCTATCTACGCAAACCTTCGGTGCATTGGTTTTACGTTGGGAAAGCAGACGATCATTGTTCCTATCCGTAGGATAGACGGCTCGTTACCCTTTGGGCAAGCAGGGTATAACTGGACGATTGACAGGCTACGTAGGTTCTTCCCTCAAGTGGAGGTAGAAGGCCACAATGCAGGCCAGTATGATCGTATCAAGATAGAGACAGAGATTGGGGTTACCCCGAGGCTTCGCTGGGACACCTTGATCCTCGATGTACTCAGGAACAACGAGACGCCTCACCGCCTTGGTTACGTGGCACCGTTACTAACGGCGTTTGCCGATGCCTGGAAAGAAGAACACACCGCCACTCAAGAGACGGACGATAACCGGCTCTATGTCTATTGCGGAAAAGATACAATGGTCGTACCAGAGATCAGGCGCAAGTCTCTGGCAGCAATAGAGCTTCGAGGCCAGTCTCACCTCATCCCACGTGAGATGATGCTACAGGAGATTGGGGTCAAGATGACCCGTCTCGGGATGAAGATTGATCTTCCAGCAGCAAGGCAGATGGAGGCTGATTGCGAGGCAGAGAAAGAGAAACATCTCTCGATTGTCCGTCAACACACCGATCCGAAGTTCAATGTGAACAGCAGCAAGCAACTCGCTAAGCTGCTCTATGAAGACTGGAAAATCCCAGTGCCCCACTACTCGGAAGAGACAGGCGAACCGAGTACAGCGGACACCGCGCTACGTCATATCCTGATCCACAAGACAGGAGACAAGGATCAGCGGGGATTTATCAAAGCAGTAAGGAAGATCAGGACTTACGAAAAGCTCCTTGGGACTTATCTCCGGCCTCTCAGGCCGATCACTGAGACTTATCTCAAGCCTGACGGAGAAGAACACCGGGGCTGGGTACTTCCTGACGGAAGATTGCATAGCTCCTATAACCGGCTTCCTAATACTGGCCGGTATAGCTCTGCTGATCCCAACGCCCAGAACATTCCCCCCATTCTCCGTAAGCTGTTCATAGCTGAGCCTGGGCACAAGCTCGTAGGTTGTGATTCCGGTGCGATCGAGCTTCGCCGTATGGCAGAGCGAGCAGAGGCAAAGAAACTTCTGAGCTTGCTAAACACTCCGGGGATTGACATTCATAACGAAACGATGGAGTTCGTCTACGGGCCGGGGATCTGGCAGTTACCGGGCGCTCCTAAGAACAGAACAAAAAAAGGCGACCCTGCTTCCGTGTTCTATAATACCAGGGGACTACTGAAAAACATCAGGTATGCCTGGATCTATGTTGCCGGTGTCCTCCGTATCTGGGAGCAAGTAACCTCGGCAGAGGATGATATGGGTACTCTGCTATATGCTGACAAACAACCGGAGGACATCGAAGAGGTTATGAGAGGCCTCTCTCGGATGGACCCCGAGATCCCTCAGTTCTGGGAAAAGGTCAAGCGGTTACAGCAGAAACAGGGCTACATAGAAGAGGACTTCTGGCAACGGCGCATGGACTTCACTGCCGGAGCCAAAATAAACGAGCTTGCCAACTGGCCCACTCAAGCCAGCAGTTTCGCGCTTGTGGCAGAAGCTATGATTGAGCTTATGTACGGGAGACAGGACTGGTTCTCTACCTTCACGGTAGACACGGACCTGATCCAGACGGCTCAGCCGGCCAAGATAGAGTTTGATCCCGCGCTATTCCAGACTGATTATGACCGCAAGACCGGCGTTATCACGAACACTCACGATTCATGGATTGCGGAAGTAGAAGAGGACAGAGCAGAAGAGGCCGAGAAAGCACTAAAGGCGGCTATGACAAGGTGCGGCCCTAAGCGCTTAGTCGTTTACAACGCGGAAAGCCATAACGGCGATAACTGGGAAGAGGTGTAAATGCCGAAGTTTTCTGGTGGACACTGGATCGCAGACTCCACTCGAAGAGCCATCTTGTTTAGGGACCAGTGTAAATGCGTATACTGTGGGCGCCCTGCTGAGTGTCTGGATCATATTCACCCCAAGGACAAGTCCTCCGCAAAGACAGAGAACATTGTCTCTGCTTGTGCCGAGTGCAACAATAAGAAAGGATCAAAGACGTTAGAAGTTTTCCTGTCTGGTTTTTCTTGTCAACGGTTGACAGAAGCTCAGGCCCGGTTAGAGAGAAGATACCTACCGGTCACAAGAAAGCACCGCCGAGAAGCCATGTCTCGGTGGCCGATCTGGCTCCGTATGGGGTCTGACCCGCTTCTGCGATCGGTAGCTTTTGAGTTCGTAGACTCACCGGAGGGTATTCCATTTTGAGTTCCGCAACAAACGTGCCCCGTGCCGATGGGACCACGTATCCCAGGCACCCTGACGATCTATACCGAACACCGCGTCCGTTCATCGAAGCGGTCGCCCCTGCTCTACGTGTCCAAGAGGGCATGACGATCCTTGATCCGGCGGCTGGCGACGGTCGCTGGCTTGAACCCTTCCCCCATTGTCGCAGACTGGCGATGGAGATCAGGGAAGAGGAGCGAAGGGGCCTCGAGGTCGTGGCAGACAAGGTAGCCATCGGTAACTTCTTATCGCCTAATGTCCTCAAGATCCGTGAACGGATTGACCTCGTAGT
>Ga0172367_10008382_pt1 | contig 11557 bp, 11 predicted proteins | sample Lak10m_FD_114542 | JGI IMG/M metagenome (GOLD analysis project Ga0172367, IMG submission 114542) | Freshwater microbial communities from Kabuno Bay, South-Kivu, Congo - kab_022012_10m | ecosystem: Environmental > Aquatic > Freshwater > Lake | place: Democratic Republic of the Congo: South-Kivu...
GCAGTTTGATGTCTGACGTATCGAAGCTACCAGTAAAATGATCAGGATAAGTAATGATAACTTCTGAAACTTTAAATTTTTGTGGTTTTACTTCTAGATAGTATCGATCATTACGACCGCTGCCACCATTGTCGAGGCAATAGTCAAGTGCGCTATCCTTGATTCCGCCAAATAAAATAAATCCTGCATTGGATTGGGCGCGAACTACAGATGGCGAAACTACAGCACAAGCTACAGCCAGACAAGAAACAATACCCAGTTTTTTGATCATTTGGATCTTCATAAATCTTTAAAGACTCTATTATTATGCTACGCACTGATCATTCTGACGAAATTTGATAGCAAATGTATCCCGTCATTGGATGATTTTTCGGGATGAAATTGTACAGCCATCAGATTATCTTTGGCGATCGCTACAGTCACTGTCTGGCTGCCGTGGGTTGTGGTTGCTGCTGTTACTGAGTCATCAATAGGTGCAGTGTAGTAGGAATGCACAAAATACATCCAAGGGCTAGCGCCCAAGTCTTGCCAAATCGGGCAATTAGTTTGTTTGAGTTCTAGCTGATTCCAGCCCATGTGCGGAATCGTCAAGTTTGGCTCATTGCTAAATCTCTTAACTTGTCCCTTAATGATACCTAAGCCAGATTCTTGCCCCTCTTCACTACTCTCAAATAAAATTTGCATCCCCAAACAGATTCCTAAAAATGGTTTGCCCGATGCGATCGCTTCATTGATGGGTTGTTCTAGCTTTGTCGCCCGTAATTTTTGCATTGCGGGATCAAATGAACCAACTCCTGGCAAAACAATCCCATCGGCGGCAGCTAACTTGTGCGGATCATTGGTCACTATGGGGGTGGCTCCTGCCATCTCTAGCCCTTTGCAGGCTGAGTGTAAGTTGCCCATATCGTAGTCAATCACTGCCACAACAGGCATGATGTTGCTCCTGCTTGATAGTCATGCAATGGGGAACTTTCAGCCCCTTTGCGCTTTCTAAAGCGATTATAATGGCTGAAGTCCTGAAAAATACGTTATGAGGTTTAGGATGACTGACAAATTAGTTGTTAATCATTTTTTATTAGCGCTAAGTATTGGCGCGATCGCACCATTGGTGATCGTAAGTCATGCCTCAGCACAGGAGGTAATCTCCATTCCTCAAACGCCTGTCGAGCCAAGTCTCTGGTGGAAAACTCAACGACTGCAAGAAGGTTGGGTGGAAAATATTGAGATCGATGCTGAAGCTAGACAGGCGATCGTCACAATCAATACAACTAGATGGACAGCCTCTGATTATTTGCAACGGTTTAGTTTTCTATTTAAGCTAGGCACTGAAGCCCAAAAGCAAAATTTTAATGTCATATTGCACAATCGTCGCGATCAGAAGATTGCCGAGTACAGCACCATCGAAGAAAGCTGGCGTATCGATCCAAAATCTTTAGGTGCAGAGCCTTTTCGGGTCAATCCCCCATTACTTTTTAGGCAATAATTTTAAAGTAATACAAAAGCACAAAATGGCTACGCCATTTTGTGCTTTTAAGACTCCTAAAGCGTTTGAGTTTTAATTGACGGAATTGTCGTCACACTTCTGCGATTAGCTAGTTACTTTTTGCGATCGCTTGACCATAAATCTAGTCAGATCCACAAAAGTGTCACGACGTAAATAAGGATAATCGCCAACCCAGAGATTGTATTGGGGAATATAGGCATCAGAAGTGATCCGACTAACTCGACCAAAGCGGCGATCATTAGAAAATAGCAGCATATATACCGTTTGCTCAGGACGAATCCGCTTCAGTTCGCGCTTCATCGGTAAGCGTAGAGTTGTTACAAACTCTGTCTCGTCACCCAGCTCAATATTTAAAAAACTTTCCGCGTCATAACTAACATCCATGCGTCCCCGTGAGTTTACCTTTTCCGCACGAGCAAGCACTTCCTGAGAGACATACACATCCAACACTTCCGCCTGCCAAAAACCACAGTAGGCAAAGCGTCGCAACTTGGCATTACGAATGCTAGCCTGTGCGACTGGCTCCAGCATCCAGTACAATCCTCCCAAAGCCGCACAAACAAACATGACTAGAGCCGCGAAGCTACTGGGATTGTTTTCGTGGACACGGTTATAGAGGATTGTGAATACAATTACACAAGCGATCGAAATGGCAACGCGACGAAATACACTCTGACCATCGCCCCAATAGTATTGATACTGCTCTGAGGTAGGGACAGCAGGGATAAGCTCATCAAAATTTTTACGTTTGAGTGGGGTAATCATAAAACCCATAATATAACCAAAACACAATTAACGAAAATCTTGTATGGCTATAACCATCCGTATCAGCAAATTGAAAGCCCAAATAGTGTGAGGCGGCGCAGAGCGCCGCCTCACACTATTTGGGCTTTAGGACTTAGCAAAAAGGGCAGCAGCTATAACAGAAAGATGGCGGCGCTTTGCGCCGCCATCTTTCTGTTGGGTTTTGTGGAACTGTTTCACAACTTGGAGTTAATCTCAAACGACTTTTTCCTAATTATCAGGTAGGAACGTTAACTAATATTAAAGAAACCCGTAAAATATGCTTAGAACAAGTTAAGCAGTTTAAAAATACTTTATAGGCTATTGATCAAATAGCAAATAGCTTACTTATCAAAACCAATTTTAGGATTTCCGCGCCTACGGCGCGGAAATCCTAAAATTGGTTTCATAATTTCAGAAAAGCTGACTCATCAAAACATAGAAACGAAAAGCAATGGGAAAACCGACAGGATTTATTGAGTACCTTCGCGAAGCACCGACGGAAATAGCACCAAGCGATCGCATCAAAAATTGGGATGAATTTCATGTCCATATGCCCGATGACAATCTCCGCAAACAGGGCGCTCGATGCATGGACTGTGGTACACCATTTTGTCATACAGGCAACCTGATCAGTGGCATGGCAAGCGGCTGCCCAGTCAATAACCTGATTCCCGAATGGAATGACTTGGTATATCGGGGACTGTGGCGCGAAGCCTTAGATCGTCTCCATAAAACTAACAATTTCCCCGAATTTACAGGTCGTGTTTGCCCTGCTCCTTGTGAAGGCTCATGTGTCTTGGGGATCACCAATCCACCCGTGACTATTAAGAATATTGAGTACTCCATCATCGATAAGGGCTGGGAGGAAGGTTGGATTGTCCCCGAACCACCTGCTAAACGCACTGGTAAAAAAGTTGCGGTAATTGGTTCAGGCCCCGCAGGCTTGAGCGCAGCCGCTCAGCTAAACAAAGCAGGGCATTGGGTAACGGTTTATGAACGCGCCGATCGCCCAGGTGGATTGTTAATGTATGGCATTCCCAACATGAAGTTGGACAAGCAAAAAGTAGTATTGCGCCGTTTAGGTATCCTTGAGCAAGAAGGGGTGAAGTTTGTTTGCAATACCGAAATTGGTAAGGATCTACCCGCAGAAGATTTGCTCAAAGAGTTTGATGCAGTTGTACTTTGTACAGGGGCAACCAAACCTCGCGATCTTAGTATCGAAGGACGTGAACTCAAAGGTATTCATTTTGCGATGGAATTCCTCACTGCAAATACAAAGGCAGTTCTCAATGGTGAGTCAGGAGATGACTTTATCTCGGCACAGGGTAAAGATGTGGTGATTATTGGTGGTGGCGATACAGGTACGGACTGTGTTGGTACATCAATTCGTCATGGTTGCAATAGTGTCGTCCAGTTAGAAATCATGCCTAAGCCTCCAACCACCCGTGCTAAGGACAACCCCTGGCCTGAATGGCCGAAAGTTTACAAGATGGACTATGGACAGGAAGAAGCGAGTGCAAAGTTTGGTGACGATCCTAGAGCTTATATCACCACTGCAACTAAGATCGAGGGAGATGAAAACGGTCAAGTCAAAGCTGTTCACACTGTGCAAGTGCAATGGGAACGCAATGATAAGGGGCAGTTCATTCCTAAGCAAGTAGCTGGTACTGAAAAGGTAATTCCGGCTCAGATTGTGTTGCTTGCCATGGGTTTCCTAGGTCCAGAACAACCTTTACTGGATTCCCTAGGAGTAGAGCGCGATCCTCGTAGTAATGTCAAAGCGAATCATGGTCAATTTACTACCAGTATACCTAGCGTTTTTGCCGCAGGAGACTGTCGCCGTGGGCAAAGCCTAATCGTCTGGGCGATTAACGAAGGTCGTGGTGCTGCTCGTGAATGCGATCGCTATCTTATGGGTAATACAGATCTACCCTAAATCAATCTATAGCAAGGGGCTTAAGCCCCTTATCTGTCATAAAGTAAGGAATGAACTATGGAAAGTAATGTGTTGGTTTCTCCTGAGACTGTCTATGAAAATCTCAACCAACTCGATCAAGTGGATCTCACCACTAGTGCCGAATATCGAGAAATGGCGCAGGAAATTCTTGCTGATACTCATGTGAATCGTGATGTACGAGAAGCGATCGCTGATCGTCTCAATCAAGCAAATCAACAACTAATTAATACGACTGTTAGTAAAACTGATAGTTATTAATAAATCCAAATATTTAAGAGAATGCGCTCCTTAGGAGCACATTCTCTTAAAACTGACATAAAAATAGAGCGCCTAGCGCTCTATTTTTTTATACCTCCATGCGATGTAACCAATTGACATAGAAAAGAGCGCTCAACGCTCTTTTCTATATATTTCCCATGCGACGTAACCAATTAAAGTGAGAACCCACATTCCGCTCGTAATGGAATCAGAAAAAGAATTACGAAACAGGAACAGGGAGGAGATAGTAGCGTTGGCAGGCAGGAGAAAAGAAATTTAAAATATGAAGACGAGGAGGGGACAAATTGACAATTTGAGTAACACCATGAAAAGAGACTAAATGAACCGCCATAAAACATTGAAAAACCCAACGTAAAGTCGGGGAATTAGTAGGTTTACCCAATTGATTAGGAATAGTAGCTTGAGCAAGAGCCAAAGCAAGTCTGAGTTGTCGTTGGGCTAAATTATAAACGAGTAAGCAAAGCACCATAATCATGCCCAAAGCCTCAATGCGTTTAGCGGACTTAAGAAAAACACTAGAAGTAAAAAACAAAGGGTCTTTAAGGAAACGAAAACCCCGCTCAGTTCCCTGTTGAGCCTTGTATTCCCGTAAAGCATCATCAGTGGTGAATTGTAGGCAATCAAGAATATTCGTGGCGAGAATAAACCTGCCACAGCGCTGTCTCTGAGCCAAGATTTCTGAGTCTATAGGAATCACCGTTGCCGTAATCCGATAACTAATACTGGTGGGTATAGCATCAGGCTTTGGCTTACCCCGTTTCGCATAATGTGGCTTTTCTACTGTCTGAATATTTGAGAGTTGATGCCATTTCATATTTGCCGATAATTTCTCGGCGGCAGCGATCGCGTCAGCAACACAAGCAAAATCTTGTCCTGACAGAGCCTGTAGCTCTTGATGACAGTTTTGCTGGATTTGCTCAAGCTTTTTGTCTAATTTCTTGTTGTCTGATTTACGTCTTTCTTGACTTTCAACTAAAATCCATCTTTGCCTTACCCCACCATACTCACTCATCAATTCGACTGTGGCGTATCCCCTCAATTTACTTGACTGTAATCCAGTTGTGGTTTCCACGAATTGACTTGCTGCTTTGATGCTTAATGGCACTCTGGTTAGCCATTTGAGTCCTGTCATTGCTACCACATTTTCTTCACTGTATAGCGCTGCATCGCCTACGCATATTCCCTCAAATGTCCACTGTTCCTTGAATTCTTGTAATAATCCTGCAAATCTTGCTTTGTCTGCTTGATTCCCACTTACCACCTCCATCATTACGGGGATATCCCCATCTCCTACACAGATTAGGTTCATCATAAATTGCTTTAGGTCGGGACGATGGTCGCGCGAATATCCATGCGTGATTTCGATACTCCCTTCTTCTTCCTTGCCATATTCCCCATCTACATGAAATGAGGTCGAGTCTATATGTCCTGATTCTACCTTTATTTCGTATTTCTCGACTGCTTTTAGGCTGATTCCCAAAAATGTAGCGCTCAGTCCTGCTTCATGTAAGTCATCCAGTACATCCCCGATGCGGTCATCGCTTATTTGCTCTGCCGTAATCCCTTCTCCCAATAAATGCTCGGTAGATTTCCCTTCAAAGAATTGACTAAACATATACAGTGGCGCTGATACAAACCCTAATCCATTCAGGAGCATTGCTTTGACGATTACTCCTGCACTTACTTTTTCCCTTGAGCTTCTCCCAATTCTTGTGTTGATATCCTCCACGATTCCCATCTCATCAATTATCCCTGCTACGATTCCTAGATGGTCTAGGTTCGATACTCTCATCTCTGTATTTTGGGTATTAATTATTCTTTCCTCCTTTTTGGCTTTCTCCTTGCCTTTCGTTAATTATTTTACCTTTCCATTACGAGCGGAATGTGGGTGAGAAAGACAACCTGCCCAAAAAGAAGTGTGATAGTTGTATCTCACACCAAACTCTAGACAGGTTTGCTCAACTACTTTGGAAATCTCAGGATAATTAACATGACAAATATTCGGAAATAAATGATGCTCGACTTGGAAATTTAATCCGCCAATTAGCCATGTCACAAAGGGATTATTACGGGAAAAATTTACTGTTGTTTCAATTTGATGAATCGCCCAATCATTCTCAATAATGTTCGCTTCTGTTACAGGAAGTGGAAAGTCCGCTTCTACAACTACATGGGCTAGTTGAAATACCACACTAAGTACTATGCCCAAAGTTACGGCAACTAACGTATAACTAGCCAAAACTTCCCATACTGAGTGAAATAGTAAGGGAATAGCAAAGGCAAGTGTGAAGAAAATGAGCTTGCCTCCCCAGAAAACCGCAAGATGCCACTTAGTAGGACGAGGATAGGGGCGATCGCCAATTTTGCCAGTAATCAAGCAATAAAAATCATCATAAAAATGCCACTTGATCGCTAACAAGCCGTACAACAGCCAAAGATAATAATGTTGCCACCGATGAAAGGTCAGTCTTGCATGGGAAGGAGAAAGCCTCCCAAAGATGCCTACTTCTAGATCCATATCGTAGCCAGCAATGTTGGTGTATGTATGATGCAACACATCATGTTTCCAATGCCAAATATAGGAACTGCCACCGATTAAATCTAAACTCATTGACATGAGTTTATTTACCCATGCAAGATTTGAATATGCATGATGCGCTCCATCATGCTGAATACTAAAGCCAATTCCTGCAGTAACGACCCCAAGCGCAATACAAAGGGGGATTACTTGCCACCATGTCTGAGCAAGGAAAACTAAGACAGAATATATGCCGATCAAGCTAAACAGCAAAACCGCTGTCTTAATGTACATTCTTGAACAATCACGTTCTCTAAGAACGCTATTTTGAAAAAGTTCGTCAACACGCCTTCTCAGTTCAGCCTGAAATCCACTATTCTTGGCAAATTTTAGTTTCTTAGCTGGTTCTTTCTCTTGGCTAATCACAAACTGTTGAGATTCGTTTCGCTCTTGCATCTTCTAACGCTTCTAATCAATATCGTATTTATAATTTTTCACTTATACTAATTTCCTGAAGCGTTATGAAACTTTAGAAAATCAAAGTTAAAACTCAAATCTGGGTTTTATTCGGCAAAAAATTGTTTTTTCTACAGTAAAAAAGCTTTTGGTAAGCGATCACACTGTGTTTCTGATGTTACATGATTCCCTTGAATATTCCTGAAACGATTTGAAAAAGCTATAGCAACGAAAGTTTTGTTTAGGACATAAAACCCAAATAAATAAAGGCGGCGCTTCGCGCCGCCTTTATTTATGTTTTGAGTTGTTTTAGCTATCTCTTTCATTTAACGTGAATTCGATATAGCCATTTTTGCCGCGCGAAGCGCGGCAAAAATGGCGCAAAATGTTGTTTTCATTTAATTGGCTTTTTGAAGAAAGCTTCCATTTAACATCAGCCATCTAACTTTTTACCTCTAATAGAATAATCCAATAGTTCCATTGGATGCATGAGGAGAACGTTCTTATTTTGCAATTTCAAGTGTTTACGAATTTGGGTAATACAGCCCACATTTGCCGAAGCTATTAACTGAGCGCCCGTATCCGTGAGATTAGTTACCTTCATCTCTCCCAATTCATGCCCTACTTCTGGTTGCAAAATGTTGTAGATTCCTGCACTGCCACAGCATAGCGAAGCATCAACTGATTCCCTTAGTTGTACGTTAGGAATTTGGCGCAACAAACGACGAGGTTGGAGGCTTATTTTTTGTCCATGAAGCATGTGGCAGGCATCTTGATAGGCGATCGCTAAAGGCTGATCTTGCAATGGCGAGAGCTTCGCAGTCAAACCAACATGATCGAGAAACTCTTGAACGTCCTTTACTTTTGTAGAGAAAAGCTTTGCTTTCTCAGCATAGAGAGGATCATCTTTCAAAATATGGCCATATTCTTTCAACGTATGTCCACAGCCTGAGGCATTGACTAGCACTGCGTCAAGATTTAAGTCAGCAAAAGCATCAATGGTCTGCTTGGCAAGTTCTAGAGTTTGTGCTTCCTGTCCTTGGTGATGTGATAATGCTCCACAACAACCTTGCAATTTAGGAACTACGACTTCACATCCATTTGCTGTTAGCACACGCACTGTAGCATTATTCACTTCTGATAAAAATACACGCTGTACACAACCCAAAAGCATTCCCACACGGTAGCGCTTTACTCCTTGAGCAGGAATTAACTCAGGTAAATTATCCTGAAAAGCTTGGGGAGTTAACTCAGGTAGCACTGATTCCATCGCAGCTAGTTGCTTAGGCAAAAACTTTTCTAACCAACCCTGCGATCGCAATAGTTTTTGTATACCTAATTTTTGATAAACCAATAAAGGCGCAAGCAACACTCGGAGCCGACTTGGATATGGAAAAGTCGAAAAGATAAATTGCCGTAATAATTTCTCAGGTAGCGATCGCGGATGGTTTCGCTCAATTTGAGCGCGAGTAGCTTCGATCAGTTGATCATACTGTACACCTGATGGACAGGTAGTTACGCAAGCTAGACAACCTAAGCAGGTATCAAAATGTTGGGCGATCGCAGGCGACAAAGGAATATCGCCTTCATTAATTCCATCCATTAAATAGATGCGACCGCGTGGCGAATCTGTTTCTTTACCGATGATACGATAGCTAGGGCATGTAGACAGGCAAAAGCCACAATGCACGCAAGCATCAATCAGTTGTGGATTTGGTGGATTTTTAGCGTCAAAATTAGGAATTATTTCCTGATTATTGATAGCTACATTCTCAAAACTATCTTTGTCAGAAACCTGCATATTGTCAAAGTGATTACGGCTTCTTTGATTCTATAGCCAGACTAGTCATTATCTGTACAGTTCGTAGCCATTTGCGGTGTGCTTCGCACACCGCAAATGGCTATGAACTCAAGTTACAGCAGTTATCGATCAAACGAACCACAAGAAAAACTTTGAAAGTGTTGCTTTGCAACACTTTCAAAGTTTTTCTTGGTTTGGGTTTGAGCGCGAAGCGCTGTAACTAGAGTGTAAATGGTTGCCAAGGTAAATCGCTTGTGCCAGTTAAGAGTAAATCTCGCGTAATGTGAGCCGTTACGGGAGCCATTAGTACCCCATTGCGATAGTGGCCTGTCGCAACCAAAATGTGGGGATGGTTTGGGACAAAGCCTAAAATTGGCGATTGATTGGCTACTGGTCTGGGGCGATCGCCTGCCCATGTTTCTAAAACTTCAGCATTGGCAAAGGTAGGACACCATGAGATCGCCTGTTCTAGTAATAAAGATACATTAGCCTCGTTTGGCAATTCGCTTGGGTCAAACTCTAAGGTTGCACCGAGCCAATAGCGATCACCGTCTAACGGCACAATATTTAGATCCGAACCATCCTCATTTTCAATATGCACAACGTTTTTGAGGTTTAGCTTGGGAATATGTAACAGCAACGCTTGACCAGCAACTGGCTGCATCAGGGCTTGTCCCGCATATTTAGGATGATTTTTTAAAAGTGGCGCAAGAAGAGGGTTAGAGCCTAAGCCTGATGTAACAATGATGCGATCGCTCGCTATATCTTCTAAATTCTCGACTGGTGTATTCCAAAGAAACTTTGCACCATTATGAGTTGCGGCTTCAACTAGGGCATTTACTAACTGGGTGGGATGCACCGCCCGATCGCATGGACTTAGTAGACCACCATCGGTTTGCCATTGCGAGAACTCTTGAGCAATTTGATCACGATCAAGCCATTGCAAATCAAAGCCTTGTCTTTTGCGAATTTCAGACAGCGATCGCGATTTTGTTTCCGCATCAGGCGATCGATACAAATTTAAAATGCCATTGCGGTTGTAAAGAATATCGCATTTTGTTTGATTAGTTAACTCAGCAATCAGGCGATCGTATTTACTTAAACTCGCTAAGCGTAGCTTTACCAAAACACCTCTTGCTCTAGAACTAGAGGCAGCCATCAATACCCCCAGCGCTGCACTTGTTGCCCCCATTGCTGGCTTGGCGCTTACCTCAATAACCGTCACATCTAGCTCGGTTTTGCTCAATTCATAGGCAAGCATTGCCCCGATCGCACCGCAGCCAATAATAGTAATAGTCGTCATAAATTTTTGAACATCAGATTAGGTGAGAGATTCGTGTAAGCCTTCCTACTTTAATGAGAAATTGCCATCATGTTTAACGTCAATGTTAGACTTTTGAGATACAGTGCTTCTTGATTTTGTATCTTCACAAGACTTGCTACAGCTACAAGTGCAAATTCTGTAGCATTTGCGTTCAAATTTCCTAAGCCCTGAAAAATTACTGCATTAAAATCCGTGATTACGCTAAACCTGCTGCACCCCATCGAATCTACCCCAATTCAAACATGGAAATTTGACTCTGAGTCTGTGATTCGGATTGGGCGATCGGGAGATAATGACGTGATTCTCTATAGCTCTGTTGTTTCTCGCTACCATGTCGAGCTACACCGTCGCTCTCTCTATTGGGAAATTGTCAATATTGGGGCAAATGGTACGTATATTAATGATCGTGAAATTGACAAGGAGCAAGTGCAGCATGGGGTAACTATTCGTCTTGCAACAACTGGCCCAAAATTACAAATACTACTAGATGCGGCTGGATCAGTGCCGCCTTTAACTCGTAAGGCTATTACTAAGGTCACATCACCAACAAAGCCAACTTATAGTCCCGCTACAGCTATGTCCCGTAAAACAATGTAATTAACTCGATATAGCCATTTGCGCGGCGCAAATGGCTATATCGAGTTCACGTTAACTTAACGTGAGTTCGGGATAAGCTACAAAATTTTAAAAGCCAAAACAGTAAAAGACTCGCAAAGCGAGTCTTTTACTGTTTTGGCTTCTAGAGAGGGTTCGCAGCGCTAACCCTCTCTAGAAGCTAGTTTGAAATTAACCCGAACTGAGGTTAATTTAACGTCAGTTCGACGAAAGCGAAAAATGGTAAGAATCGCTAAGCGATTCTTACCATTTTTCGCCATTTGCGACGTGCGAAGCACGCCGCAAATGGCGATATCAAACTCACGTTAATTTAGAGC
>Ga0172367_10008387_pt1 | contig 11551 bp, 5 predicted proteins | sample Lak10m_FD_114542 | JGI IMG/M metagenome (GOLD analysis project Ga0172367, IMG submission 114542) | Freshwater microbial communities from Kabuno Bay, South-Kivu, Congo - kab_022012_10m | ecosystem: Environmental > Aquatic > Freshwater > Lake | place: Democratic Republic of the Congo: South-Kivu...
CCACGCCTACTTCACGGGCGCCGACGAACCCTACGACAAACTCAAACGCGCCCTCCGCGCCGAAATCGACGAATCCGCCTGGAGCGCGCTCTACACCAACGAATCCATCCCCTTCGAGAAACCTGCCAATAAAGGCAAGATCGCCGTCAAGGTGATCAATCACTATGGGGATGAGGTGTTGAAGGTGTATGAGGTGGGAAAATGAGAAAATTCCAGATACCGAAAAAAGAAAAGGTTTCATACATCCCGCTTTTGCAAATTCTGATTGAAAAAGAATTTGAAGAAGAACTGATAAAAGCAGTCCTGCCTTACAAGGAAAAACCGCTATCTCAACAGCGGGAAGGCAGGCTATTTCGTGAGGCGCTTCAAAAGCATATCTGGGACCCCAGTTTTCCTGATATTCTCGCCTCTCCCAAATTTCGCTTATTACCTGCCATCCAGGAACAATGGCTGACCGCAAAAGAATTCTATCTGGTAATTTTCTGGTTATGGAAGCACGCAAATGGTGATTTATTCGAGCAGGCATCGGACTGGCTGGAAAAAAATCAACCAGAAGCAGGAAAAATCTACGCGGATAATTTTGAACAAGTGGAAAGCATGGAAGAACAACTTTCCAAATGGGCGGAAATGTTTACCAAACCGCCAGAAAAACCAGACAAAGCAAAACTAACAATGGCGGTCATCCTGTACTCCGCCGCGCACCCTGATGTTTTCATCAAATTCACATCTGAAGAAAAACCCGTCCCATCAAAAAAATCAAAAAACGAGGTTGGCAATATGGCTCATCAAAAAGATAACCTATGGAAGTCAATTCTTGATCGGCTAAACAAAGAATCGATTGATAAATTCCAAATGACTGAATTTGAACAATTTGTGGAACAGGCTCGCGTTATTGTCCTGCAAAAAATAGACGAGCAACAACAAGAACAAAGGTTGAGCGCCATTTCAGCAGAAGTGCAAAGCACACTGGACACACTTGCTCCCTGGGAATCATATTTCAAGTTTGAAGAGCACCGCAACTGGTCTGTTCAAGCGCTGTCGCCAGTCACATGGAATGTAGTTTCAGAAAAGAAGGCTTCGCTAAAAGACCGCCTGGACAGGCTGGATGCCCTGTTGAAGTCACAACCTTCCAGTCGTGACGAACGACGTGTCCGCGACCAGGAAGTCAGCAAGACGGAAGATGAAATACTGGCAATCTATCATGAGTTAAATACTCTTTTTGGCATTTCCGACCCGATTGATGTTACAGAGCAAATAACAGAAGATGCCAAACCTGCGGACGAAATGCCGAAGCAAGTTGAGACGCAAATTCAGGCTGAAATGCCAGAGAAATTACCGCAGAGAAACCTGGAAGCCAGCACCTCGGATTTAATTTCAGCTGACAGGATAGATAATGAAATTCCTGAAGCAATTATTGAGAATACCCAAGATGATGAAAATGAACCTGTAGCCGAAGCCAATGAGGTTGAAGAAGAGAGTCTCGACGAATCTGCTTATCCGCTATTTGAAGAAAGCGAAGAATTGCAAAAAGAGGACGAAGCAGAGATAAAGGTGGAACCCCAACCTGCAATGCAGGATTACGGCATTGTTAACACCGATGATGTCAATCACTCTTTGATGTCCAGTGTTGTAGAAGGAAATCTTTCTCATGCCTACTGGGTTGCTTTGGCGCACGAGCAGCAAAATCACGAGCCGGTAATTCCATCCTGGCTATTGGCTGGCATACAGGGAACGCATTGGTTGATTTCTCATTGGCCCGACATGCCACAGAGCCTGCTAAATGATATCCACGAAGCCGCTGATCCGAAAAACAAAAAAATCAATTCCGATCAATCCATTTTGGCATTATCGCTGGCTCTCGGACTCGGTCTGCACGAAAGCGGCGCAGGCTGGGAGGAGTGGTTGAGCGTCGATATTCCAGCCACTGCAATTGAAATCAACAACCTGCTAATTGAAGTGGATACATTTACACAGGGCGGCAATAAACTGGAGCCGGCTATTGTTCAAAATATCCTGGGCAAGGAGCAGGTAGAGGCGCGCATCCAGAAACTTGCCAAAAATGCAGCCACCTGGCTCGAACAGGCGCCGCAAAGAGGCAACCGCTTCCCTGGCGCTGATGATGTCTGGAAAAGAATTGTCGGATCAAGAGGTACCCTTCATTCCTGGCTCGATATGGTGGCTCAGGATAACCGAAAATCAGCCGATAAAGTTCGCGAGGAGTTGGAAACCTGGAGCGATCTTCCCTGGTTAAATGATCATATTCAGAAATTGAATCGTGAGATACGCGGTGGAGCAAAACCCATCGATGGAGAAGCTCGCAAGCAATTGACATCGAGGGTATTAAATGCCGTCGAAATAGCCAGGCAATGGTGTGACCTTATTCTTGAGACAAATATTGATATGGGTAAAAAACGATGGGTATGGGAACAAACCACCCATTTTTGTGACTTTCTCAAGAGGAACCTTCCCAAATCAATCGTCGAAGCAAGGGAATTGCAATCACAATTCACCAAGCCGATGGAACGTATTGGCTATACAGTGCTTGAAGTTACATTACGGCTACTGGCACGAAACATGGGCGTTGAAGATGGAAAGAGTACCATGGCTTCGAATCCATTTCTCGATGCCCACACATTACAGGAAAACCTTGCCAGAGTTCTGATTTACTATCCCGAGCTTTCCTTGAATGAAAATGGATGCCCGGAAAAAGTATTTGATGAAAAAGAAATGGCTGCGCTGGTCAAAGCCAAACATTCAGAGCGGGAAGCATTTGATCTGTGGCTGGGCGGGAAAAATTACTGTTTTCTGAACACATTAATCGATCATATGCCACAATCTCAACAGGATGATACTCGTAGAGTCATGGATAATCATTTGGTTGATGATATTCAACGGGTCGAGTACGAGGTGGATAAAACCATTGTTTCCATTGAACAGGCGGTGGTTGACGATCTTATATCTGAACAGGATTATGTCGAGGCAAAGAGTCGCGTTGAATCCATACGCAAACAATTGAAACACATTTCCTCCGGGGGAAGTAATGCGGGTGCGTTTAATTTTCAAATCTTCCTAACTGATCTTTTCAAAATTCAGGAAAAGTTTGAAACCAGCCATAATGCGCGGTTAAATAATTTTGAGAAACATTGGGGTAAATTGCTCTCCCTGCTTCCCAACCCTAAGTTCATATCAAGTGATGATGATCGCGCGAAGGTTATAGAACTCGTCGAACAAAGTTTCAAGCAGAAAGACCTGAGGGCTGTTGCAGAAGCGATCGCGCACCTGGATGATGTGGTAACTGGAAACGAAAAATTCACCCTGGATTTGTTTTCCGGCAAGAATGTAAGATATAAGGTTAAAGAGTTTAATCAAGAAATCATTCCAATGTTCAGGGCATTGGATGCCGACCCCGCCATGCAAAAGGAAGGCGAAAAATTCAGCAACAACCTGCCGAGCGAAAGAAGATACGAGGTGCGGGATGCTTTAAACGCCTGGCACAAGTTGAAGCGGGAAGGTAAAAACCTTCGCGAACAAAGTTTTCCCCATGTTGTCACAGTCATGCAATATTTGGGATGGGATATCGGTTCAGGAAGCCCGGTCAGTCTTGCGCCACAGGCTCCAACAGGGTTTCAACATTGGCGTGTCATGGCTAATCCCCGAGTTCCTGCCCCTGTACCTCAATTTGGTTCTGACCGTGCAAAAGAAACTTCAGGGCGCATCGGCGTTTACGATGTACTGGGGGCATGGGGACGACCGGGGTTCGACGCCATAGAAGCGCTCATCAATCATGTAGGAAAAAAACCTTTTATCATGCTTTACTTTGGTCGGATGGTGCCGGCGCAACGCGCAGAACTCCTCAAGCTCGCCCGGAGGAAGCAGCATCCCCTGGTTGTGGTGGATGAGTTGTTGATGCTATTCCTTGCAAAAGAGTATGATGTGCGCCTTTCAGCCATGTTTGAATGTGCCTTGCCATATTCGTCTGCCAACCCGTATGTTCCCTTTGCAACTGGCAGCGTTCCACCGGAAATGTATTTTGGGCGCGAAGACAAAATAGCAGACCTTGAAAATCCCTATGGTCCATCCATTGTCTATGGCGGCAGGCAGTTGGGCAAATCCGCTCTCCTGCGGCAGGTACAGCGCAAATTCCATAATCCTGAACGTGGTCAATTTGCCATTTACGAAGATATTCGACTTATTGGCGACCCCATGTCTGAGAAAGATTACAGAATTGAAGTTGCCGAGCGTTTGGTCAATGCTTTGAGGTTGGGCGGAGTACTGGAACAATCAAAACAAACCATTGATATTGTCAGATTGTCAGACCTGCTCATCAACCAGATAAAGTCGAAGGGCTGGCGGGTTATTTTGCTGATCGATGAAGCGGACATGTTTCTGGAAGCGGATGCCGGCAGGAAATTTACTGTAGTCACCACATTGAAGCGTGTCACGGATCAAACCGACAGGATGTTCAAGGTTGTTTTTGCAGGTTTGCATCATGTGCAGCAATTTACAAAAACTTCAAACCAGCCTCTTGCACATTTGGGAGATTCAGGTGCCATTAAGATTGGTCCCCTAGAACCAATATCGGCTATTGAATTAATTGAAAAACCTTTGCGTTCCCTGGGGTATATATTTGGCAAGCCCGGACAGGAAGATACGTCCTTGATTGCACACATCCTATCCTACACCAATTATCATCCCGGATTGCTTCAACTCTTCGGACAGTCCCTAGTTGATCATCTTAATCAAAAATCATATGGAAACTTACAGCCGCCCTATTCCATCACACGTTCGGATATTGAGGCAGTATATCGCACATCCAAGGTGCGTGAAATCATCAGGGATCGCTTTAATATCACACTGGCACTCGATGAACGATATGAAGCAATAACCCTTTCCCTGATTCTGGAGCAGTGGGATGAGAAAAATGGCTTTGATCGCTTGTTTTCCCCCGAAGAACTTCTAAATATATCGAGAGAACATTGGGCAGCCGGATTTGGTGAAGACATCACGATTTTCAAGGGCTTTTTGGATGAAATGTGCGGGTTGGGAGTGCTTTCAAGTGTCTCCCTTGAAATTGGAAATGACAAATATAGGCTGCGAAGTCCCAATCTTGTTTCTCTAATGGGAACTGAAAGCCAAATCATCAACCGCCTGGATGTCATTTCAAAAAGTCAGCCAATCAGCCAACAACGCAAACTTGAAAGCTACCATGCCCCTGTTGATCCATATTACAGCCCGCTGACATATGCCCAGGAGCGTATCATCGTGGGCAGTTCTTCAGGCGTGTGCATGATCTTTGGCACACAAGCTACTCACATAAATAACCTGTCTGAAACCCTGAAAAAAACGGCAAAGACGATAGGCGATTGGGCTGAAATTAAAGTGTCTGCAAAAACTGAAGCCACACTTCGCGAGCAGTTAAAAGGGTTGATCAAGAGAAGCGAGAAACCGATCATTGCTTATCGTGAATTGGATGGGACCCCTGAAGAAATGGCAGAACAGGTCATTGCTGCCACACACTTCTGCAGCCAAACACGGGATAAAAAATTGCGGGTTATATTCTCTCTGGATGCAAGCACAGCATGGAAATGGTTCCAGATACCCTCACCTCGTCGTGTTGAGATTGAACAGGATTATATAGATGTTCTTGTGACACTTGATCGTTGGGATAAACTTGGAATCCGCCAGTTACTGGAACAACACGAACCGGAAATCCCAGCAGGTGATGTCAACATAAAAAAAATTCATGAGATAACAGGCGGCTGGCCCAATTTAATGGATAAGTTTATAGATCTCTGCCGCTGGACCACGGAACCATTGCCTGTTCTTGATGAGTTGAAAAAACGACTTACAACTGAACCCGAGCGCTCACACTTTATCACCGACTTGGGTTTGCATGATAACGCTCAAATTAAAGACTTCCTTGAAAGCGTTCTAAAGGAAGATTTAAAGTCTCTAACTGCAGAAGATGGGTTGAACTATCTTTTTGGCGAAGAACAATGGGAACAGGCGCAGATAATCATGGAATACCTTCGAAGATTATCTGTCATTCAAACAACGCCATATCTGCATGTCGAACCTGTAGTGGCAAAGTTGTGGCATGAGTCGAAATATTAACATCTGGTCATTGCCTACAGCAGTACAGACGCTTAATGAAATCAGGAGGGAATTGTCTGAGGGCGTTTCCTTATGTATTGTTGCCACAACGCCAGGTAGCGTCTATGACTTTCAAAAGGCGTTGCTACATGGCTTGGAAATGGAAGATTGCCTGATAACCTATTCACTTCACCTGCCTGAACTTGAATCTGTGACTTTGGCAGGTATTCAAAAGGCTTTAGTAGGGTCAGAATATCAAAGTGTAAGTTTGGACCAGTTCATACGATCTGAAGCCCCGGATGTTATCCTTGTTCAGGGGTTCGATGAGGTTGTGCCTTCTTTTCAGAAAGAGACAATTTCCCTGATACGCAGGTGGGCCGACCATTGTCATGCAGGTGGTGATAAAAAGAGCCTCTGTCTTGTCGTTCCAGGAAACCTAGCTGACAAAGTTCACGAAATTAGATCACACACAACCAGTTCCAGGTTAAAGATCCGATATCTAGCCGGCATTCCATCTGCTTTGGAAGTGCAATTAATATCTCGTGCCCAATCAGGTGGAGAATTTGCGTCTGTGGAATCTCATTGGAGAGAACTTTTAGTTTCTTCCTTATCTGGAAATGATTTGGATATGGCATACCTGCTCGGACAAAGCAAGTTAAATGACCTTGATGATATTAATCATGTCCTAAAAGAGTATGCTGACTTGAATTCATGGAAACGTTCCGCTTTTGAAAAAGAATTGAAAACGTGGACACCCCTTGCCAATGGAATAAGACCGGATATTCCTCAGCATATAGAGAATATAAAATTACTATGGAAACAAGCCACCGTTTACACACCTGAATATGGGGAAGAAATCCATCCCGCGATTTTGGCTTTGTTGGAAAGTTATGATGAAATCAAACACCGTGTTTGGCGCGCTCAGACAACTCTGGTACTGCCCCTTATTGATGAATTGCGCATAAAAATATATACCCTATTAAAAAACAGACTTCCTAATACATGGGATCATCAGGATATTCCAGAAATCGGACAGATTAAATATTCTTTAGAACAATTACCCATGGATGATCCAGCAAGAAAACAATTCTATGACACTGTTCGACACGCAAGAGACATACGAAACAAATTGGCACACACAGAAGTAATAGTTCTTCATGAATATATCATTTTGTGGAATTCATGGCAAAAGATCAGACAAATGATTTGTAAGTGACGCATTCACTCCCTCTGCGCATTTGCCAGCACCTTCATCCATCTTGGATGTATGGTGTGCTGCAAAGCCTCAGCCACATACCCCGCGACCCACTTCCTCAGATCCCCTCCTGATCGCCAATAATCGGTCAGGTCGTGCGCGGGAGGAGCAATGGATTCAATGCGCGGGCTGATCTCTTTCAAACTTGCAATATATCCTCTCCCTTTGTCGCCCGCCTTGTCATCGTCATGGACAACAAATATCTTCTGGTAGCGCGTGAGCAGCGCCAGGTCGAGCAGGTCAAACTTGGACTGCGCCCCGCCGATCGTTCCCGCATCGCATAAGTCCATCGCGTGATCCCAGAGGATCATCGTGTCCCACTCGCCTTCGGTGAGTATGAGCACGGGCAGGTGAGCATTCCAATCGATCCGAAAGAGGATGGACTTGCCGCCGCGCGGTCCGCCGAACTTTATGTCGGGAGCGACATCTCTTGCATTCCACTTCGGGATATATTTGCCCAGCGGGTCATTTTCAAGCGGACGTCGAATCTTGATGTAATGCGCCTCACCCTTCCACAAGCCTGGGATGACCACCCCGCGCGGCAGCCAAATCTTTTTCCCATCCAAGCCCCAGCGGGATGGGTCATCGAAGGTGTCCTGCGGGTTGTATCCCAAGCGAAAGGCGCGGACGGATTCTTCGGACAAGCCGCGTTCTTCGATGAGATACGTGATCACAGAATCAGTCAGGTTCTTCTGGGCGTAGGCGATAAATTCCTCGGCGCGGATTTTCCACTGCGCAGGCTGCACCCAAACTTTGGGCGGGGAAACAGGCACAGGCGCAGCAGGTCCGCTTCCCGTCCGCTCGGACAATTCGCGCAAAGCAGTCTTGAAGTCCACGCCCTTCCACGCCATGTAGAAAGCGATCACATCGCCACCGCGGGCGTCAGAAGGACAGGACGAGTGGCACTTCCACTTCCGCCCGCCGTCATACAGCACAAAGGACTGGCTGGAGCGGTCACCCGCGTGACGTGGCAGCGGGCAACGGCTGCGGGTGTGGTGCGCGTCGAACTTGGCGCCCGCTTCTTCGGCAAGGGCGATCAGGGATATTCGTTGGCGAATTTCGTTCAGGTCGGTCATTTCGTCATTTTCCTCGAACAGTATCAAGAGTCTCAGGAGTATCAAGGGGTTTTGCGCTTTTCAGGCACACACCCAAAATCGTTGAGACTCTTGATACTCTTGAGATTCTTCCCGTTATTCATCTTCATCCGTGGACTGCAATGGCTGGTCAGACCACTGCCAGGAATTGTCGGGCGATTTCCTGCCATGCGTGTTGCGGATGTGGCTCTGCAGCTCACGCCGCGCGCGGAAGATCGTCGGGCGGCTGTATCCTTCCTCATATCCAATCTCCAGCAGTTCGCTCACCTTCACGCCAGAGGGCTTGTCGCGCAGCAAGTCCTCCAGCCACTCCTTGCATGAGTCCAACTGGGTTGGCTCCCTGTATGCCTGCGGCGCCTTCCCGTCCCACTTCAACTTCGCGCCTTCGGGAAGCAGGCGCTCGAAGGAAAAGCCCAGCGCGTCGGGATACGCGCCGAGGTTGCTCTTGATGACCTTCAACTCGCGCGGACCGTTCGGGTCGAAATCGGGTCCTGTCTGCACCACACGCAGGCTCATCACCACCCGCGCCTGTTGAGTGATGTAACCCGAGCCGCTGAGGTCTTCCATGCCGAAGTCCACATTCATCATCTTGTTGCCCATCGTGGGTTTGCGGATGTGATGAATGAGCAGCACCCCGCAGTTCGCCCAACCCGCCAGTCGGGTGAGATAACCCACCAAAGTCCGCAAATCTTCGACGTTGTTCTGTCCGCGGGTGTGAACGGAGGAAAGCGCGTCGATGATGATCAACTCAGGCTTGAGGAAGGCCACCATCTCGGTCAGCCTGTCCTGATACTTCACCGCGCCCAGGTCAAGCATATCGTTGACATCCGCCAGCATCGGATAGATTTTGCTTTGATCCAACCCGTAATAATTGGCGCGCTCGCGCATGATCTGCGGCACAGACTCGGCATCCACATAAATCACGTTGGCACCAGGTCGGACAATGGGCGCGCCATCGGGAAAGCCTTTGTTGTGGATGATGCGATAGGCGAAGTCCAACCCGACGAAGGATTTGCCGCTACCCTGCGAAGCGCCGAGGATGGTTAGCAGTCCGCGCGGGATGTAGTCCTTCCAGACCCACTCGATCGCTGGCAGGGTGGAACCGATGTCGCCCAGCGAGGGGATCTCAGGCGAGAAGCCTGGTCGCGTGCCGAGGATGGCTTGCAGGATCTCCTTCTGGTTGGTCAGTCCCGACGTGACCCGATACAACTCGTCCTGCTCGCTGCCAGCAGACGCCGTGGAAATCGCGTTCCAGCAGGCAAGCCAGGGCTGGGTGAAGAAACGCGGACTCGCCTCCACAGGAAAACCCGCCAGCCGATCGGCGATGTGCTGCACCTGCATGCGCGTTGTCAGCATGGGGCACCTCCACCACAAAATCCTTTTTGGACACAGATTACACAGATTTCACGGATTCTCACGGATGAATCTTTTGAGAAATCCGTGTTCCTCCGTGCGCGAAGCGTCCGTTCAATCCGTGTGCAAAAGAATGTCTGTGCATTCTGTCGTAAAAACGAAAACGCTTCGCAAAACAAAACACAGGGAAAATCGGTGCTACAATCCCTGCACACCGATGCTCCCGCATCAATTTTTCGTAGTGCCGCCGACTCGCAATCGGCGGCATTTCTGTTTGTCATCATTCAATCCTCCACTGCCCTTTCCAAATCCTTGAAATCGGGCTTGATGTAGATCTGGGTCGTGTTGAGATTCTCATGTCCCAACAGCAGGGCGATCTTCTCGACACCCACACCCTTGTTCGCCAGGTTCTTCGCGAACGAATGGCGCAGGATGTGCGGGGTCAGGTTCTCAATGCCCGCCTCCTGCCCATAGCGCTTGAGGACGCGCTGCACGGCGCGGGGCGTGAGTCCTTCGTCCGTTCCGCTCTCCACGGGCAGCCAGAGGATCTGGCTCGAAGAGGCGGGTCGCACTTTCAGCCACTCGGTCACCGCCTCCCGCGCTTCGGCGTTCAGCGGCACCACACGCTCCTTGTTGCCCTTGCCGCGCCGTACCAGAACCTTCCCTTTGCGCTCGCTGATCTCGATATCGCCCAGCCCCAACTGGATGACCTCGCCCAGGCGCAAGCCTGTGTTGAGCATGAAATTTACGATCGAAGCATCGCGGCGGCGGGTCACCCAGCGCTTCGGATAACGCAACTGTGCCAGCTGCAAATCCTTCTCCACCGCGCGTTGCAGGGCATACTGCTGCTGCTTGTCCAGCCACTTCGGGGATTGCGCCGCCTTCTTCACGTACTTCATCTTCGCGGTGGGATCGGACTGGATCCTGCCGCTTTGCAGCGCCCAATCCATCAACGCGGAGAGGGATGCCAGCTTGCGGTTGACCGTGCTGGCTTTGAAGCCCTGCTCGGTTTGCAGATACTGCCGATACTCGCGCACGTCGCTGGGGGTGACGGATTCGAGTTTGAAGTCTTCACGGTTGCGCTGCTCGAAGCAGGCGATGAAGAGCCGCGTGTCTGCCAGGTAGCCCGTGACGGTCAGGGGGGAGCGGTCTTCGTTTTCGAGGTGGGTCTTGTAGTCATCGATCACAGTCATGGCTTATCTCCTGCCTTTCCTCTTGATGATTTTCTTTGCTATTTGCTTCCACGGGCGCTGCCCCAGTTCAAGTTCCTCGGAATACGAGAAGAGCGCCGTCAGCATCCAACTCACTGCCTCGCAGGCTTCCTTGATGCGCCACTCTGAAAAGTCGAGTTTGTTGCTAAACATCCCATCGGAAAACACAACCTTCACCCAGAGATCAGAGCGGATGTCCTGGAAATCAGGAATGTAGAACATGACATTCAAGGCGCCGCCGCGGCTAAACCCGTGATGCCGCAGGAAAACATCCCAGAGGATGCGCGTCATGTTGTCGCGAAACATGATCATGCCCATCTGCCCGCTGCGCTTCTGCATCCAGTTCAATGCCTGCTTCAGTTCATCGAACATCTCCCGATTGGCGGGCAGGTGCAGGTAATTGCGCAGCAGCCAGATCGAAGCCTGGGGCAGGGCGGCAAAGTTCTCCGCGTCGCTATCGCGATAATACGAAGCCTGATGGATATACAAAGCCAGATTGAAGAAAGCGATCAATTGGTCTTTGGGGGTATCGGCGCGATAAACCG
>Ga0172367_10008389_pt1 | contig 11549 bp, 13 predicted proteins | sample Lak10m_FD_114542 | JGI IMG/M metagenome (GOLD analysis project Ga0172367, IMG submission 114542) | Freshwater microbial communities from Kabuno Bay, South-Kivu, Congo - kab_022012_10m | ecosystem: Environmental > Aquatic > Freshwater > Lake | place: Democratic Republic of the Congo: South-Kivu...
GCGACAGCTTGTCGCGGAAATACATCCGCCGAATTTTGCCCATCATTTCCATACTGATCACCCTGTGTTCTCCTGCTCAAAAATTGAGCAGAAGCAGTTGAACACCTGGGTCAGTTTTCAGTCAGCAGAACAGCCTCTACTGGGTCAGTTTTCGGTCAGCGGGTACACAGCGACCGCGGCAGTCAGTACTGCTCAACGGCTTATCAGGGTCTAATCCGCGCTCATCAGCTGCGATGCAGTATGAGCGCGAAAGGCAACTGCTACGACAATGCGTGTGCGGAGAGCTTCTTCCACAGCCTGAAGGTCGAATGCATCCATGGCGAGCGCTTCATGAGCCGCGCCCAGATGCGTGAAACCGTGTTTGAATACATCGAAACCGACTATAACCGCCAGCGGCGACATAGCACGCTGGGGCACATCAGCCCGCAAGCCTACGAGGCCCGGATGAGTGCTTGAAACTGTGTCCACGGTTGCTGGGCAAGATCAAATCCGTGGTTTGGGTACTTTGCCGGTACTGCCGCCTTTGGCGTGTTCAATTCCATTATGCTAGGACTCCACCACGGAAAAGAAAACGCCGGACGCAAGCGAATGTTTGAAGACATACGGGACAGGTTTGGTGAGAAGGCCGCAGAGTTAGCGTGATAAGAAAGCCACTTCGGTGGCTTTTTTATAACTTGCCGTGCAGTGGCTCGGCTGAGCTGATGGTCGCTTCGCTAAGAAGAGCAAAAGAAAAATAGGGTCGAACCCTAACGGTTTTCGGCCCGTTCGGAAAACGCGAAACGGTCGGGTAAAAAATCGGATTTTGAAAATTTAGCGTCGGACTCTATTTGGCATTTAGAGTTGAATGGTAAAAAATATTTTCGTTTGCCTATTGACAAGGCTTTTCGTTGATTTTAAGCAAAAATTTGGCATATCAAAAAATGGAAATATCGCTTTATTGATATAAAAGTTTGGAAAAATAGGGCGGTAATTTTGAAAGATTTGGCTAAATGTTAGGCTGCTAAATTATTGAAATTTTGGTTTTTTGGGGTGGAATTTCGCGTTTATCACAGTTGTAATTTTTGAAAAACGGGTATCCGGATTAAGTGGTTGATGGGCCTTCCAGCCCCATCCAACCCTTAGTCCTTCCAGAAGGTTGATAGATCGACACCGAAGTTCTTCTCAGGCTCGGGGAGTCCCATGTTGTAGGTCATGGTGGCTCTGCCCAGAAACGGGGATTCCTTGACTTGTGGCGCCTTCTTCTTGTGCTTGGTGGTATAGAGCATCCGGGCTCGCATTACCTCGAACGAATAGCCCCGGCCATCACGGTTTTTGTCCTTGGCTAGGCGGTTTATCGACTACGTGAAAGCGTTGGTGATCGGGATGTCGGTCTCAAAGTAGGTCAGCATCTCTTCACGCCAGCCACTGACGGCGCTGACGAGATCCTTCCAAACCTCCTTCTGCCCCTGGAGGGATGTTGTCAATCCAGGTGGCGAGAGCCTGTTCGGCACCACGCCGATTGGTACAGTCCCAGATATGGTAGAAGCGCTCCTTGTGCTCGTAAGCCGCCAAGAGCTGGGGGGAATGCTCCTGTCCAGGTCTCCATGATGAGCCGTTCGCGGTCTGAAACGTCGTGAGCGCGCTTCAGCAGGATTTTCCGGTCACCTTTGAGGGTCCGGCGCTGATTGGGCTTCAACTCCTTCCTTAGGCCTTTGCGGATCTTCTCTAAGGCCTCGTTGGCCATGCGCACGACGTGGAACTTATCGACCACGATACGGGCCTGTGGCAGCACCGTCTGGAAGGCGCGGCGGTAGGGCTTCCACATGTCCATGCTGACGATCTCGACCTGGTGGCGGTTGGCCATGCTCATGAGGCGTCTTGTCACCCTCTCTTGCTGACGACCGGGTAGCAGGTCCAGCAGGGTGCGCTCTTCCAGATTGGTTAGGATGCAGCAGAGCCCTTGGCAGCAGTCGTGCATCAGGAACGTACAGCTGGCTCATGAAGGCGTGCCGCCTTATCAAGGCCCAGGACGCGCCTATTCCGGAAGTCAAGCATGCGATAGCGAAGACGCTAGGCGATTCAGCGGCGGCGGCTGCCTGGTTGATGTCGTATTTCCGCCCAAATAAAGAGGGCGACACCGAGGAAGATCCATACGTCCGCTAGGTTGAACGATGGCCAGTGCCACTGGGCATAGTGAAAATCGAGAAAATCCTCTACGTAGCCTAACCGCAAGCGATCTGCGACATTGCCCAACGCGCCGCCGAGGATCGCACTGAGGGCGAGCCGATAACTCAGTACGCGTGGTGAACGCCAAAGCCAGTACACCAGTAATATCGAGATAACCAGGGCCAGTCCGATGAAAAGCGGCTGCTGCCAACCGCCGACATCCGCGAGAAAGCTGAAGGCCGCCCCCGTATTGTGGCGGTGGACCCAATTGAAGAAGGGTGCGGCAGGCACGCTTTCACCATGCGCTAGCATGGTGCTGGCAAGGTACTTGCTCGCCTGATCGACAAACAGTAACAGGAGCGAGAGCCACAGCCAGCGCATCGCCTTTCCCGGCTCGTGGGCTTTCTCTGCGAGCCGACTGCCATAAGTAGACATATCCCCTTCCTCCTGACCCAATCTAGAATTTGCTCGCTGCTAAATAACAAGCGTCATGTACCCAACCGATGATGCCGACGAATTCGACGGAGCAGGAGCAGGCCGAGTCCGAGTGCGGTCAGGCCAAGAACAGGCCAATCCCGCCAGCGCACATAAGGGGGCGCGCCAGTTCGCGGTGTCACTTCGGCGCTGAGGGTGGCCACTTCGAACTGCGGAGCACGCTTGAGCACTTTGCCCTCATGATTGATGGCTGCTGTGATACCGGTGTTCGTGGCTCGAAGAAGGTCACGTCCGGTTTCGATGGCACGCATGCGTGCCATCTGGAAATGCTGGAGGGGGCCGAGCGAGCTGCCGAACCAGGCATCGTTGCTGACATTCACCAGTAACTGCGCTTCGGGCAGAAGCTCAGTGACTTCGGCACCAAAGACCGCCTCGTAGCAGATGAGTGCCCCTACGGGCACCCCTGCTGCATTCAGGACGTGCGCTTCCCGTCCCGGTGTGAAGTCGGACATGGGCGCCCCGAGCACGTCGAGGGCCGACCCCAAAAGATCCCGAAACGGAACATATTCACCGAAGGGCACCAGGTGGCGTTTGTAGTAGAAGCCTGAGGGATCGGAGAGGCTTACCACGGCGTTGTAGGTACGGCCCTCCGCCTCGCGTACCGGGACGCCAATCATTAACGATGTGCCTGCCTGATCGGCTAACGCCTCAAGCTCAGCAAGATATGCTTTGGCCTGGTCATGCCACATCGGGATTGCCGCTTCTGGCCAGATCACGATATCGGCTCCGAGATGCTGCGCGGTAAGCGCCTGATAGCGCTCAAGTGTGATGTCCCGGTATCTCGGGTCCCATTTCTTGTCTTGCGCGATGTTTCCTTGCAAGAGGACGACATCGATCGGGTCAGCGGCTGGCTGCGTCCATTCACGATCCAGCAGTTGCAAGCCGGCGAGGGTAGCGACTAACACGGCACCGACTACCGCAGCACGGCGCAGGCTTGGCCCCTGGACAACCCAGGCAAGCCCGCCAGCGAGAAGTGCCACCAGTAAACTCACGCCAAGCACGCCAAAGACGGGAGCGATAGTGGCAAGTGTGGTGTCGGTCTGGCTGTAGCCAATGAAGAGCCAGGGAAAGCCGGTCAAGAACCAGGTGCGCATCCATTCACTCAGCACCCATGCCGCAGGTAGCCCTAGCCAGAGTGCCATTGCATCCATCTCAGGGCGCAGGCAGCGCACGAGGTACGCGACGCCCCATGGAAAGAGGGCGAGCAGCGAGACAAAGGCCGCCGTGACTAACACCGCCACCACGGGGCCATTGCCGTACTGGCTAATGCTGATAAAGACCCAGGAGACACCCACGCCGAAGTAGCCAAGGCCAAAGAGGTAGGCCGACCACAGCGCCTGACGCCTTGAAGACTGCGCGGTCAGGACAAAAAATGTTGCCAGAGCGATCACCGCAAGCCATGCCCAGCCCACAGGGGCAAAGGCAAGCGGCATGGCGCCTCCAGCAAGTAGAGCCATCCCCCCTGTCAGAAGCGGCTTATAGCGCACGCCCGTGTATAGGCTAGAGGGTAGCGCGCACTTATCACCCAATGCTCTCTCGCCTCCGAATCCAGGATCAACCCTGTGGCTCATGCTTTCTTGCTCCGCTTAATCAAGCTGCGTCAATTCATTCGGCCGGCTGGCCAGGGTGGCAAAGTGAATGTTTCTGGACTCGACTAGGTGCGCCGTAAGCTGGGAGCTGCTTCGTATTCGGCCAGCACGACAGTGGCTGTGTTGGGGAGCAGTACGTTAGCTTTGCGATACCACCCCTTCCAAGCCCGCTGATACCAGAACGAACAGGACGAAGCCGCCTATGAAAGCCAGCGGTGAGATGTGCGTATCGTCACCGCTCTCGTGAGCCTCGGAGACCATATCTTCGATGGCAGCGACCGTGAGAAGGCCTGCCGTGAACGTCAGTGCCGCTAGCTTAAATGCCTCCGGCTGGTTCCTGAGTACGAAGTAAGCAAAGACGGCTGCCGAGAGCACAGGAATCGCGAAGGAAGCAGAGAGCAGTATCCGCTTGCTACGAGGGATTCCTTTATCTTTCATGGTGGCGATCGTCGCAAAGCCCTCAGGAACATCGGCGAGAACCTGACCCGCCGCCAGGATTATCGCGACCGACGGTGAGACCGCCGACCCCGCCCCGATCAGGAGGCCATCGCTGAACAGGTCGATGGATACGGCGATATAGATCATCCAGACACTCGTCTGACCGCCTTCTCCCTGCTGGCCTTGTCGCTTCTGGAGACTCTCAACGAGCTTCTCGATACCTACGTAAGCAATGCCGCCCAGCGCGAAAGCGAGGGCGATTACCCAGGCTGAGAGGTTCTCTAGCACGCGCGGCATGATTTCAACCGCCACCACCGCAATGACGAGGCCGGCAGCGCCGTGAAGGGCGTAATTGAGACGGCGCCCGGTAGTTCGGGAGGCCTCCGCAGCGAGCCCACCACTAAAATTGCCTAAGGCGGGCAACAGCGCCAGGCCGAGTACCAGCCAGATACTATCCATCATCTTCCTTCCTTGGTTGATTCCTAGATACGCTACCTTGCTGGCTCCGAGCCTTCGCGCTATATGCTGTCGTTCAGGCCTAGCGCGCTTGTACAGCCACTTCGATCAAGTGTCCCAGGCATCGATAGCTGCGTACCGTGCAGCCTCACCCCTTGAGCGCCAGGATGCGCCGAGCGCCGTTGAGGACGATCAGGCCCACGATGGTACCGATAATCAGGTCAGGGTAGCTGGACCCCGTCCAGGCGACCAAGGCACCGGCGGCGATGACGCCCATGTTGATCACCACATCATTGGCCGAGAATATCCAGCTTGCCTTCATATGCGCGCCGCCTTCGCGGTGCTTGGATATCAACAGCAGGCAACCGGTATTGGCGATCAACGCGACGAAGGCGATCGCCATCATCATCAGCGATTCAGGCTCACTACCGAAAACAAAGCGTCGCACCACCTCGACGAGTACGCCGATAGCCAAAATCAGTTGCAGTACCCCTGCCAGATGCGCGGCACGTACCTGCATTTTCGCACTGCGCCCTACGGCATAGAGAGCCAGGCCATAGACGGCTGCATCGGCAAACATATCCAGGGAATCAGCGATCAGGCCGGTAGACTGGGCGATCAGGCCAGCAGTCATTTCCACCACGAACATGATCGCATTGATACCGAGCAACACGCGCAGAGTGCCTGACTCCTGCGTAGCAGAGACTGCCGAGCTCTCAGCGGCCTTGATCGTCTCTGGGTCGGCAATGACGGTTTCCTGAAGAGAGGCGCCTAGCCCCAAGGTCGCCAGTTTCGCGGTAATGGGCTCAGCCTCGCCGTCATGCACGACCTCCAATCGGCGGTTCGACAAGTCGAAGGACAGCGTTCGAATCTCATCAAAGCCGTTCAGCGCCAAGCGGATCATCCGTTCTTCTGAGGGACAATCCATCTTCGGCACAGCATACACGCTGACCCATTCCCCTGACGCTTCGGAGGAGACCGGCATATCGGTATCCGCTGCAGGCGTTGCATCGCAGCTACATGGGCCACCACAGGCTTTACTCACGATACGGCTCCAGTTAACCAACATAGATTGCTAGTATTAAAAACTATATAGCTACTATAAGGTCAATGGGAAAGATGATCCGTTGAGGAGTAAGCCTGATGCGCATTGGTCAGTTAGCCCAGATAGCGGGTATCGACACGCAGACGATCCGCTTCTATGAGCAGCAGGGCCTGTTGCCGCCGCCAGAACGGCAGGAGAATGGTTACCGTGTCTATACCGAGAAGCATGGCGAGTGGCTTGCCTTTATCCGCCGCTGCCGAATTCTGGACCTGTCACTGACAGAGATTCGCGAGCTACAGAGCTATCAGGACGACCCTCGCCAGCCTTGTACCGCCGTCAACGCCATGCTCGATGACCACATCTCTCATGTGCGGTCGCAGATAACTGCTCTGCAAGCGCTTGAGCAACAACTCGTTTCACTGAGGGCGAGTTGCAACGAGGGTCGGGAGATCAATGCCTGCGGCATCCTGACGGGGATCAGCGAGGAGAGCAAACAACAGCTGTATAGGGCTAGCTCAGGACGTAAGGACTGAGCAGAGACATGCCGGACCTTGCAGTGACATTGTGAATGCATGGTGTGTTGATCGCGAAGCCTCACTGCGTATCTCGGCATGCGAACCTGGGCGTTGCTGCAAACTTGCAGGGGCCGTGAAGAAGAGTCGTCATCAACCAGGTAATCCGCTGAGCTGATGGTTGGTTCCGTCATCATGATATGAGCCAATCAACCAAAAAATCCGGATACCCTGAAAAACCTACCAGTGCTTTTTGTTCGTTAGTCCGTAAAAAAGGAGATCCAAAATGGGCGAGTGGTCTGATTATTTCGAGGATTTTCCAGAGGAGAATCCGGCTAATTATGATGAAAACGGACGATATGACCCTAATGGTATTCAAAGACAAGAACGGGCAAAAGCAGACTACGCCCAGCAGCGTTTAGATGAGGTTTTGAAACAAAAGGGTGTTTTTCACAGGCGGCCAAGTAAAGAATGATCTTGCCCACTTGAAGGCTTGGGAGTGACGGGTACGGTTCTGTTTCATCGGGGTAGCGGTTCTTGCCATGGTTCACCTCGTTGCAGTTTATCGCTTAACGGGGTGTCCACTCGTGCTGGGCAAGATCACTTCCAACTACTCCCCCATCATCGTTCCTGTACAACCTCGCCCACTACCCAGCGGTTCGATGAGGAGAGACTGCCCGCCCATTCTGGGTCGATGTGATTAACGAGCGGTGGGTAGGGTCAGTAGGTAGGCGCTGCTGGCTTCGCCAGAGCGGAATCCTTCAGCAACCTCCATAGACGCTGGCCGCCCCGTAATCGTTTCCGGCCGATTCTGTTTAGAAGAGCCCATCTCGATTTTGGCCCATGAAAGAGCGTGAGTGACGTTGAAATCTGGTTCGATCAGAAGGCGGAGCTGTATTGGTTTTTACGTAGCAACGCCGAAACCGAGCGCTTTCTGAGCGGCCGAAAAGTAGCTCTTTCAGAAGCCAACTGTTTCAACAGAATCGGCCGAAGTCGGCCATTGGAATTCTACAAAACAAGGGCGACTTACAGCTTTACTTCATGCACCTTCATTTCCAGGTCGTAAAATTTAAGTATCACTGACGGCTCACCCTCCCAAAAATAATCATTAAAAATCACCATGTCCAAGTGATCAGAATAATAGCTATAGGTATCAAGCTCAGGTTCCGACCTTTTCTTATCATTAAGCACCAGGTGACATCTATATTTATAAATTCGTCCAGGTAAACCAGAAACAATCTCTACTGCAAGCTTTTGACCAACATGCTCACATATGTTAGTTACTTCTTGGATGCCCATATCAAAATTGCGGTTTCGCTCTCTCTTATAAGTAACAACTGGCGCCGCAGGAAATCCCGGATGAAATTTAGCCCCCACTGAATAAACAATATTATTCAGAGGATCAACCTCCATAAATCCTTTATATGCATAAAATTTATTGAATGTACCGTCGCTCTGTCTAAGCCAAAGCCTATCTCCGTCCTTTATGCCTTCCTGCCCGGTTTTAGGAACTTTAAATCCGATATAATATTTATTCGTAGCGCTCGCCTCTGGTCGCTCTAGTTCGCTTCTAACCTCATCTGTTAACTGGGCATTGGAAATCGCAGGCGCAAACAATGAAAACAAAGCTACAAAAAATCTAATGCTGGGCATCTAAGCGCTCCTAGTCCACAAATAACAAACCGCAAAAATTATTATGCTAGTCGGGCTCTACAAATAACTCTGGCCTTCCCTTGTTATAAATGGCCCTTGGGCGCTCTTTATATTTGCCTGGATCGTAAATATAGATCCACTCTGGAGCCGCTTCTGAGTAACTATCCACCCCCTTTCCTCCGACTATGGCTCCGAGATATAGAGGCCCCCATACTTTTTCCTGAGCTCGCATGAAAGACGGCGCCTGCTGTAATTCAGGAACATATCCAGACATCAGTTGAAACAGCTGTACAGGAGATTTGAAGCCGAGGTCTCCGTAGGGAAGCCCAATCACTTTTGGCTTCAAGTATTTTTCCTGAAAATCTTGATCACTAAAATTTTCATCGTAAAAGCTACGAATGATGCGCTTATTGATATTTTCTACCAATTTAACCGCCTCTTCGCCAGTGGCAGCTTCACTAACAGGAACCCAGGCTACGACTTGAACCATTTGTGATGGCGGAGGGCTAGCCGATCCTCCAAGAATAATCATTGCAGGGTCAAGAGATAATGCCCCGGCAACCATAGAGTCCATATTTACAGAACTACCACCACTTTTCTCTAGCAACTTATTGTACTTTTCACGTGACATGTCTTTAGCGGGAATATCCATTGCATCAGCAATCTGAAGAGCTGTGGACGGCTCACCTGTTCTTGGGATTAACCCACACCCTGAGAGAGCGGCCACCACTAAAGAAATTATAATTAAATTCAGCCTCACTAACGTACCCCTCTGATTGAAGCTGGTTACCAAGTAAATTTAAATATTGACACTCGGCCTTGTCGCTTGAAATCTTATGAATCTCATAAGGCGATTCTCACTCCACGCATGGCGATCAAGGCCTAACCGCCAAGATATGGCAAAATGACACCTTTGATTAGTGTATACGTGCGCCAACCATATAGACAATCAAAAATATCAGACTACCTAAGAGTTGCGATCTGCTCAGCTATGTGGACGCCGCCCGAGCTTTTGTGTAGTCCATGTTATGAAAGCCAAACACAACGGCAGTGCTTCTAGCGCAGATCGGCCTGTCTAGAACACAGTGGATGAGTGACTGCTTCTGGCCGATTCTGTTGAAAAAGTAGCGACCTCCCCATGCCGTTGGCAAAATTGCTTTGTCAGCGGGCGTGGAGGCGAACAGCATGATGGGACAGTTACCGGGAGGACAGCAGCGCCTGTTCTACTCGTTCAATCTCGAAGATCACGTCCCGGCCCAACATCTCCTGCGCAGCATCGACCAGTGCCTGGATCTCAGTGATCTGCGCGCCTATCTGGCGGATTTCTATAGCCCCATCGGGCGTCCCTCGATTGACCCGGAATTGATGGTGCGCATGCTGGTCGTCGGCTACTGCTATGGCATTCGTTCCGAGCGGCGATTATGCGAAGAGGTGCACCTGAACTTGGCCTATCGCTGGTTCTGCCGACTGGGTTTGGAAGACGAAGTCCCCAATCACTCGACCTTCTCGAAGAATCGCCATGGCCGTTTCCGTGACAGCGATCTGTTCCGCTGGTTGTTCAATGAGGTGCTACGGCGCTGCATGGCAGCCGGCCTGGTGAAGGGTGAAGGTTTCGCTGTCGACGCAAGCATCATCAAGGCGGATGCCAGCCGGCAACGTGGGGTGGCAGGAGATGAGGTCGATTGGCGCGATCCAAAGCTCAGCAGCCGCGCCGTGCGCGAGTACCTCGAAGCCCTTGATGAAGAGGCGCTGGCTGAAGCTCTCCCCAAGAAAATTTCGCTCACCGATCCTCAGTCCCGTTGGACAGCAGCGCCAGGCGGCCCGGCCTACTTTGCCTACTCCACGAACTACCTGATTGACACTGAGCATGGCGTGATCATGGATGTGGAAGCTACCCCGGCGCACCGTACCGCCGAAGTCGATTCGACCAGGACGATGGTCGAGCGTGTCGAGGCGCAGTTCGACCTCACGCCGGAACGCCTCATCGGCGACACCGCCTATGGCACTGCCCCGATGCTGGCCTGGATGGTCGAAGAGAAAGACATCGAGCCGCATGTGCCGGTGTGGGACAAGACTGAGCGCAAGGATGACAGCCTTTCCAGCAACGACTTCCACTGGAATCAGGAGGCCAATGAATACCGCTGCCCAGCCGGCAAACCACTGCGCAGTGAATGGCGTGCTTTCACCCAGCAAAGATCGCGGGTAACCAAGGCCAACACCATTATCTACCGCTCCAGCCAAACCGACTGCGCCACCTGTCCGCTGAAAGAAAAGTGCTGCCCCAACACGCCGAACCGGAAGATCGTCCGCAGCATCCATGAGGCTGCCCGCGACGTGGCACGACGCATCGCCAAGACGCCGGAATACCTAGTCTCTCGTTGCGAACGGAAGAAGGTGGAGATGCTTTTCGCCCACCTCAAACGGATCATGAAGCTCGACCGTTTACGACTGCGTGGCCTGACGGGTGCGACTGACGAATTCACCTTAGCCGCGACCGTGCAAAACCTGCGACGCATGGCCAAGCTTTTGCCTCAAGGGCCACCGCTCACGGGATAGGTACGCCTGCTGCGAGCAGAAACCCTCGAATTAACCCTCAAACCTGAGCAAGGACGCTCAGTGAAGTGCCCAAAGGCAACTTGAAGTGGCTTCCAGCCACTTCGACAGCAGGCACACCTGACCGGCCGGCTGCCGCTGAACCTACTTTTTCAACAGAATCGGCCGGTTAGCGACGGTCTGACTTCGACCGTCGCAATATATGGTCAGACCTCGGTCTGCTCCGCCATTTCCAGAGCGTCATCGACCTCAATCCCAAGATATCGGACGGTGCTCTCAAGCTTCGTATGGCCGAGCAGAATTTGAATCGCCCGTAGGTTCTTCGTCCTGCGATAGATCAGCGATGCCTTCGTACGTCTCATCGTGTGTGTGCCATACATGGCAGGATCTAGGCCAATGGCTTTTACCCAGCCTTTGACGATACGAGCGTATTGACGAGTGGATAGATGGTCTGATGTATGCAGCCTGCTCGGGAAAAGGCAGTCCTGGCTCCGGAGCTGTGCTTGATGTATCCAGGCGGCGAGAGCAGACCGTGTTTCCCTAGTGTGCGCTCTCTTGCTTGGATGGCATTACGTTCTGGCCCAACGTTACTGTAGCGAATCCGCAGCAGTATCAATCAAAGCCTCCTGTATCCCGCGTGAAGAAAGACGCTACGTTGCGCCC
>Ga0172367_10008391_pt1 | contig 11546 bp, 10 predicted proteins | sample Lak10m_FD_114542 | JGI IMG/M metagenome (GOLD analysis project Ga0172367, IMG submission 114542) | Freshwater microbial communities from Kabuno Bay, South-Kivu, Congo - kab_022012_10m | ecosystem: Environmental > Aquatic > Freshwater > Lake | place: Democratic Republic of the Congo: South-Kivu...
AAAAAATGTATCATAAAAATTTTCCTCACATACACCCCGACCAACATTTTCTCTTTGTAGTTAAAACAGCACATATAGCTGCATCTACAGGAATTTCATGATACCATGTTTGATTCCTTTGTCAAAGGATCTCTATTGCGCAAAGAATCGCCCTTGCTATACTAAAACCTCGTGTTTACATTCCAATTTTTATATATTATCAAAGAGGCTTCCCGTGAAACAATATGTATTAAATTTTTTAACATGCATTTTTTTGTTACATTCATACATTTTTAGCTCAGAAAATCAACTGTCAAACTGGAACGATTCTTTTAAGCAACACAAAAACAAAGTCGTCCAAATCTTTGTTCATACAAAAAGCTATGCCATACAATATTTTAAGCCTCATACAAAAGAGGGAGATTGTGGTGAGGGTTTTGGCTCAGGATTTTTTATCGATGATTCTGGCAGTATTTTAACCTGTTATCATGTTGTTGAAAATTGCGAAGATAAAATATTCATTCAAGTACCCCAACTTGGTAAAGAACAATTTGAAGTTTCATTCCAAGGTGGTTTTCCCGCTCTTGATTGCGCCCTTTTAAAACTAAAAGACGAGGATCTTACCCGCATGCTCGCGTTGCTTAATATCGAAAAACTTCCACACCTTGAACTTGGCAACTCAGATACGCTCGAAGCGGGACAAGAGGTTATGGCTATAGGGTACCCATTTGCGCAACAAAATGTCAAAAGCGCTACCGGTATTATCTCCGGACCAATCAGCGAAGAAAGCGGTGAATGGAAAGCAACAACAGTCCCAACAAATCCAGGAAATTCCGGCGGACCAATGATTGACAAAAGTGGCAATGTCATTGGAATTTGCAATGCAATACATCAAAGCGACGCAGAGACGCTTCAGACGTACATCATTCCAATAACCAACGTAAAACAATATTTGCCTTCGTTGAAAGAAAAAACAGTTATTCGACCACCATTTTGGGGAATTAGCACGAATGAGCTATCAAAAATGACTATAGATTTCCTTAAAGTACCCATTTCAGGAGGCGCTTTTGTTGCAAAAGTATTCGCACAATCTCTTGGTGAAAAGGCGGGGCTACAACGAGGAGACATTATCACGAAAATTAACGGGATGGCGGTTGACCGTTTTTGCCGCGTTACTGTCACCTGGACTGATTATCAAATGTCGATCAATGATGTTCTCATGCGCTACGCCCCACACCAAACCGTTGTATTTACCGTTTTTCGCAATGGTATAACGCTTGAATTGCCGGTCATTATATCAACTGAACAACCTCTCAAAATTAGCTATCACTTCAACCCTTTTGAAAAAATTCCAGCATATGAAATCATTGGTGGTATTGTCTTTATGGAAGCAACCCTGAATCACCTCATAGCGCTTCTTCCCTTTTTTAGATACAAAATAAGCAGAGGACAACTTTCTAGTTCTGCCCAATATCTAAATATAGAAAAACGCTATCAACCCAAACTTGCAATGACCTATTTTTTCCCTGGCACGGAAATTGAACAAATGGAACTCAGCAAAGCTGATGGCAACAACCTTGTTGCTTCTATTAATGGCCATAATGTAAAAACTCTGCAAGAATTTAAAAACGCAATTCTTGACCATGCAAACGAAGATTTTATTGCTATCGAAACAGAAGAAGGTACCGTTATAGCCCTTCGCATTAAAGATATTCTTAATGATGAGCCAAAATTTGCGGAACAAAAAGGATATACACCTACGTCTATTTATCATGAATTAGTGGAAAAGCGAAAGAGCTTGGGCTTATAATAATTTAGGGGCAAATGTATAGAATTTGCCCCATTTTTGTTTATTGTAAAAAATTTTTTACAAACCCTCGCACAGAGTCAAAGCATTCTGACGCAAGAATTTCATCCCTTGTTAACCACTCAACCCTTGATACCTCTTCAATCTGTACACTAAGCTGAGATTCATCGGCCTCCATTACATACACAAAATCGACATGAATGTGCTCAACGTCTTTTTTAGTAGCCGGAATAACTTGATAAAGCACACAGTAGGGACGTGGTATTTGACAATCAACAAATCCTGTTAATCCCATCTCGTGGTCATCGTTAATAATGTGAGCATGAACTCCTGTTTCTTCCAAAACTTCTCGTAACGCAGCCTCATGAGGCATCTCGTTTGACTCTAAATGTCCACCAGCAGGAAGCCATTTTTGTAATTTATTATGAAAAACAACCAATATTTTTGTTCTTTCGGGATTAACGACATAACCCGTTGCGGTAAAATCTCTTCTAAGATTTTTCGTTTTTTCTATCAACATTTTAGCCTTCTTGCTATTTTTGTTTTTAAAGTCATTATTTTTTGTGTACAGTATAGTACAATTTTATTGTGAAAATAAAAAAACGCCTCTAGATTTTTTAAGGATCACTCTATGACATATAATTGTATTCGTGTATATGGTATTATGCTTCTTGGTATTATATCACCAATTGCTCTATCTGCTGCTAAAATACCATCTCTCAAAGTTGAAAAAATTCAATCACCACAAAAAACTTTATCCGCAAATTTTATACCAAACTTAGATGAATTATATTTCTATGGAGCATGTTCTGGCGTCCCTCGTAACACCGTGCTTAAAACTCATTATGAATTCTTAGCAGGACTACTCCTTGTCAACGAAAAAACATTCATAACTCTTTTCCAAAATTTAAGAAATGAAACACTTAAATACTTTTGCCGCTTTCTTTTTTATACTCAAAAAAAGAAGTTTGTCGATGTCATTCAAACACCAAAAACATGGGATGCCATCAATAATGAAGTAATATATTTAAGCATCAACTTAAGCAATCTTGCCAATGAAAACATAAACGTATTTTTACCCTACATACTTGATCTTATTGAAATTATCTACCCCGACATACGATTTCTTTGGCTATCGAGAAACGAGCTCAAACAAATACCACCTCACATTGAAAATTTAAAAAAACTTGAATGGCTTGATGCAAGCGACAACAAGTTGATCTCGCTTCCAGAAGAGCTATGCAATTGCACAGCACTTAAGGTTCTCTGGCTTGAAAACAACGACCTGACAAATTTGCCATTATATATTCAAAAACTCAAAAACCTCGAAGATCTTGATCTTGAAAATAACAAGCTTACTCCCAGCCTAATGCATAATTTTAAAAAACCGTTTCTTGTATCATAAAAAATTTGAATTTTTAGAGCCCCATTATTTGTTTAGTTGTGCAAATCAAACCAAATTCCATGGAACAGCCACAACATCTTCTTTAATGCGATAGCATTCACCCCCTGCGTACATAACAACCCCCGTTGCAATGCGCAATTGTGGATATGTTTCTTTAAAAGCCGTAATCCCACGAATATCATTTTTGCTTACCGTTGTTGCAGCCTTTACCTCAATAGGATAAAAAACTCCATCGATCTCAACAATAATATCAACCTCTGCTCCAGCAAGCGTACGCCAATGATAAAAATTTGGCATCATAGGCAAAGCAGCACAAAAACCCTTTATCATATTAAAGCAATATGACTCAAAAATAGCTCCATGCATTGGACTTGCCGCAAGCGCTTCTGGTGATGATATGCGCTGCAAATAGCAAGCAAGCCCTGTATCAGTAAATATCCCTTTGGGTTTAAGTGTTAATCGTTTAATAGCATTCATATGAAAAGGCTGTAGCTCTGTCCATTGGTAGGTATGCATTAAAAGACGCAACCAGCGCTCTGCCGTTTTTGGTGATATGCCTAACTCTCTGCCCAGTTGCGAGTAATTAATTTCTTGAGATGTAAGAGCTGCAACTAAAGCTATAAACCTTCCAAAATTTGATAAATCTTCAATATTTTCTAGCAACCGCACATCTCGTTCAACATACGTTTGTACATAAGAAGAAAAGTATGCCGCAAGCGCATCATTTGGAAGATCAATGATTCCCGGCATTCCCCCGCGCCATACAGCTTCAATACGTGTTGGATTCATGGTTATTTTTGTTAATCGATTGTTAAAAAAGGTATCTGGATTTTTGAGATACTGTAAAAACCAGTTTTTTTCTTTATCAAACGTTGCATACATTTCATGGGGGGTCATAGGAAAAATCGGCATAATAACAACTCTACCAGCCAAACTTTCTGAAACAGATTTTAAAATCGATAATTGTTGAGATCCTGTAAGAAAATATTGCCCTTTGACATCAGAAAGATCAACATATCGCTTGAGGGAGGGTAATAATTCAGGAACGAATTGAATTTCATCCAAAATAATAGGCGACTTAAAATCATTTAGAAAAAGATCAGGGTTTTTTCGTACATTAAAAAGGTCTTGGACTGGATCAAAAACAAAGATCTTATTATCTGGAAAAAGGTGGGCAAGAAGAGAACTTTTTCCAACTTGACGCGCCCCGACTAAAAAAATGATTTTAAACAATTTTGAAAAACTTTTAATAAGGTCTTCGTTAATTCTAGGCCTATAATTCATTTTTTTTCCTTACCTTTTAGACATAATAGCACTATATTACTAGGCAATATTGCAAAATATCATGAAAAATGCAATTTTTTAGTATTTTGCACTAAAACTCACGAAAATAAACCCTTTTAACGCTTCTCTACTTGCAACTGCACAAGAACTGTTGATGACATAGAGACAATAGCGCCAGGAGCGAGCAAGTTTTTTACGATGTATTTTTTTTAATTTTTACTGTACAATCAACTGCTGTGTATTTTATTAAAAAAGCTTATTATAAAAAGGCAAAATATGTTTATAGTAAATAAAAAAATATATTTAATGATATCCTGTTTTCTTTCTATTGCATCATACACTTTTGCGGACACACCCTGCTTTTTTGTTGAAGGCGCTACTGGTGTAGGAAAAACAACATTTGTCCAACTCCTAAAAAAGAATCTTCCAACTGTTGATGTTGTCTATGAACCAGTAGAAACATTTACGAATGTAAATGGTGCCGGAAATATTTTAGAACTTTTTTTTGGTAATCCAACACGCTGGACATTTACCACTGAATCATACATAACATTAATGCACACAAAAGCCGTTGAAGACAAAGCGAAAAATTCCACTGCATCAATAATAATTGTTGATAGATCAATGTTCGCTGATTGCTATATTTATGGAAAAATGGCACTCAAGCAAGGAACTATGAACCCCCTTGAGTGGGAAATCTATAAAGAACTTGTTGCGTCTATTGCAAAAAGTACTACCACTAAACCTCGAGGGTTCATTTATCTACAAGCAAGCCCTCAAACAGCTTTAGAGCGCGTTCGTTTGCGCAGCAGAACTGGGGAAGAAGAAGTATCGATACATTATCAAGAAAGTCTCAATAATTGCTATCAAGAATGGTTTATTGAAAAAAAAGATATTCCTAATGATTTAGCAGAAATTCCAGTTTTGATTATTGATGCCACACAAAATTTTAAAGATGATCACATCATTCAACAACAATGTATTGATCAGGTTAAAGCATTTATTGAGAAGCACAGAAACTAGCAAAAAATTTCTTTAATCAATAATTGTACCATCCTTAATCAATTGCTGATTCTTTTTTCCAACATAAATAGCCGCTACCGTCCATAAACCAACAACACCAAATGATATAATTGAACCAAAAAAAATAAGGTTTGCTATAACAGGAAAAATAACCCCCACTGCACCACCAAGGCTTTCGGCAAATCTATAGCCAACAGTATCAATCCAACTCTTTGCTTTAAACTTAACATCACTTGATGTCGGAATATACATAATTTCTTTACAGGGGCTATTAAGCGCATACGCTAAGCATTTGATTATGACCATTGCAGTAAAAAGCACCCACAAAGTTGGAGACCACCAAACACAGTATACAATAATGCCAACAACAATTGGATAAGCAACCAAAGATAGCATCAACCCAAATTTTCGAATAATAAAACTTGTACCAAATAAAGCAAAAAGTAATGTTAGAAAATTTGCACTCTGTCCATAAAGACCAAGAAATTCTGTGACTTTTTCAGCTGATTGATAGGTTTCTCTTGCTCTATAAATTAGTTCGAATTCAAGAATTGTTGCAATAATACTCCCCAATGTTGAAATACCAAGAATGCCAATTAAATATGGCCTAGTGCATAATAATCTTAGTCCTTCAAAAAAACCAGTTGCATCATCTTTCTTTTGCACAACCACAATAGAATCACGCTGATAAAATCTAACAAAAAACATGATCATTATAGGAATAATTAAAATTCCACCAGCCGCAATAGAAATAAGAGTTGGGATTCCTATTTGCGTTGCATGTTTTGCAAACTCAGGACCAATAATCGTTCCTATTTGTGCTCCTGCAAAAATCAATGCATACCCTCGCTTTGCTGAAGCAGTATCTGTGGTACTGGCAACAAATGACCAAAACATTGAGAAAATAAGTAATACAAAACTTTCGACTCCCAAATAAATTGCCCACCCTAAAAAACAACATTTTTCAGCCATTGAATTACTAAGGATATATGCAATACAAAGAAAAAAAATTCCATAGCACGGAGCAATAATATAAAACAGCTGTTGTTTTTTAAAAATATCAACTAATTTTGAATATAATAAAATAATTGGAATCAAAAAAATAAGTGATGATATCTTTGCATATGGCAAATACAATGCACCAACAACACTTGAAAAAAAAGCATCCTTAAGCGGCCGTAAAAGCCAATAAGTTCCAACAATAAAAGATAAAGTTACTGACAAAAAACCAAATTTCTTATATTCTTCTCGCGTTAAATCTCCCCACAGGGCATGTAAAAGAGATGATATAAGGCTCATAAAAAAATCACTTTAAAATATTATTAACCGTATCAACAATGAATTTTAGTTCATCTTCAGATAACCCTTCGTGAGTCGGCAACGTAATTATTGATTGAGAAATAGCATCAGCATGAGGACACGCAGAAGCAAACGGCTCAAACAATGGCATTCTAAAGAGAGATTTGTATTTGAATCGATATGTATCAGAGACAATCCCAAACTTGCTTAACTTTTCGCCTATTTGAACAGCAGAAAGCGTTGGATGAGAAACAGAATACACAATAGCGTAATAGTTTGGTCTACTATTTTCTATAATTCTCAACTCTTTGAGATATGTGGTATTCAAATGATTATTATAATAATCAGCGTTACGTGTTCTTTGGCTAATTTTTTCTTCTAGCTTATCAATTTGAGCAATTCCAACACCTGCAGCAAACGCATTAAGTCGGTAATTTAGCCCGAACAAATGCCCGTACTGATCAGCTAACCCCTGAGCAATAAATTCTTTACGTATAGGTTTTCCAAAATTTCTGAGTTCTTGAATTCTTGCCGCTAAATTCTCATCATTCGTTAGAATAAAACCACCTTCTCCAGTTCCAATTAATTTTCTCTCTTGTGTGCTAAAAACTCCCATATCTCCAAAAGTTCCTTGAAATGCGTCACCAACCATTGTACCGTGGCAATGAGAAACATCTTCAATAAGAACAATGTTATTATCTTTGCAGAATGTTTTTATTTCATTCATATTATTGGGATAGCCCCACATAGGAACAGAAATAACGGCCTTTGTTTTTGCTGTTATTTTACGTCTGAGATCATCAAGAGATATGTTAAAAGAACTCGTTGACTCACAATCAACAAAAACAGGCATTGCTCCAATAGCTAAAATTGGCAAGGGCGTCATTACCGGACCCAATGGGGTGGTTATAACTGCATCACCAGCATTAACACCTGCAACTCTTAATGCTATCTCTATAGCAGTAGTTCCATTAGTCACCGCCAACGCATATCGGGCCTTAAAATAATCCGAAAGCTTTTCTTCATATTTTAAAATAGTAGAAGCCATTCCCGACAGCTGCCTCGATTCTAAAACTTCTTTAATTTGCTCAAATTCATAATTATCAATATTGACATATTTGTTCTCGAATATCTTCATGTTCAATTTTTAATTCTTTCTCTAAAATATTTAAAATATGATACACTGGCAACAAACTTTCCAGGCTAGAAGCAAATTGTCTCTTCTTTTTTACACACGTAAAAAATTCAGAAAATTGGTGAAGATACCCAGTACGGGAATATCCATTTGAAAGTGGACTTGGATTCCAAACATCTTTCCATCGCTTAGTTTTATCGATAAGATTTGTCGTTTTATTATTATCAAATATTTCAAAATCCCATAATGAATTAATTCTAATTATTATCGATTTATCTGTAATAAGTTCAGCACGCCACATAAAATATGGGGACATATTTCCAGTAGTAAGATTTGCAATAACTCGGTCGCCTTTTGCATCTTCTAAAAGAAAGTTACCGCTAACAAACAAATCGCCTTCTTTATTAATGGTCTTAATATCGTATGTTTTTATTTTTTCACCATATTTAGTAATAAATCCAACCGGATGTATTGCTTGAGCAAGCAAAAAGGATTGCACCGTCGATTTAAGCCCCCATATAGGTTTTTTAGGTTTATTGCCATAATGAGAAATAGAAAGATATTTTACCTTACCAAAAGCTTCTTTTTTCAATAATTCATCAAAAATATTAACAGCTTCTGCATAATTAAAATTTAAACCAACCCCTGTTGTTACATTGTGTTTGTTGATACTAATAAGATGTTTTAATTCTTTTAACGTAAAAGTAGGAGGCTTTTCTATAAAAACAGCTATGCCTTTTTTCAATGCAAGTTGCGCCACTTTATAGTGTACATCAGGATAACTTGCTACAATAATAGCATCAAGTTCTTCATTTTCAATCATCTCAGAAAAATCAGCATACGATTTTGCTCCATATTTTACAGCTGCTAAATCAGCTTTCTTCTTATCTATATCACACATCGCAACCGTTAACACAAAGTGGATTTGAGCAAGACTCGGTAATATATTATCCCAACTTTGTTCACCAATCCCAACAACAGCGACCTTCAACATAATTTTTTAATCTCTTTATTTTAAAAAGTTTTTTACAAAGCCTTTTACAGAATCAAAACATTCTGATGCAAAAACTTGATCTTTTGTTAACCACGCAACACTTGAAACTTCTTCAGGCCGTCCAACGAGTTCTGATTCTTCAGCCTCCATCGCATAAACAAAATCAACATGTATATGCTCAATATCTTTCTTTGAGGGTGGAATAATTTGATACAGAACACTGTACGGACGTGGTATCTGACAATCAACATCTCCTTTTAATCCCATCTCTGGATCATCTCTTATAATGCGAGCAGATACTCCGGTTTCTTCAAAGACCTCTCGCAAAGCGGCTTCATGAGGCAACTCATTAGATTCTAAATGCCCACCAGCAGGGAGCCATTTTTGGAGTTTATTATGAAAAATAACCAAAATTTTTGTTCTCTCTGGATTAATTACATAACCGGTAGCAGTAAAATCTTTTCTAAGATTTTTCGTTTTTTCTATTAACATCTTTAAGCCTTTTAGCGAAATATATATTGTTTTTTTATGCTTGGTATAGTACCATTTCATTAAAAAAATAACAAATTTTTCTTATCTGTATGGTTTTTATATGACTAACAAACTTTTTCGCCCACTATTTATTGTATTTTTTTGCGTCACAATTTCGTGCACTTTTTGTGCTAAATCTCATAATACTGCAGCAGACCTTTTAGAGATATCTGATTATTTTCATGATATCTTTGAAGAAACAGATAAAAACGCTGATGAATTGAAAGAACCATTTGAAAATTTCTTGCCAAAAGACTTTAAAGATTCATTTTCTTTCAAAACGTTTAAACATTTCTCTCAACTTGTCACATACACTAAAAAAAATTTTTCACAATCATCAAACAGATATGTTTTATTACAAAAAATTGTTAGAAAAATTGCTACGCTATATCCTAATGATTCAAGCATTAATAATTTATACGAACTGTATAAATTGGCTGATTTTACTGGCACCAATATTATTGTCGATGCAATTGCCCTTTATTTTCTCAAAAATCCATCTCATATCAAAAAAATACCCAGAAAAAATGGGCACTGCGCATTTTTAAAAAAAAGAGTAGAATTCATGCGAAATGCCCATTTGCAAATGTCAATAGCAACGAACGATTACGTTGATGCCGGCATCCTTCCTGTTATTACCCATGATATCAAGGCATTACATCCATACGCACAAGCCTCAACGCTTAGAGATAACGCACAAGACACATTAAAAATTTTTAAAAAAAATCCTAAACTATCATCGCGATTAAACTATTTAGAACAATGCCTTCAAGTAGCACCTCATCAAATTTTACACGAAAAATTACCAGCATTTTTTAAAAAAGATATCGAACGCCTTTTAACCGATGCGCTTACGCATACAGTCAACCAAAACCTAGATTCATTTCTTAGTCATTATACGGATAAGGGGATGCGTAATATAGCACTCAAAGTTTGTTATACTTTCCTACAACAAAAAGTTACAGAACAAGAAACATTTAAAAAAATATTCGAAGGCTTAAATAACAAAACCCTCAAATATTTTTGTCGCTATCTTTATTATATCAATAATAACCATCAATTCATCGATACTATTCACACACCAAGAACATTGGATTTCATCAATAGAATTCATAATCAAGAACTGGATCTTTCGGGTTGCCTTGAACATGTCAACAGCTATCTTTCAGACATACTTGATCTTGTTTTAATTCTCGCGCCTAACCTAACCACTCTTTATCTAAATGAAAATAAATTGGTTACTTTACCAGAACAAATTGGTAATTTTGCAAAACTCGAAAACCTTAATTTGAATAAAAATCAACTGATTACCTTACCAGAACAAATATTTAATCTCGTAAACCTAAAAAAACTTTTTTTGGGCAAAAATAAATTTACCACCATATCACCACACATAAGCAAGCTCATTAATCTTGAGGTGCTCTATCTAACCGAGAATAAATTTAAAAAAGTTTCAAAACAAATTTACAATCTTACCAGTCTCAAAGAGCTTTCTCTTGCAGATAATCAGTTAATGAGCCTTTCAAAAAAAATTAGTAATCTTACAAACCTTAGAACTCTCACCCTAGATAACAACAAATTTTTGACTGCGCTACCAATCGAAATTGGCAATCTCATCAATCTTGAAGAAATTTGGCTGAACAAAGACCAATTAACAAGCATCATATGTAAAATAGAAAAACTTGTTAAACTTAATACCCTTGTTCTATATAAAAATCAATTCAGTCATAAAGAACGTCAAAAAATTAAAAATAAATTTTCATCAATGTTTCAACCTATTTTTCTGAAATAAGGTTTTTCGTATAAGCTCTATTAGACTTCTTGCATAACCTAACTGTTCGAATGGATTCGACTTCGCCCTTCGGGCTACGCTCACCACGAACGGCTCTTTAAATCCGTTTGCCCTGAGTGAAGCAAAGCGAAATCGAATGGGTACGAACGGGTTATGCAAGAAGTCTATTAAACCAAGTTCCATGGAACAGCCACTACATCTTCTTTAATGCGATAGCATTCGCCTCCTGCGTACATAACAACCCCCGTTGCAATGCGCAATTGTGGATATGTTTCTTTAAAAGCCGTAATCCCACGA
>Ga0172367_10008392_pt1 | contig 11546 bp, 12 predicted proteins | sample Lak10m_FD_114542 | JGI IMG/M metagenome (GOLD analysis project Ga0172367, IMG submission 114542) | Freshwater microbial communities from Kabuno Bay, South-Kivu, Congo - kab_022012_10m | ecosystem: Environmental > Aquatic > Freshwater > Lake | place: Democratic Republic of the Congo: South-Kivu...
AGGTTTGCGCCCGCGCCAGGGGGAAGTTCGTCCCCATGAGCCCGGAGGGGACGGCGGGGGTGATCCCGTACCTCCGGTTCGACGGCTGCCGCAGGTTCCGGAAGATCTTCGACGCGATCCGGCGGGAGTAGTGAGGGGATCCTTTACCGGGACCGATTGCGCTCCGGTGGCGCTATAATGTAACTTGTCGTCGGGTCGGAGTTCCCGGACCCGACGGACCAGCACGGGAGGTTCCCCTTGGACGCGCAGACGATCCTCTTCATCGCTCTCGCCGCCGCGGCGGTGGCGCTCGTGGCGGTCCTGTCGGTCGCGCTCCTGTCGATCCGAAGGAACGTCGACCGGATCACGCGGCGGCTCGACGAGTCTCTTCGGCAGTTCGAGATGACCGCCGAGGACGTTCGCAAGACGAACGCGGCCGTCCGGGAGATCCTTTCCGACGTCGAGCGGGGGGTTTCAAACGTGACGCATTTCACCGAGGGGGTACGCGCGCTTCGCGGGACGGTGGACGTTGCGACGAAGGTGTTCGATCACGCGGTGTCCCCCGCCCTGGTGAGCGCCGCTTCGGCCCTCGTGGGCCTCAAGGCGGCGACGTCCCACATTCTCGATCGGTTCGTCCGAAAGGAGGAGAGGAAATGAACGATGACAGGAGTTGTTCCGGTTCCGGCGGTATCCTGCTGGCGTTCCTGGCCGGCGGACTGGTCGGCGCGGGGTTGGCCCTTCTGTACGCACCCGTTTCCGGGCGCGAGGCAAGGGAGAGGATAGGCGGGCTCGCCGGGGATCTGAAGAAGAAGACGGAGGAGTGGACCGGCGACGTGAAGCAGAAGGTCGAGGGGTTCATCGAAGAGGAACGGTCCGTGATCAAGGCGGCGTACGACGCCGGGCGAGACGCGATGGCGAAGGAGAAGGCCCGCTTCGAGAACCCGAACGCGTAACAAAGGGGTCCGGCGGTTACCCCGCCGGACCCTCCCGAAGTGCGCTTTCCGTGCTGTCTTCCCAACACGTTTTTAAATCCAACGCTTAGTAATTGGCCTCGATGGCGGTGAACCACCCTTGCGGATGCCCGCAGGTCGGGCAGCGAAGGGGCGCCTCGGTCCCCTCGTGGACCCGGCCGCACTTCGCGCACTTCCACCGGACAGGCTTATCCCGCTTGTAGAGCGTGCCGTTCTTCACGTGGTCGAGTAGCCGCAGGTACCGCTTCTCGTGCTCCGTCTCGACCTCGGCGATCCGGCGAAACATGGCGGCGGGGGCTGCGAACCCTTCCTCCTCGGCGATCTTCGCGAACGTCGGGTAGATGCTGGTCCACTCCTCGTGCTCGCCTGCGGCGGAGGCCTCCAGGTTCACGAGGGTTCCCCCGATCCTGCTCGGGTACCCCGCCTTGATCTCGACGTCGTTCCCTTCCAGAAGCTCGAAATACCGCTTCGCGTGCGTCTTCTCGTGTTCCGCCGTCTCGAGGAAGTTGGCGGCGATACCCTCGTGCCCCTCCTTGGAGGCGATCCCCGCGTAGAATGTGTACCGGTTCCGCGCCTGAGACTCGCCGGCGAAAGCGGCCATAAGGTTGTGCTCCGTGCGCGACCCCGCAAGTTTTTTCATGACACCTCCGATCGTATTTGATGGTTAAAAGGAACGATTGTCGACAATCCGATTATAGAGAAACGCCGGGCGGCGGCGCAACGGAAAAGATCGACGGCCGTTTATTCCCTTCGTCGGGTGGCACGGTACAGGGCGGTGGCGGCGAAGCAGGTCGCGGCGGCCAGCACTACGGTCGCGCCTGTGGCGGTGTCGAGGTACCAGGAGGCGACGATCCCGGCGAACCCCGACAGCGTGGCGACTCCCACTGATACCCAGAGGGCCGAGGCGGCCCCCCTTGCGACGTTTCGGGCGGCTGCGGGGGGGATGACGAGCAGGGCGGTGACAAGGAGGATCCCGACGGTGCGGATGGCCGCGGTCACAACGAGGGCGACGACCAGCGCGAAGGAGATCTCCAGGGCCGGCGTGCGGACTCCCTTCGTGCGGGCGAACCCCTCGTGTATCCCGAGCAGCAGGATCCGGTTGTAGAGGAAGGCGAGGTACGCGGAAACGAGCAGGAAGAGGCCGGCCATCCACAGAAGCTCGACATCGGCGACGGCGAGAGGGTCGCCGTACAGGAACGCCTGCAGGTTGCGAGTCAGCCCCTTCTCCCTGCTGATGATGGCGATACCCAGGGCGACGACGGTCGAGAAGAAGACGCCGATGACAGTGTCCGACGATAGTCCGGTGCGTCCCTTGACCAGGGTGATGACGACGGCGACGACGGCGCCGAACGCGGCCATCGTCCAGGAGGGGGAGACGCCGAGCAGGACACCGAGGGCCACGCCGGTGAAGGCGGAATGGCCGATCGCGTCGGAGAAGAAGGCCATCCTGTGCTGGACCAGAGGGACGCCCAGCGCCGCGGCGGTGGGGGCCGTCAGGAGCAGCGCGAGCAGCGCGCGCTTCATGAACGCCGGTTCCGCGAAGGCGAACGGGAGCAACCGGTCCATCAGGGAAACCACGCCGGACAGGATGGTATCCACCTCACCTTCCCCCTTCGTCGTGCAGGTGCCCGTGACCGTCCGCGTGGGCGTGGCGGAACAGGTGGGCGTCGGCCCCGTACATCGCGGCCAGGTTCCCGGGGGTGAGAACCTCCGTGGTCGCGCCGCTGCAGACGAGGCGGCGGTTCAGGCAGATGACCTGGTCGGCGTGCCGCGTCACCACCGACAGGTCGTGGCTGACCAGCAGGAGGCTGAAGCGGGAGTCGCGCTGGACCTTGGACAGAAAGTCGCAGAACAGCTCCTCCCCCGCGACGTCGACGCCGGAGACCGGCTCGTCGAGCAGAAGGATGTCGGGTGCGTCCCGCAGCGCGAGGGCGAACAGCACACGCTGGAGCTCCCCTCCGGAAAGCCTGCCCAGGGGGCTTCGGAGCAGGTGTCCGACGCCGGCCCGCTCGAGGCTTTCGCAGGCGGCCTCGCGCGTCCGGCGGGAGACGCCGAGGAATACGGGGCGCCGCTGGGCGGAGAGCGCGAAGAAGTCGAGCACCGTGATCGGAGCGTCCGCGTCCAGGGGAAGGCTCTGCGGCACGTAACCGATGCGGGGAGCCCCTTCGCCGTGCTCCGCCGCGCGGCAGAAACGGATCTCTCCCGTGTACGGTACCTGGCCCAGGATCGCGAGCAGAAGCGTGGTCTTTCCGGCGCCGTTGGGGCCGACCAGTGCCGTGACCTCCCCGCACCGGAGGTCGGCGTCGATCCCCGAAAGGATCTCCACCCCTCCCTTCCGTACGGTCAGGCCGCGGATCTCGAGCGTGTGGAGATGCTCGCTGATGGTCATCGGAGCGCTTCCCCGAGCACGGAAAGGTTCCGTCGCATCGCGTCTTCGTACGCCGTGAGAGCCGGGGAACCGGTGGCCACCGGGTCCAGCACCCGAACCGGGACCCCCGCCTCCCTCGCCAGCGCCTCGGCGATCTTCGGGGAGTATTGAGGCTCGGAGAAGACCACGGGGACCTTCCTTTCGCGGATCGTGCGCGACAGATTGCGGATCTCTCCGGCCGAAGGCTCCTGTCCCGGCGCCGTCTCGATCTCACCGACCACGGTAAGCCCGACATCCCTCGCCAGGTAGCCGAAGACGTTGTGGAAGGTGACGATGTTCCTTCGACGGAACCTCTTCGCCGTCGCGTCGAACTCCGCCGCCAGCGTCGAGAGGCGGGCGACGTACGCGTCGGCGTTCCTCCGGAAGGCGCGCGCGTCGGCGGGCCTCGCCGCGGAGAGCGCCTTCTCTATCTCCCTTACCTGAAGGATCGCGTTCCGGGGGGAGACCCAGGTGTGCGGGTTGACGTCCCCGCGGCCGCCGCGTATGGGTATGACCGTGCGCGCGGTCTCGATGATCCGGATTCCCGGGTTCGCCCGCCGGACCGGCTCCCCGAGGAACTCCTCCATGCCGAACCCGTTCGCCACGAAGAGATCCGAGGAAGCGATCTTCTTCATGTCGCCGGGTGTCAGGGCGTAGTCGTGCGGGCATCCTGTAGAGGACGGGAGCATCGACGCTACCGCGACGCCCGGCGTGTTCCCGACGACGTTCCGCGTGAAGATCTCCATCGGAAGGAAGGAGGTGAGGACGCGCAGCGGCCCGGCGGCCCGGGCGGGAGGAGCGAACACCGACGCCAAGGCGATGATGAGGACGGGTATACGGTATTCCAGGGTTTGATTCCTTTCTCGATGCGTTCGTATGGAATATATTCTACCCGTAAGGGGTCCGCAATTCCGGGGCAGAACGTTTTCAACGATTCGTGCATCGAAGAAGGGCGGGAGTGGAATTACCCACCCGGGGGGAAACGACGATGCGGGGATCGATAATGGCGATTTGGGTTGCGGCGGCTATTCTGGCGACGGTCGCCATTCCAGGGTGGGCGGCGCCCGGGGTAACGCCGGGAACGGTTCTTCTTGCGGAGAACGAAACGGGGGACGGGAACGTGAACATCGATCTGGCGGTCCGGCGGGTGACGATCGCGCCGGTGCGCGCACATGCGGGGGACGTGGTCCACGTCGAGGTGGTGATCGAGAACAAGGCCGAGGGGATGGCGACCACGAACGCCGAGCTGCTGGTCGACGGTAAGGCGGTGGCGCGTCAGCTGTTCACCTGGGGGATGTCCGTCGGGGAGCGGTTGTACCGGTTGTCGTTCGACTGGGACACCCGGGGGGTCTCCCCAGGAGAGCACCGCATCGGGGCTCAGGCATTCGTATGGGAGGATTCGTCGCCATTCGACAACCGCCTCGATGTGGCGCAGCCGCTGGTCATAGCACCCGCGGGCGGCGCATTCCCGGGGGGTGAAGCGGCGGGCGGGAGCGCTACGGAAACGGATCCGCGGTTCGGGAAGGGTGGATTCTGATTTCGTCCGCGAGAGGCGTTTTTTATCTGTAGGTCGGATCCTTCCTGCTACAATGGGTGCAGGGGGGCGGTTGGCGTTATACACGGATATAAGCCTGGTCTACGATGACCTGTTCCCGGTGTCGCGGGAGCAGCGGGACTTGTTCGACTCCTTGATGGACGACGGGGGGACGCGATCCATCGTGGACTGCGGGTGCGGGACGGGGTCGCAGCTGCTTCCGTTTGCCGTCGCGGGCCTTGCGTGCCTGGGGTTCGACCCCGATCCGTCCCTCGTCGCCATCGCCCGGCGGAAACTCGCCGCATTCCCGAAAACCCGGGTCGAGTCGGGATCGTTCGCGGAGCTTCCGGGCCTCGTTTCTTTCCCCTCCGATCTCCTTATGTGCCTCGGCAACTCGCTGGTCCACGTTCCGCAGGACGAGGCGTCGCGGTTTTTACTCGACTCCGCGGGGGCGTTGTCCCGTTCCGGGACGCTGCTGCTCCAGATCCTGAACTACGAGCGGCTGCTGCGCGAGGGGGTGACCGAACTGCCGATGATCCGCGCGTCCGAAGGGACTGTCGAGTTCCGGCGGAGGTACGAATGGGAGGGCGAACGCAAGGTCCTCTTCCACACCTCCCTTCGTTTCGCGGGCGCGGAGGAGCCGCGGATCGCGCGGAACGCGATCCCGCTGTACCCGGTCTACCCCGAAGAGCTATGGGAGATGCTGGCCAACGCCGGTTTCGGGGACATCCGATTCTACGGTGGTTTCGCACGGTCCGAATTCTCCCCCGGGTCCGAGGCGCTGGTGTGCCTGGCGAGGAAAGCGTGACCCGGCGTGCGGGCGGCCGGTGGTTGCGCCGGATCGCGGCGGCCGGCGTCATTCTGCTCGCGGGTTGGGCGCTGGCGACGGCGGTAGTGGCCGCGAATCGCCACCAGCTCCCGCGGCCCACGCGCTCCGCACCCGATTCCGGCGGGAGCGCGTTCGACCACGGGTTCACCCCCGCGGATCTGCATACCCTCCTGCAGGCCGGGCGGCCGGACGGTCTTCTTCCGAACGGGAACCGCGTGGATCTCTCCCTGAACGAGGAACTGCAGGGACAGATCTTCGAACTGTTCCGCCGGTTCGATCCCCTTTACGGCGTGTTCGCCGCTATGGAGCCGGACACCGGGCGCGTGGTCGCCCTCGTCGGGTACCGCCGGGGCGGCGAGTCCGACCCGTGGCTTCCTCTAAAGGCGATATACCCCGCCGCCTCCCTGATAAAGGTGATCACCGCGTCCGCCGCCATCGAGCGCGGGAAGGTCTCCCCCCAGGAAGAGATCAGCTACCGCGGCGGCATCTATGGCATAACGCGAGGCGGGATCCACGCCCGGGACGGGAGGGGGATTCCGAAGATGACCCTCGAGGAGGCGATCGCCCGCTCCGCCAACGCGGTGTTCGGCAATGTCGCGGTCAACCGCGTCGGTGGACCGGTGCTCGAGGAGTACCTGGCGAAGTTCGGATTCGGCGAGAAGATACCCTTCGACCTGCCGGTGGAGACGAGTCTCGGGCAGGTGCCGAAGGAGGAATTCCAGCTCGCCCGCACCGGCGCGGGGTTCGGCGAGGTTTACGTCTCGCCCCTCCACATGGCGATGATCATGTCGGCGATCGCTTCCGGCGGGGCCATGCCCCGCCCCGTCCTGATCGACCGGATCGAGGACCGCGAAGGAAAGCCGTTGTACGAGTCCGCCCCGGTGAAATGGCGGGACACGGTCCTGCCCGAGACGGCAAACACCGTGGTCAGGATGATGGTGAAGACGGTCGAGATGGGAACGTCGCACCGGACGTTCGGGACCCCCGAGCGGACACCGCTGCTGCACGACATGGACGTTGCGGGAAAGACCGGGTCGCTGTCCGGGTGGACGCCGAGCGTCCACTTCGAATGGTTCGCCGGGGTCGCGCCCGTCGAATCGCCGCGGTTGGCGCTGTCGGCCCTCGTTGTCAACGACAACAGGTGGAAGATCAAGGGTAGCTATGTGGGGAAGGAGGCGTTCAACTCCTACTTCGGGTACCCCTCGTCGATGCCTCCCGTTTACGCGAAGGCGCGCGGGACAAGGACAAGGAAGTGGATCCGGCCAGTGCGCAAGGCGAAGAAAGGTGCGCCGACGGTCAAGGCGAGATCGAAAAAAGGAGGAAAGGCGGCGAGGATACGCAAGCGGACTCCCGCGAAAACCGCGGAGAAGGCCGCCGGGAAGTCCATGGCGGATAACCGTTCCTCGAGGGCCGGGGGATAAGCGCGGTTCCCCGAAGGGATCCGTTTCAGGCCCGAAGATGAGATAACGGAAAGATGCGATCGCAAGTACGTTTACGCACGATCCTTGCCGCGTTCGCCGTTACGGCGCTGGTCCTCGCGGCGTGGGTCGGCTTTTCTCTCCTCACCCTCCCGTCTGTTGCTCCTCTCGCGAAGCCGGGCGTTTCGATGACCATCAACGTGAAGGACTGGAACAGGAAGGATCATCCCTTCGTCGTCGGGCCGAGGAATCCGTGGTGGACGCCGTACGGGGCGATCCCATCCGCGCTCAAGAAGGCGGTAGTCGCGTCGGAGGACGCCAACTTCTACACGCACGAGGGGGTGGACTACGAGGCGATCCGCGAGGCGATCAAGACCGACTTGAGGAAAGGGAAATTCGTCCGGGGCGGGAGCACGATCACGCAGCAGGTCGCCAAGAATCTCTTCCTGACGCGCGAGAAGACGCTGATCCGGAAGGTCAAGGAGCTCGTCCTTGCGAGGCGAATGGACGACGCGTTGTCGAAATCGCGAATCCTCGAGTTGTACCTCAACGTGGTCGAACTCGGGCCGATGGTGTACGGGGTCGGTCACGCCGCGCACTACTACTTCGGGAAGCACCCTTCGGCGTTGACGGTGAGGGAGTGCGCGTTCCTCGCCTCCATGCTGCCCGGCCCGAAAGTCTACAACCCGTACAGGAAGTTGGACCGGGTGATGAAGAGGTCCGACCGGATCCTGCGGCGCATGGTCGCGGCGCGGATGATCTCACGGGAGGAGTACGACGCGGCGATGGCGGAAGTCCCGAATCTCGCGGGGCTCGAGCGGAAGATCGAGAAGACGCTGGAGACCCCGCCCCCCGAGGAGAAGCCTCCCGATGAGGCTCCCGGGGGTGGACCGCTCGTGTTGGAACCCGTCCCGGCGGCGCCGCGGGAACCGGTTTTGGGAGAGGCGCCCGCGCCGAAGAGCCCGGACGCGGAGTGACGCTTGCCGGGACAGGCCTTCCGGTCAGATGAAATACATCAGGTTCCGGCGCCTCCGCTGCGTCGCGTCGTCCTCTTCCCGGACGAGGTCCGAAAGTGTCGATCGAGAGAAGACCGCCGCAGCCGCGGCCGAGGCCTCCTCTACCAGTCGGGAGACGGCGGGGGATGGGGCATCCTTCTCCGTCCCGCGGGAGCCTTTCTGCCGGTCCCGCGCCGCCATCGGCCCCTCGAACACCTCGACGATCTCGGAGGACCGGATCGAATCGGGGCGCCGGGCGAGGAGATAGCCGCCCCCGACCCCGCGCCTGCTGGACAGCATCCCGGCGTTCTTCAACTCGAGCAGGATGAGTTCGAGGAACTTCTTCGGTATCCCGTTCTTCTCCGCGAGATCCCGGATCTGGAAGGTAGTACCTTCCGGAAATCGGGCCGCGTGCATCAGCGCGCGCAGCGCGTACTCGGTTTTCTTCGATAAACGCATATCCCCTCCGGGCGGTGTTATACCCATATATCCTATCAGAAAGATAGGATATATGGAATTCCACCCCACGACACAGGCCACCGAATCCAAAGAGCGACCCCGGAAGGTGCAACATCTACGGGGTTCCCCCTTCAGCTGCGCCGCCTCGGAGGGCAGGGCTCCGTTCGTGGCTCGCCGTGCGGTGAATCTGCACGGCTGCGCACCGGTCTCCAGGGCTCCATTCCCTCAGATCCCGGCATTCGAGGCCCGCTGCATCCGCACCGGCTTCGTTCCCTTCCCTCACCGTACCGCAGTGGGTACGCCTCGGTCGGGCGCCTCGCCGGATGCGGCGCATCGACCCTCTCGGTGCACGGCCTCTTCGGGAACGGAACCCTGGAGACCGGCCTCACTGTGTCCCCCTCCTCCGGCGGCTCCGCCGTGCCCTCACTTTGCTCGTGCCTTCCGTGCTGTCTTACAACCGTTACCGTATTTTGAATTGAAGCACTAAGGGTGCAATAGGTTTTTCGCCTGCCGGTACGCCTCGACGAGCTGTGCGTCGGGAACGTTGCCGTGCCAGTGGCCGGTGACGCGGGCCACGCCCCAGAAAAGGAAGATCGTGCCTAGCCCGACCAGGGGGATGAGATACGGCGACCATCCCGCCTTCCCCCGGCGCGTCACGGTCAGACAATCCTCGACGGGGCACGCCGCAACGCACGACATGCAGCCTGTGCACTCGAGGGTCCACACGGACGGCTTCGAGTGGACGCGTATCTCCACCGGGCACGCACGGGTGCACGCCTTGCAGTCGATGCACGTCGATCCGTCGCGCACGACCCGTTGGGGGGAGATCCAGCTCACGAGTCCCAGCAGGGCCCCGTACGGGCACAGGTGGCGGCACCAGAAGTTCTTCACGACGATCGACACCAGCGCGAGGACCGCGAGGGTGACCGCCGTGACTCCGGTCATCTCCGTGAAGAAGAGGAGCATCTTCGCGTCGGCCGCGTAGTTGTACGTGCCGAGCTGGAACTTCATGATCGCCGTCGAGTCCATCGTCAGGACCACGGCGTAGAGGAAAAAGGCGAGCAGAAGGTACTTGATCGAGGAGAGCGCCTGGTCCGCCCGCACCGGCAGCAGGGCCTCCTTTTTCCGGCGCTTCCATATCGTCTTCTTCCCGATCCACTCCAGCGCCCGGGATATCCCCCCGATCGGGCAGACCCACGAGCAGAGGACCTTGCGGGCGAGGAAGGCGGAGATCAGCGCGGCGATGAGGATCGTCAGCCCTGCCGGGTGGATCCCGTCGTAGTTTCCGGTGAGCAGGAAGTACTTCAGCGACATGAGGGCGGATATCGGCAGGAACGCCTCCACCGCGGGCGGGCGGCTTCCCGTGACGGTGGCCCCGGCGACGATCCGCGTGTAGAAAAGGTGGAACTCGTACCCCGCCAGCAGGAAGAAGGCGACGTACGCCCCCTGGACGATGCCGCGCACGGCGGGGAGCATCTTGTACGGGTTGCGCCACATTTCACCAATTATCCCACGAACCTGCGCGTCCGTTCCTTGACCTTGCTCAAACTCCGAACGTACACTGACCACTTCAATCCAAATTTACGGTAACGTATCGGGAAGACGGTACGGAAAGCGCACGCATCGGGGAGAGGTCCGGCGGGACCGCCGTAGGAGGCGGGGCGCAGTGAGGTAAAGCGCAGCCGTGCGGGTTCATCGCACGGCGAGCCACGAACGGAGCCCCGTCCTCCGAGGCGGCTCCGCTGTGTTTATGAAACGGATCAATCAGGGGGAAGGGGAAATGGCGCTCATCGGGGAGGTGTACGTCGGCGACATCCTCGGGAAGGTCGTCCTCGACCCGCGGGGCGAGGAGATCGGCCGGGTGCGGGACATAGCCGTGGAGGCGGGTGCGCGGTTCCCGCGCGCCGTCGGCCTGTTCATCGAGAAGAAGAAAACGACGCGCTACCTTCCCTGGGAAGAGCTCTCCATCTTCAACAAGCGGATCATATCCTCCAGGAAGACGGAAGCGGAGATCCCGGAGGCCGCTCCCTCGAAGGAGCACCTGCTCATCCGGAAGGACCTCCTCGACAAGCAGATCGTCGACATCGACGGCGCCAAGGTCGTGCGGGTCAACGACGTGAAGCTCACCGAGGACGGCGGCTCGGCCTACGTCACGGACGTAGACGTTGGAATGCGTGGGATCCTGCGGCGGCTGGGCGTGGAGCGCCGCGGGGACGCCTTCTTCGAGACGATCCGCCACCCCCTGCGACACCAGTTGATCTCATGGCAGTTCCTCCAGCCGCTGGAGTCCAGGCTCGACCGGCTGACCCTGTCTGTCTCCCGCGACGCGGTGTCCGACCTTCACCCCGCGGATCTAGCCGAGATCATGAGCGACCTTGCCCCCGAGGAGCGGCAGGACTTCTTCGAGAAACTCGACACGGAGACGGCGGCTGAAGCCCTCCACGAGCTCGAACCGGAGGTCCAGGCCGACATGATCTCCGAGATGGACAAGGAGCAGGCCGCCGACATCATCGAGCAGATGCCGCCCGACGAGGCGGCCGACGTCATCGCGGACCTCCCGGCGGAGAAGGCGCAGGAGCTCCTGCAGCTGATGGAGAAGGAGGAGGCCGAGGACATCCACGAACTGCTGCATCACGAGGACGACACGGCGGGCGGCCTCATGACGAACGAGTATCTCGCGTGGCCGCCGGGGATCACGGTGGGGGAGGGGCTCGAGCGGTTCAGGACGGAAGCCGGGGAGATCGAGCACGTCTACTACATATACGTGGTGGAGGACGAACGGCTTCTCGGCGTCGTCGGCCTGCGGGACCTGCTGATCGAGGAGCCGGTGAAGCGGTTGTCGGAGGTGATGCACTCGAAGCTCAAGACGGCCCGCGCGGAAACCGGGCAGGAAACGGTCGCCGCGTTGATCTCCAAGTACAACCTGCTCGCCCTGCCGGTCGTCGACGAGGAGA
>Ga0172367_10008393_pt1 | contig 11543 bp, 10 predicted proteins | sample Lak10m_FD_114542 | JGI IMG/M metagenome (GOLD analysis project Ga0172367, IMG submission 114542) | Freshwater microbial communities from Kabuno Bay, South-Kivu, Congo - kab_022012_10m | ecosystem: Environmental > Aquatic > Freshwater > Lake | place: Democratic Republic of the Congo: South-Kivu...
GCCGGCGAGCGCGTCTTTCGGCCGACGATCACCAGCACCATCCGCAACGTGGTGCGGCCGCGGCGCCGGGATGCCGACCGCGCCACCGTCATTCCGGCCCTGACAGGCCGCGAGCTCGATGTCTTGCGCCTCTTGGCGGGAGGTCTAGGCAACAAGCAGATCGCCTACGCGTTGCATCTCAGCGAGGGCACCGTGAAGAACCATGTTTCGACCATCCTCGACAAGTTGCAGGCAACCGACCGCACCCGTGCGGTCTTGAAGGCGATCGAGCGCGGCTTGGTCTAGGCCGAGGCCGATGCGGGGTGCAGCGATGCTTCGGCCGGGTGCCGTCATGGCCGCAAGCCCGACGGTGCCGCCGATGCAGGAGCTCGGCCGCTTGCGCGCTAGGTCATCGCTCGCGGTCGCGCTGCTCGATACGTCCATCCACTTCGCCCTCCTGCGGCCCGCTCGCTCCCGGCTCACCGACCCCGCCCTGCACCTCCGCCCGCTCGCGCTCGTCGCGCTCGGCGCGCTCGACCTGGGCCGAGCTCTTGCGGCGCGTCTTCGCCCTCGACGTCCTCACCTGCCCGCATTGCGGCGGCCCGCGCCGCCTGATCGCCCAGCAGCGGCAAACCTCCCTTGCGCGGTCGACGCCGGCCGGCTCCGGCGGAGGCCATCCGCTTGGAGTTCCTATCCTCAAGCGAGGTGTAGCCGGATACCTAGAGTGTTTTGAAAACCTCAGATATCCAGCGTGATGCCTCAGTTGCAGGGATTGTTCGGATCGGGAGCCGGTTGAGCTGCCGTTTGATTCCTGCACCCTGGACACGTCGAGTCAAAAACCAGGTACTGCTTGGTCGCGCTACCAGAGGGGACGCGAATCTTGCCGACCTCGATTCCACCGATCTTGACCGTGTGGACTTTCAAGACCAGGAACAGATCCCCCGAACCAGAGGAGCACGGCGAAGCCGCGCCTGGCCCTTGAGAGATCGATCCGCTCACCGCTTGTGATTTGGTCAGAGTTACGCCCCCAGAGATCTGTGTTTCGACCTTCACTCCGAGAGAGCCAGAGACTTTGGCCCAAGCCAACTTGCTTTGAGCACTGAAGTTCGCACCGATTGCACTCAACACTGAGGCATCCATCCTGGCCGTACTTCCATCCTCTTGCGAGATGGAGCCGCTACCAGCCCAAGATCCGCAGCTGATCTGCGTGTGGAACTTGGATTCACATTCCTTGCCACTGTCCTCCGTTTTCACTTCTGGAGGTGCAGATGGCGCCGGAGGCGGGGGAGGAGGCGCGGGTGGCGAACTGCTGTCGCCATCGAACCATCCTGCGATATCTCGGATAAGTGCCCTAAACCCGGCACCGAAGTAGGAGTTGGGATAGTTGAGGCGCCCGCCCATTCCACCGTCCATGGTGGCGTAGGGAGGCGGTCCACCCATCGTCATCCATTGCCCCAGGTTCGAGTCGTACGTCTGGAAGACGATCTGTGCCCACCCAGATGAACCAGGTGGAATCTTCAATCCCGAGAACGCCCAGAGGTTCATGGTGATGTTCACCGAACCACCGAGGCTATGAGCTTGGTTTCCCAGCAGATCGACTATGTCGAAGTGTCCTTGGGAAGCGGGCCACTCGTTGTCGGCCATGTTCCAGCCCATTGCCCAGATCGGGAAAGGAGTGAACCTGACTATGACCGGCTGTTCGAATGTCCCAGCCGGAATCTCCACCCGGAACTGCACCGGATTGTTGTCGATCGTGCCGGTGAAGGTGTGACTGCCCCCTGATTCCGGGATGACCGGACTTTGATACATCCCCACAGGAGCCAGCCAGAGATCCACTGACTCCCACAGCTCATCGATGAGGATGGAACGATCCCCGAAGATGTAGCCTGGCTTGGTAGCCTTCAGACGAACGGTAGCTCCGATCCCGAGACCCTGCACTCGTTCGATGCGACACCGACCCGCATGATCGGATGTTGCCTGAGCGGAAGTACCGAGAACGGACACGACAGCTCCCGGAATGGGAACTTCGCTGATTGGATCTGCCACGATGATGTCGATGACCAAACCGCTTGTGCGTTGATTGAGCGACACCGGATTGTTCCCTGCAGTCGCGCCGGTCGTTGGCGCTTGCAGGGCAAAGGCGCTCTGCGCGCCGAAGAAGAAACTGAGGACCAGCAGCAGAAGCCTGCCTATCTCATGGAAAGGGATCGTCATGAAAGAGAATGCTCCTTCTGAACAGCAGTCTTACCGGAGTGAACTCCCCAGAGAACCGATCTCCAAGCACCCGGCGTTCCGCTCCAAGTTTCCTTGGCGTCGGGTTCAGGGTAATCACGCGGGCACCTTGATGGCAAGGAGCTCGCGGCGGACCGCGGCCGGAGGGCGATGCCCATGGCGCTCGATCAGCCAGTTGTCGTTGTAGAGCGCGATTCACGCACTGACCGCACGACGTACGTCCTCGGCGTCCACGCAGGAGCGCACCCACAGGAGCTGCTCCTTCAAGGTCCGGAAGAAACGCTCGATGCAGCCGTTCCACTCGGGGGCGCGCACGAAGGCCGGGCTCGACTCGATGCCGAGGAAGGCGATCTCGGCCTGACAGTGGTCGCTGACGAACTGGCTGCCGTGATCGTGCCGCAGGAGCAGGTCCAGGGCGACGCCTGGCGCGAAGCTCCCGAACTGCTTCCGCGTGGTCGATCGCCGCGAAGACCGTGACCATGCCCTCGCGCTCGGTCCACACGCCCGTCGCGTCCGTGCCCCACATGATGTTGGGGCGCTCGGGCGTGATCGAGCCGTCGTCCACGCAAGGGCCGAGTTCCCGGCGAGCTCGGCTCGGCGCGAGTAGTCCGGCCTCGCGCATGAGGCGCAGCGTACGCTGCTTCGACGTGCGCACGCCCCGCATCCGCAGCCGGGCCCAGACCTTGCGGTGGCCCTCGCCTACGAACGGGGTCACGCCCAGGACGGTGCGGATCTGCTCGGTCAGATCGGCCTCGCTGGACTCGGTCTTCGGGCCGCGCTTGGTGCCCACGGTTTCCTGCTCAAGGACTTGGGGCGTGGCGACCTCGAGTCGGCGATCCGCGCCGTGCATGCCGGCTAGCGCGTCTTTCGGGCGATGCTTCGGCCGGGTGCCGTCATGGCCGCAAGCGCGACGGTGCCGCCGATGCAGGAGCTCGGCCGCTTGCGCGCCAGGTCATCGCTCGCGGTCGCGCTGCTCGATATGTCAAGGAATCCAGACAATCTCGACGCCGTTGGTGAGGTTGAAGGTGCTGGTGGTGCAGAACGAGGCGGAGTTCCTGTACCAGACCTGGTAGGTGCGGGTTCCCGGCATCGCGACCAGGCCCCTGCTCGAGAGCGAAGGTTGGCCGGGGCTCGGATAGGTCGAAGCTCCAGCGTTGTTCGTCGTGGTCCCGAGGCGCACGACCGATCCGCCGGCGCAACGCAGGCCGTCGCCGAACACCAAGCCAGCGCCATCCGACACGCGCTGGGTGCCTTGGAAGTACAGCGCCGAGCTGTTGGGCATGCCGCTGCCCGACAAAACCACCGTGTCGGACGCGAGACTCGCGCGTCCGCAGCCACCAAGCGTCCCGGCGACGCCCAAGGAGTTCAGGCAGCCAGCGTCAGCACCGACGCTCGAGGCGTTGCCGCAGGGACAAGCGGTCCCGAGTCCATCGCCATGGCAGAAGCTGGTGAAGTTCCCGCAGGGATCGCAGGCCGGCGTGGGGGCCGTGGCTGGCGCGAAGAAGCGCGTCCAGATGAGCTCCGCCGCGCCGGGTTGGTACAGGTGCCCCGTGCCCTGCACTTCCGTGAACCACACGGGCGCGTTTCCGACGTACCGGTTGGTGATGTAGGTGCGCGTCAGCCCGTAGGTCAGGTCCTCGGACTGCGTCGACGCGAACAGCGCGTGGTCGTGGCTCGTCCAGAACGCGAGTTGCTCCTGGTCCTGCTGGTCGCGTGGTCGCGCGTGGGCTCCGACTCCGGTGACGAAGGTTTCGTTGCTCCCGCGCCAGATCCAGGCGGCGACGGGCAGCGCGGGCGACAGTTGCGTCTCGCTGCCGCCGTACGCCGTGATCCAACCGCCCGAGACCGGCGCGATGGCCGCGAGCTTGTCGGGATGCACGGCAGCGAAGCTGTTCGTCATCATCGCGCCGTTGGAGAAGCCGGTCATCGTCGTGCGGCACGGGTCGGTGCCATGGTCCTGTTGGATGCGCGCGACGAGGGCGGAGAGGAACGAGACGTCGTTGGGCGCCGCGCCGCTGAAGTCCCAGCTGTTCCATGCGTACTTGCCGTTCGTCCCCACCGGGTTGCCACCCGTCGGGTACGCGACCACGCACCCATGCAGGTCGCTGACGGCGTCCCAACCGGATGTGGCCTTGAAGTCCGCGCCCGAGGAGACGGATGGATGCAGCGCCACGACCAGAGGCAGGCGTTGGTCTGGCGAGAATCCAGGCGGCAGGCGCACGATGTAGGAACGCGTCAAGCCCTCGTGCTGGAGCGTGGAGCTGACATCGACCTGCGCGGTGGAGCTAGCGGCGATCGCGCAGAGGCAGATTGCTGCAAGGAACCCGTGGCGCGTCTTGTGCATGGGTGCGAGATCGTCCCTTCGAGGTGCGCTGGTCCTTGGGCGCCGGCGACTTGCCACGCGCGATACCCGTGCAAAGGATCCTATCACGGATCCGGGTTCCGTGGCGCATGCGCACGCTGCACGCGGAAGCCTGCATTCGTCCGCTTGGTTGCCGAATCCGTGCGACTCCCAGCAAGGATGCAAGAGCGATCCAACCTGCGACCAGTGGCCGCCGCTTTCGCGTCCACGAGCCTTGGCAGCTTCGCGCAGTGCGTTGGCCGAGCCCTCTGCTGCAGCCTTGCGTCAAGGTGTCCCGAATCCCGAAGGCGCGGCAATGGGCGTGCTTGGCCCGCGCGTGGCGCAGTGCGAGGTCCGCGTGCTCGCGCGGGAGACCGGCGCAGCGCAAGGCGGAGTGCGGGTGACCGTTTGGACGGACAAGGGCCGCACCCAGCTCGGCGACGCTGCGGGTGCTTACACCGACGCGCATGGTTCAGCGAGCTTCGAAGTGCCCGCGGGTCGAGAGCTAATCGTGATCGCGCACGGCGATCACGCTCTCGTCGGGGGCGGACATGTCGATGTGCCTGCCATCGAAGCCGGGAGCACGAGCGCGGCCGTCGTGCGCGTCTCCACGCAGCCCGACTTGCGCATCAGCGGAGTGGTGCTCGCCGGCGACACCCGCGATCCTGTGGTTGCTGCGCGTGTGCGGGCGCGTCCGAGGGCGATTGGTGGGGAGGCGAGCGAGACGCTCACGTCCACCGATGGCGGCTTCGAGTTGGATCTGCGGTCCTACGCGGTCGACTTGCTGCGCATCGAGCATCCCGGCTACGGCCTTGCTTGCATCGACGTGGGGGCTTTGGCTGCTTCGGGGCGCCGCCGGGTCGAGATCCTGCTTGAGCCGGCGGCCTCGTTGGCCGTGCAATTGGACGCGTTTGCCCCGCCGAGCGTGGAGATCGCGGTCGAGGCCGTGATCATGGACTTGCTGCAGCCCCGCGGCACGTCGGTCGGCGGCGAACAAACGGTGGCCTGGTCCGTCGCGGGTCAGCCAGACTCGCGGGCCACGTTGCAGCCACTGCCGCCCAGTGTGCCTCTGCGTGTAGTGGCGCGCGTCGGCGATACGGTCGTCTGGCGAGCCCGTGAGGCGCTGGTGCTTCGCCCCGGAGAGGTGCGCGAGCTCGCCATCGCGACAACCACAGGTCCCTTGCTGCGAGGACGAGTCGTGGAGTCCGACGGCACGCTCGCCAAGGGCGTCGCCATGTGCTTGCGACCGGCGTCGCTCCTTGTGCCCGTGTTCGCCGACGCGAGGGACGGCACGACAAGAGAACTTGTCACCACCGATGTGCTTGGCGAGTTCGCCTTCGCCAATGTTGCTCCGGGACTCTGGCTCGTGGGGCCGGCGCCCATCGGACCGCCGGCAGCCAATCCGCTTGCCGATCCGGCGCCGGTGCTGTTGCCGGTGGAAGTCGCAGCGGGAATGGCCGTGCAGGTGCACGACATGGTCTTGCAGCGCGGGCTGTATGCGACTGGTCGCGTCGTGCGCCCTGGTGGCGCACCTGTCGCACGCGCCTCCATCGAAGGGTTCTGCGAGTTGCCCGCGGGCGCGCAGCACGCCGTATCGGATGAAGCAGGAGCCTTCGTGCTGGGGCCGCTCGCCGAGGGCGCGTGGACCTTGCGAGCGCGAGCCTTCGGGCAGGCGCAAAGCGAAGCCGTCGCGGTGCGGCCGGGTGCGTGCGACATCGTGCTCCAGCTGCGCCAAGAGCGGCGCATCGAGCTGGTCGTCTTGCGCGTCGACGGCTCTCCGGCTGCTGGCGCACGGGTCACCATCATGCGTGCCGATGGACGCGGCGAAGCGTCGACCATGGAGCTGGGACCTGATGGGACGACGGTGATCGCTGGCCTGCCCGCTGCGTCGCACAACCTCGTCGTCATGACGACTGACGGGCAAGTCGGCGGCGGGCAAGTCGGCATCGTGCGTGCGGTCGAAGCGGCCGCCGATGCAGCGTCCAAGGTGTCCCTGCAGCTCGAGTTGGCCGCCGTGGCGAAGGTGCGCCATGCGGGGCCGGGGCCTGCGGCAACTTTGCTTGCCATGCACGATGGCGTGCTCTTGCGCGCCATGTCGCTTGGGCCGGGACAGATCGCCGACATCGTCGGACCAGAAGGCGACCTGGACCTGATCATGCAGGTCCAAGGTCGAGAGTCGTCGCGCACCAAGGTCCGGCTCGTGCTGGGCCAGCCATCCGAGCACGTCTACGACGACGGCTGGCGCTGAACGCCGGCGGTGACTCGCGTCACTCCTTGCGCAAGAAATCGACGAGGTCGGCTTCCAACTGCGCCAAGCCGTACTCCGGCACGACGAGGCACTTGTAGACCATCTTCGACAACGCCTCGGGCGTGTTCGGGTTCATCTCGCGCGGCGGCGGGTACGAGAGGAAGTACGAGAGGCTGAGGCGCTCGACTTCGCCGCCTTGCTCGCGGCCGGCGTACTGCCACGGGACCTCGTCGAACGGCAGGACGCCGGTGAGGATCTCGTAGAGCATCACGCCGATGCCCATCACGTCGGCCTTGCTGTCGCGCAAGAGCAGCGGATTGTAGTGCGGGGTCGTGGTCGTCACTCCGCGCTCGTCGAGGCGCAGGGCCGGGTCGATCAACACGACGCTGCCCGAGGGCTTGACGATGATGTTCTCCGGCTTGAGGTCGCCGTGGTAGGCGAGCTGGCCCGACTTCTCGAGCTTCTGCAAGGCGCGCACGATGGTCAGGAACCAGTTGAGGCGAATGCCCTCGAGCGCGCGGATCTTCTCGCGCAGCGTCTTGCCGCGCGCGTAGTCGAGCACCAGCACCGGGCGGCCTTCGTGCTCGAAGACCTCCTTCAATGCCACGACGTTGGCGTGCTTGGCCAGCTTGAGGGTCTCGGCTTCGCTGCGCAGCGCGTCGTCGATCTCGTGGACGTCGAGGAAGTCGATGCGCACGCCGTCGTGGCGGAAGAAGATGGCCTCGGCCGGAGTCTCGTCGGGGCTGACGCCTTCAGGCTTCCTCGAAGGAGTGACTTCCAGGAAGCGCGTGACATAGCGGCCGCCGCCGGCCACATCGCCGAGCTTCAAGGCGACCTTGTTGCCGGCCTCGTCTTCGGCGAGGTAGATGAGGGCGAACCCTCCGCGGGCCACGAATTCGACCACGCGATAGGCACCGATGCGCTCGCCAGCTTCCAGCTTGATCATGGACTCGACCTGTGTGCGTTGGGCAGGGGACGCAGGTCCGACGCCCATGGCGCTCGAACCCGTCAGGTTTGTGTTTCGGCCCCTCTGCGGCGGGTCATTGAGGGCAACCCGACCCGGCCGCAACCCAGGCTGTAGTCAAATGAGGGAATTCAGGAACTCGCGAAGCTTATCTTGTTGCTTGCGAGTGAGTTAAAGCGCCCATTCTTGGGTTGGCGCCATGCAAGTCGGCCGGCGAATTTCGCCGCTTTTCCCCGCTTCGTCGTACGACCCTCGACCGAGGGTGCGCTCAACGGCCTCACATGCCGCGGCCGCGGCCCTTGACGAACAAGACGAGACCGACGAAGGAGGCGGCGAACACGAGCCAGGCGAGGAAGTCCATGGCTCTACTTTCGACTCACCCATCCGGGTTGTCCATGGGGGCGGGGATCAATTCGCTGTCAAGCGGGGCGGCCAAGATGGCGCGCGCTCCTTCTTCGACCGTGCCGGTCGCCAGCCACTCGGGTTCGGCGTGCGCCCGACGGCGCCACGCGCGGCCCAACTGGTCGACGAGGCCCAGTTCCTGGCCGTGGCGGTTGCGCACGGACCAATACGCGCCTTGTCCGGAGTTGGAGGCCTCGAAGCGCACCAGTTCGCCCAGTTGGCGCTTGGCGTGGACCACGAGCAGCCGTCGCACGGCCTGGGACTGTTCGACCATGGCCACGGAGCCGCCCGCGGGCGAGCGCGTGCTGGTCGTGGAGCAGGCGCACACGCACAGGACCAACGCGACCACGGACCAATAAGTGGCCCAGGGCATCGGCAAGGCGTCGAGATGGTCGCGGCGGCTCATGTAGGCGTGCCCGTCCGACGCTGCCTCGGATGGCGATCCCGTGGTCCCTAGATCGGCCGATTCGGCGAGGAAGGCACAGAGTCGGCGGGTGGCGACCCGCGTCCGGCCCGGTCAGCGGGCTACAATCACCCGCCAAGTGGACGACTACGCACTGAGCTGTTTTCGCAAGGCGGGCCGCATCGCTTCCGAGTGCCGCGAATGGGCCAAGGTGAACGTCAAGCCCGGCGTCACCATCCGCAGCGTGCTCGAGACGGTCGAGACGATGATCCGCGAGCGCGGTGGCGAGCCCGGCTTCCCGGCGCAGAGCTCGCGCAACTATGTCGCGGCGCACTACTGCTCGTCGCCCTTCGACGAGCAGACCTACGAGGAAGGCGATTGCGTCAAGGTCGACTTCGGCGTGCATGTCGACGGCTACATCGCCGACACCGCCGCCACGATCGACCTGTCGAAGGACAAGCGCTGGACGCCGTTGATCGAGGCCTCGCGCTCCGCCTTGGCGGCCGCCATCGCCACGGTCAATGAAGGCGTCGCCGTGGGCGATGTGGGCGCCGCCATCGAGCGCACGATCCTCGCCGCCGGGTTCCAACCAGTGCGCAACCTGACCGGCCATGGGCTGGCGCGTTGGAAGGTGCACACGGCACCCCAGATCCCCAACTACGGCGAGAAGGGCGGCGGCGCCTTCCGCCGCGGCACCGTGTTCGCCATCGAACCCTTCGCCTCGACCGGTCGTGGTTGGATCCGCGAAGCTGGCAAGGCCGAGGTCTTCATGATGGTGCGGCCGCCGATGAAGGCCAAGGGCCTCGATCGCGATGTGTTGAAGGCCATCGAGGCGTGGCGCGGCTTGCCCATCGCGCGGCGCTACTTCAACCACCTCGATCGCGAGGCGGTCGAGTTCGCCATCACGCAATTGGCCAAGCAAGGTTCGCTGGTGCGCTATCCGCCCCTCGTCGAGGAAGAAGGCGTGATGGTCGCGCAGTACGAGCACTCGATGTACCTCGGACCCGACGGCGTCGAGATCCTGACGGCGTGAGCGGCCTGCGCGTCGCGCTGGTCGCGCCGGCGCCGGGCTCGGGCATCGGCGACTACGCGCGCGCGCTGGCCGCGGCCTTGCGGCCAGAGTGCGAGTTGGCGGTGCACAGTTGCGCGCCGCTGGAGGGCGAGGCGCCGCTCGAAGCGCTGGCTTCCGCGCGCTTCGACCATGTCTGGTGGCAAATCGGCAACGAGCGCGGACAAGTGCCCCTCGCCGAGGGCCTCGAGCGCCATGGCGGAGTGCTGACGCTGCATGATTGGGTGCTGTTCGACTTGGCGTGCGCGCGTTGGCCGGAATTGTCGCGCGGCGGGCCATCCGCGATCTGGCGCGCGTGGCGCGAGGGCGGGGCGGAAGCGGCGCGCGTCGTGCTCGATCATGCCCGCGCACGGCGCGAGTGGAAGCTCCATCCGCCACCCTGCGACGCGGACGACGACATCTGGCTCGAAGGCTGGCACGAGCCCGAGGCGCATGGGCGCTGGAGCGGGCCTCGTGCGCGATTGCGCCTGGGATCGCGTGGACATCATGGGCCCGCGAGCGTGCGCGTCGAGTTGCATGCGCCGCGTGGCCGCTGGATCCGCGCGATGGCTGGCGACATGGATGCGGCTTCGGTGCGCGGCGACGATGGCCTGCATGAACTGGACCTGTTGGTGCGCTTGCCATGCACCCTCGAACTCGTCGCGGCCGGTTCGCGGCCGCTGGCGCGCCAAGCGGACTTCGCCGACACGCGCGAATTGGGGGCGCATGTGCGGCGCGTCGCGGTGCGCGACGCCTCGGGCTGGCGTCAAGTAGACTGGACACAACCCGCGCGCCATCCATCGTCGCCGAGCTTGGCGACGCGGCGCTTCGAGTTGGCCTTGAATCGACGGACGCTGCGCGCCGCGCGGGCGTGCTTCGTCCACAGCGACGAATTGGCCGCGCGCGTGCGCTCCGCGCGGCCTGGTTTGCCGACGAGCGTCGTCGAACACGGCGCCGACGAAGCGCCCGCGCCGCTGCTCCGCGCCCAAGCACGCAGGGTCCTCGGCCACGCGCCGGACGCCTTCCTCGTGGCGAGCTTCGGCGGGGTGCAGGCGCACAAGCGGATCGCCGTGCTGGTCGAAGCCTGCGCGCTCGCTCGGCGCAGCCGGCCCGCCCTGCGATTGCTGCTCGCGGGCGCACCCGATCCGGAGCTCGATCTCGACGCGCTGCTGGCGCGCCACTGCGCGCGCGAGTTCGTCCATCGCGCCGGACGCGTGGAGGAGGAGCGCATTCCGCTGGTGTTGGCCGCGGCCGATCTGTGCGTGCAATTGCGCGGACCGTCCACCGGTGGCACCTCGGGCGGCATCCATCGCGCCCTCGCGGCGCGCCGCGCGGTGATCGCCAGCGACCTCGCCGAGCAGCGCGAATTGCCCGATGCCTGCGTGCTCAAGTTGCCGCAGGACGGCATGGAGGTCGAGCGGCTGGCGCGTTGGTTGGTGCGACTGCACGACGAGCCCGATCGCTTGCGCGCCATGGAGCGCGCGGCCGACGAGCATGTGCGCGCGCGCGCCGCATGGAGCGTCGTGGCGCGCCGACAGCTCGAGGTGCTCGAGAGCTTGCCGCCCAGCACGCGTTGAAGTAGCGCACGCCTCGAAGCGAGGACGGGCCGCGTGCTGGGCTCGACGCGTCGGCCGCGCGGCCTCAGTCGTAGCGCGTGGCGAGACCTGTCTGCGCCCGCCGCACATAGTCCTGCGTGACGCGGTGCGGCTCGTCGGGGTCCAGCAGCGCCTCCTTCCACACCGCCAAGTGTCCCTGCATCGCCTCGATGCGTTCCAGCGCCGCGGCGCGCGCCGCGGGCGAGGGTTCCTGGTTGCCGGCGGCGGCTTGCGCGTAGGCCTGGTTCCAGCGCGGCTCGAGTTGCGTCCACTCGTTCCAGTCGTTGAACGTGGCGACCATGGTCCAATCGCGCGCGCCGCGCGTGGCCGA
>Ga0172367_10008396_pt1 | contig 11541 bp, 9 predicted proteins | sample Lak10m_FD_114542 | JGI IMG/M metagenome (GOLD analysis project Ga0172367, IMG submission 114542) | Freshwater microbial communities from Kabuno Bay, South-Kivu, Congo - kab_022012_10m | ecosystem: Environmental > Aquatic > Freshwater > Lake | place: Democratic Republic of the Congo: South-Kivu...
CTGGGGGCCTGCAGGATGTCGCGTTCGGCGGAATTGAACTTCGCGCCGGCAATGTCGACTAAGTGATCGGTGGGAGGGGTCAGCAGGTTCGCGGTTCGTTATTCGTGGGTCATTATTCGTTGGAGGCCCGCCCCCGGGCCGGTCAGACTCCGCCATTGGCGCTGGTCGGGGCGAGGGCGCCCCTCCTACTGACTCCGCCATTGGCGCTGGTCGGGGCGAGGGCGCCCCTCCTACTTCGTGGCCCAGCTCGATTTTACACGGCTTCCCGAAACCGGGGCATCGCGTATAGTCCGGGCAACAAAAGAGGAGGCGTACATGAACAGACGCAGCGTCGTGAGATGGATGGCAGCAATCCCCTTGGCGGGTGTGGCCGGGTCGTGGCTTGCGCGACCGGCGTATGCAAAAGGAGAAAAAGCCGTGGAACAACTGCAGAAGAACTGGAAATCCCTGCTCGCCGAGGGCGCTGAGGTGGCGAGCAGCGCGGAGCCGGTCAAACTGTCCAGCGAAGAATGGAAAAAGCGCCTGTCGCCGCAGGCCTACGACGTGCTGCGCAAGGAGGGCACCGAACGCGCCGGATCGAGCCCGCTCGACCGCGAAAAGCGCCCCGGCGTGTTCGTGTGTGCGGGCTGCAGCCTGCCGCTGTTCAGCTCGGCGATGAAATTCGACAGCGGCACCGGCTGGCCCAGCTTTTTCACCGCCATTCCCGAGGCCGTCGGCACCAGCCGCGATTTCAAGCTGATTTTCCCGCGCACCGAATACCACTGCGCGCGTTGCGGCGGACACCAGGGCCATATCTTCGACGACGGCCCGGAGCCGACCGGACTGCGCTATTGCAACAACGGCGTCGCGCTGCGCTTCATCCCCAAGACCGGCAAGGCCTGAACGGCCCGCGTTTAATCTGTAGGAGGCCCGCCCTCGGGCCGATCGGTGCGCGCTGTTGTAGGAGGCCCGCCCTCGGGCCGATCGGTGTGCGCTGTTGTAGGAGGCCCGCCCTCGGGCCGATCGGTGTTCGATAATGGGTCGGGGCGAGGGCGCCCCTCCTACACGTACAATGAACGCATGGATACCGACAAAGAGGCACCCTACACCGGACTCACGCCCGATTGCGTGCTCGCTGCGCTCGACGACATCGGGCTGCGCGCCGACGGCCGCCTGCTGGGCCTGAACAGCTTCGAGAACCGGGTGTACCAGATCTGGCTGGAGGATGGGCCGAGGCCGGGTCTGACGCCCGAGCCTCGCCTGCCGTCGGCACCGGGCTCAGGCTTGGGGCAAGGTCCGGCCATGGTGGTGGCGAAGTTCTACCGCCCCGGGCGCTGGAGCGATGCGCAGATCCTGGAAGAGCACGGCTTCGTGCGCGAACTGGCGGAGCGCGAACTGCCGGTGGTCGCCCCGCTGGCGCAAGACGGCAAGACCCTGCACCAGTTCGGCGGCTATCGCTTCGCCGTGTATCCCAAGTGCGGCGGCCGCACGCCCGAACTCGAACGGCGCGACACCCTGGAATGGATGGGCCGCTTCATCGGCCGCATCCACGCGGTGGGCGCGCTCAGCGCCTTCCGCGTCCGCCCTGCGCTCGACCTGGCGAGCTTCGGCGTGGAGCCGCGCGACTATCTGCTTGCCCACGGCTTCATTCCGGCCGACCTTGGCGCCGCCTGGGAGAGCGTGACGGCGCAGGCGCTGGCGGGTGTGCGCCATTGTTACGCGCGTGCAGGCGCATTGAAGATCCTGAGACTGCACGGCGACTGCCATGCCGGCAACGTGCTCTGGACCGAGGGCACCGCGGCGCACGGCCCGCATTTCGTCGACTTCGACGACGCGCGCATGGGACCGGCGGTGCAGGACCTGTGGATGCTGCTCTCGGGCGAGCGCGCCGACAGGGTGCGCCAGCTGGCCGACGTGCTCGCGGGCTACGAGGATTTCCACGCGTTCGATGCGCGCGAGCTGCATCTGGTGGAAGCGCTGCGCACCCTGCGCCTGATCCATTATTCCGCCTGGATCGCCCGGCGCTGGAACGACCCCGCCTTCCCCGCCGCCTTCCCCTGGTTCAACACCCAGCGTTACTGGCAGGACCGGATTTTGGAATTGCGCGAGCAGATCGCGCTCATGGACGAGCCGCCGTTGTGGCCGGCCTGAAGCGCGCCGCCAGCCCGCCGATCGAAATCAAAGGTGAAATATCCGGGCTGGCCGGACCGAGTGCTTTCCATCCCACGAATTCACCATAGCTGTCGCGCAGCGCAAAAAAACCGGGGCCGCTAACAGCGGCCCCGAAACTATCGCGCGTGCCTCTTTGCAGAGGTTTACTTGAAGCTGTAGACGTAGGACGCGGAAACCAGGCTCACGGAATAGTTCGGCGCCTGCTCGTTGGTCGGCATCACGCGGTTAGGCGTGTAACCATACAACAGCGTGTTGTAGTAGTAATCCTCGGTCCGCCGCTGCTGGAAGATGTAGCCGAATGCGATCTTGGATTTCTTGTCGAGTTGATAGGCGCCGGTGAGCTTGAACGTAAACACCCTGCTCTTGATATCCGGCAAAGGACCGCAAGAGGTCAGGTTGGTCGCCGCACACGATGCGAGCACGTACTGGAGCTGCGTATCGTAGGACGTCTTGTCGAAGGAGTAGGACAAATCCCCCTTGATCTCGAGCTTGCCGCCCATCAGCCCCGAATGCTTGCTGTTGATGCCCACGGCCGTCGAGTCGTCCTTGAGCTGGTTGGTCCAGATATTGGTCGGCGCGACCAGAGCCGCATAGGTCGCGGCCGCATTGACGGCAGCGGGATTGGGGGCGAGGGAGCCGGACGCCCCGGATCGCAGATCGCGCTTGCTGTTCTGCCAGCTCCAGTAGGCGGCGACGCTGTTGTTGTCCTTGTAATTGTAGGTGGCATCCAGATTGATCCCCGTGGTGCGGCCGTTCTGTACGCCCAGCGTCGAATCATAGTACTTGTCGTCGGCGTAGCGTCCGTTCAGGCCCAGGTCCAGCTTGTCGCTCGCCTGCCAATTGAGACCGGCCTTCAGCATGTCCTGCTTGCGCGAGGCGTAGATGTGGTTGATGAATCCCGGATAGTCCTGGGCATTGACGTCGGTCGGCACGGCCACATCGAGCCCGGCGAGCGGCGTCACGGCGTTGTGGTCGAACGTCGCCTTGCGCTTGGCGTAGGTATAGCCCGCATTCAAGCCGAGCTTGTCCGTCGCCTTCAGCTTGTACTTGATGCCAAACTTGTCCTCGTTGTTCGACGGGCTGACGAGGCAGTTGTTGAAACCGTTCGCCATGCTGTTGCACCAGCGGCTGGTCTTGTCGTGGGTATAGGCCAACTGCACGAGATGGCCCTTCTTGACGCGGTAATCGCCGGCCAGCTCGAACTCGGTCTTCTTGTTGCTGTACGGCGCGTTGGTTGCGACGTCCGTGGGGGCGCCACCGTTGATGGCGTAGTAGCTGTACATGTTCGACGCCGTACGGTTGTCGCGCTCGTTGTGCTTGTATCCGGCGCGCAGCGACAGATCCCGGGTCGCCTGATGCGTGAGCTTCAGGTCGGCGTGCTTGGTCACCACCAGACCGTTGAGCGAGGATTGCGGGGCGGCGACGATTTCGGTGAATCCCGTCAGGAAGCCGGCGTTCTGCGTGTTGCGGCCGTAGGAAATTCCGCCGGTCAGCTTGGTGGCCGGCGAAAACACGTAGCCACCGTTGAGGTTCCACTGGTGCGCCTTGTTGTCCGGGGCGGTGCTCATCGTGGTGGTCTGGAAAGTGCAGGGCGCGACGCAGGTGGATGCGCTGCTCAGGCTACTGTTCTGCCCGCTCAGCCGGTCATAGCCGTCGCTGAAGCTCGATCCGAAATAGCTCCCCGTCACATGGCCTTTGGCGCCCACCCAGTTGAGCGCCACATTGAAATTGTCCGTGGTGTAATTGGTCGGATTCATCAGGATGTTAACCGCTTCGGCGCGCCAGGTACCGGTCGTCGCGGCCTCTCCTCCCCGGGACGCGACACCGAGGAGCTTGGCACCGGACTGATTGAGGCGATTGAAGTCGAACTGCAGGCCCCACTGCGGATTGAAGTTGAACCCGCCGGCGAAAGAGGTGTTCTTGCGCGTCGTGCTTATTTCCTCCGTATGGAATGCCCCCAACTGGGTCGCGCTAAGGCTCCGAGTGGCCAGAGCCGGAGGGGCGGCTCCATTGAAGGTGCCGAACCCCGCCGGGAAAGTGAAGGTGTTCCCGCCCATGTTCCCCTGCTGCGGCGTCTGGTAGGTATCGCTGATGTTGTGGCGCAACTCGTCATAGCCGAAACCCAGGTTCCATTTGCCCTGATTGCTCACCGAGCCGCTGAGGCCGCGGGACGTCGTACCCAGGTCGGTGCCGCTGATGCCCCAGCGTGTCGTGCCTTTGCCGCTGCCGTAGGCATCGCCGCCGCGCACGCTGAAGTTGCCGATGAATACGCCGCCTTTATCGTTCAGGCCGCTGTATTCGCCGAATTTGGCCGAATCCTTCGACTGGTACGCCGCGCCGACTTCGATCGTGTTGGTGGGTTGGGTCAGGGCGGCGACGTCGTCGCCGTCCGCCGCCGCCATCATGGGCGTGGCACACATGGCGGCCAATGCCCCCTGCACGGCCAGGCTCAGCACGCTAACGTTCATTTTCTCGCTACGGGTTTTCATGATAGTCATCCTCGATTTTCAGGTTAGCGTTGCAGGAGTGCGCCGGCCGGATGGTTCGATCCGTGAACCATGGAGTGGCAATTCGCGCAACCCCGGCCTGCCGCGTTCTCGGTCGGAGGCGTAACAACAGACCCCGCCGCCTGGAAGCCCCCGGTGAGCGTCCCGTAGGGCGTTTTGCTGTTGTGCGGGCCGTCGTGGCATTCCTGGCACAGGAAAGGCGGACGGGACTTGAGCAGCGGCGGAATGTTGGAACCGTGCACCGAGTGGCAGTTGGCGCAGTTCTCCGCCACCGGCTGGTGTTCCCAGAGGTACGGACCGCGCTTCTCCGCATGGCAAGCGAAACAGGTCTCGTTGATGGTGTTTTTCCTCAGCAGGTTCGGACCGGGCGAGCCATGGGGGTTGTGGCAGTCCGAACACACGACCTTGCCGACTTCGATCGGATGGGTCGAAATCTTCTTGCTCGCCAGCCTTTGATCCTTGTGGCAGGTGAAGCAGACTTCGGTTTGCGTCTTCTTGTCGCGCACCTTGTCGATCGCCGAATGCACCTTGTGGCAGTTATTGCAAGCGACCTGATTGTTCTGGTGCTGGCCGCCGTCCCAATGGGTGCGCGCCTTGCCCTTGTGGCAGTTCAGGCACTGGCCCGCGCGAACCTTGTCGTCGGTAGCGTCAGTGAATACGACATCCGGTTTGGTGCCCGGGCCTTGCTTCAGGTGCCCCTGGCTTTCTCCGTGGCAGGACTGGCAGCCGGGCGTGCGCGCATCACCCTTTACACCGTGCTTGGTCTGATAAATCGCCAGCACCGGCGTACGCCAGGATTCGTTGTGGCAGGCGGTGCACACGGCATCGTTTGCCCCCGCCGCAATCACGGAGGGCGCCGCTGCGACACCTACGAGCATGAACGCACACGAAGTCAACAGCTGATACAAGCGCTTCATCTTATTCTCCACGGCCTTCGCCAAAATTGAAATTGCTGCCATTTGTAAGATCTGTAAATTTATATTTCCGCTATGCCGAACACAATAACAAGACTTCCAAGTTACGGGAACTGATCGCTCGATTTACCTGTCTCGTGTTGTTGCAATTACGCGGCGTATATGCATCTTGTTGTTTCTTAATCTATACGCTATAAATTAAGTTCTTCTACTCATTCCTATCGCTTGGAAACTCGAACCTTCGCGCGCAGTTTAGCTTTGATTTCTGCATGCTCTTTGATATAAGTCAAATCGCACGCGTTTAGCGCCGGACACGCGCGATTGGACCAAGCCCCCCAGAATGAACCGGCATTCAGCAGGCGGGTCTAGGGGTACAAGCCGCGCAAATGCCGCGCCTCGAGCATGCGCCTGCAGCCCAGGGTGAACGCCGCGGTACGCAGCGTCACGCGCGCCTGCGCAGCGGCCTCCCACAGGGCGCCGAAAGCATCATTCATGATCTTGTCCAGCCGCCCGTTGACCTCTTCCTCGGTCCAGAAGTAGCTCGACAGGTCCTGCACCCACTCGAAATAGCTCACCGTGACGCCGCCGGCGTTGGCGATCACGTCGGGCACCACCAGGATGCCCTTGCCGGCGAGGATGTCGTCGGCCTCCGGCGTGGTCGGGCCGTTCGCGCCCTCGAGCAGCATGCGCGTGCGGATTTTGCCGGCATTGGCTGCGGTGATCTGCCGCTCCAGCGCCGCGGGGATCAGGAACTCCGATTCGATTTCCCAGAACGCGTCGTCCGGAATCACCGACGCCCCGGCGAATTCCGCAAGGGGGCGGCCCGCCTGCTGATGCGCAGTCAATCCGAGCACATCGATGCCGCCCGGCCGGTGCACCGTTCCCTCGACCGTCTGCAGCGCTATGATTTTCGCTCCGGCCGCGTGAAAACAGCGCGCCGCGGCATTGCCGACGTTGCCGAAACCCTGGATGCACACGCGCGCGCCCTCCAGCGCCAGGCCGATCCTGGCCGCGGCCGCGCGGCCGCAGACGAACACGCCGCGCCCGGTGGCGGCGCGGCGCCCGCGGCTGCCGCCCAGGGACAAGGGTTTGCCGGTTACTACCGCTGTCGAAGTCGCGCCGTGCATGACCGAATAGGTGTCCATCATCCACGCCATGATTTTTTCGTTGGTGTTGACGTCGGGCGCGGGGATGTCGCGGTCCGGGCCGATGATGATGCCGACTTCGCTGGTGTAGCGCCGGGTCAGGCGCTCGAGCTCGGGTTCGGACAGCCTGCGCGGGTCGACGCGCACGCCGCCTTTGGCGCCGCCGAAAGGCACGCCGATGACCGCGTTCTTGACGCTCATCCAACCGGCGAGGGCCATCACCTCCGACAGGCAGACGTCCTGATGGAAGCGCACGCCGCCCTTGCCCGGACCGCGCGAGGTGTTGTGCTGCACGCGATAGCCCTCGAAGTGCTCGACCGAACCGTTATCGAGCCTGATCGGCACGTCGACGATGAGAATGCGCTTGGGGCGTTTCAGCGTTTCGACCAGGTAGGCAAGCTCCCCGAGGGAGGAAGCGGCACGGTCGACCTGTTGCAGGAACACCCCCCAGGAACCGACGCCCGCGGGTTCCAGGTAGGAAGGCAATGCGTGCGTTGGGCTCATGACCAGGAACGGAAAAGGGCTCAGCCCTCCGGCGCCGCCAGCGCGATCTGCCGGCGCAATTCGCGGTAGCGCGGCTCGAACTCCTCGCCGAACAGCGGATCGGAGCCGGCTGGAATCGCGTCCAGCACCGCCTCCCAATCCTGCGGCGTCAGCAACTGTTCCGCGCGCGGCACGATATCGCGGTCTTCCAACGCAAGATGGCGGCGGTAGTACACCAGGTAGGTCGCGGCAGCGGCCTCCACCTTGGCGCGCTCGACCACCACGTCGTCGACGACCAGTTCGAGGTACTTGAGCAGTTCGGTGCCGGCCGCGGCGATCACGCGATGCTCCTGCAGCAGCCCGTCGATCAGCGACTTCAGCTCGGCGTCGCGTTTCGCCAGGCGCGCGAACGCCACGTCCTCGCGCGGATGATGATAACGGTCGGGGAAATAGCGCAGATAGCTGACGACATCGCGCATGAGCTCGTAATTCGGCCCGTCGTCGTCATGGAAAGCGACCACCTGCTGCTCCAGGATGTCCAGCAGCCTGGAAAAATGCCTGTGCTGCGCATGCCACAGGTCTATCGTATCGGACATGCGTCCACCAGGGAGAACGGTGCGGCGCGCACGCTAGCGGCCGCCGGCCCCGCCGCCGCCACCGGACCCACCGCCGCCTCCGCCTCCGCCACCGCCGCTGCGACCGCCGATCCGGCCCATGGTCCTGCGACCCCGGTTCCGGGGGGCGTTATGGGGCTTGCCCGGCCGCGGCGCCTGCCGCTCCCTCGGGCGTGCGTTGCGCGGCGCCATGCCCTGGCCCTTGATCCCGGCCATGGACTGGATGCGTCTGATTTCGTTCGCCACCGCTTCGACATTGGCGGCAGACTCGGTGTCCGGACCGTTCAGTTGCAGTGCCTGCTTCTCCTGCTCCAGCAGGTCGTTCAATTTGCGCAGCGCCTCGCTGCATGCCGCAGCCAGTCCCGATTCCTTTTCGGTTCCCTGCCGATGCATCTCGATCGCCGCGATACCGTCGGTCACTTCGTCACTTGCCATTCGTGTGGCCATACCGATTCCTCTCTGTGTTTTCTCTCAGGGTCGCGCTCTGGCGCTGCGACGGCACCCGGTGCCTGTTTGCGGCGCGAGGCTTGCATCGCGCCAATGCAGCGTCGTGCCGCTGCAGAACTCCGCGCCGAGCATTCGTGCCTCGGCGCACTGGGCCGGCCTCGCGGGGCTGACCTCGGGACTGCGGCCGGCCGCGCTCGGGCGGCGATCCGCCTCCGTCGCGAATCATACTATAAACGCGCCCGGCCTCGCGCCGCGGCCTTTGATCAAGGTCAAGCTTCGTGCGATCAGTTCGGCTGCCGGCCAAATCCCGTAGGAGGGGCGCCCTCGCCCCGACCAGCGCAAAGAGTGTAGGAGGGGCGCCCTCGCCCCGACCAGCGCAAAGAGTGTAGGAGGGGCGCGCTCGCCCCGACCAGCGCAAAGAGTGTAGGAGGGGCGCCCTCGCCCCGACCAGCGCAAAGAGTGTAGGAGGGGCGCCCTCGCCCCGACCAGCGCCGTCGCAAGCTCCGGTCGGCCCGAGGGCGGGCCTCCTACAGCAAACGGCGGCCTATACTGCGATCACCAGCTTCTGGTACAGGCCGCCATAGTAGGTCTGTTTGCGCATCTGCGCCGGCGAGACGCTCTCGGGCAGCCATGCGGCAATTTCGTGCTGCCACAAATCGAGCGCAAAGGGCTCGAGCGCGCGCAGTACCGGACGGAACAGGTAGCGCAGCGGGTGCAGGCGGCTCGGCAGGTGATAATCGACCAGCACCAGTTTTCCGCCGGGCCTGACCACCCGCAAGGCTTCGCACAGCGTCTGCCTGCGCGCCACCGCCGGCTGCTCGTGCAGCAGGAAGAAAACGATGGCCTGATCATAGCTGGCATCGTCGAAACCAAGCGCGGTCGAGTCGCGCTGATGCAGCGTCACCGGCGCCGAGGGCGGCAGTTTTTGCCGCAGGTTGCGCAACTGGATCGGCAGCACATCGACGACATCCAGCACGCCGCCGGGCGCGACGCGCGCGGCGAGGTGCTCGGAGAAATTCCCATAGACGCAGGCCACCTGCAGCGTGCGCCCGGGAACTTCGCGTCCGAGTTCCGCCAGCGCGGCGTCGCGCAAGCGGGCGAAATTGCCCCACAAGATCAGGTTGACCAGCCACTGTCGCTCGAAAAAACTGACGGCATGCGGGTGGATGTAGGCCCACCAGTACGTCTCCTGCAGGTAGCTTGGAACACTGGCCTGCGGCCGCAGCGGCTCGAGAGCCTCCTGTTCAGCTTTAGCGTTCATGCATCTCGCCTTTTTGTGTCGCCGCCGCGCGCGGACGGAGTGTTGAAAACATCGTCCCCGCGCAATCGGCGAGATGTCGAACTCGAACGCGGCGCCGAATCGACGCCCGTTCGCAGGCCGCAATATGCCACATTCGGCGCCTGCGCATACCCATGAACGGGAAGTGGTTTTGGCGCCGGCGGCATCCGCTTCAGGCGCTGCCGCATGCTGCGCGTCGCCGGGGTGGCGCGGGCTTGATGATATTGCTCAATGGGGCGGCACCCGGTCGGTGTAATCTGGACGAAGGATCGTCTGCTTCATCGGAGCGCAATCTTGGACGAAAGGCTCGACCAGCATACCCAGCAGCCCGGCACGACCGGTACGCGCGGCCTGGACCGGCTGATCGCGGCGCTGCGCGCGCCCGCCTGCTATCCCCATGCAGCGAAACAGGTCGAACTGCTGCAGACCCACATCTCCTGCATCCTGCTCGCTGGAGACTATGCCTACAAGATCAAGAAACCGGTGAGCCTGGGGTTTCTGGATTTCGGCTCGCTCGCCGCGCGCCGGTTTTATTGCGAGGAGGAACTGCGCCTCAACCGCCGCACTGCGCCCGCGCTCTACCTCGAGGTCGTTCCGATTTCGGGCAGCGAGTCGGCGCCGCTGCTCGGCGGCGGCGGGCCCGCGATCGAATACGCGCTCAAAATGCGGCGCTTCGGGCAGGACGCCCTGCTCGACCGGATGGCGCGGCGCGGCGCGCTCACGGTGCAACACATCGACGCGCTTGCGCTGGGCCTGGCGCGCTTCCATGAGAACATAGAGCGCGCCGGCCCCGAGCGCGAATTCGGCTCCCCGGCGCGCATACTCGCGCCCGCGCTGCAAAACTTCGCGCAGATGCAGGGACTCGCAAACGCGAAATGGGATTTCGCACTGCTCGCGCGCCTCGGCGACTGGACGACACGCGAGCACGCCGCGCTCGCGACCCAATTCGGCGCGCGCCAGCGCGGCGGCTGGGTGCGCGAATGTCACGGCGACCTGCACCTGGGCAACATCGTGCTGCTCGACGGCGTGCCGACGCCGTTCGACGGCATCGAATTCAGCGAGGATCTGCGCTGGACCGATGTCATGAACGATGTCGCGTTCCTGATGATGGACCTCTTCGACCACGGGCTGCCGCAGTTCGCCTTTCGTTTCCTCAACGCCTATCTGGAGCACGGCGGCGATTACGCCGGCCTGGGGGTGCTGCGCTTCTACCTCGTCTACCGCGCCCTGGTCCGCGCCAAGGTGTCCCGCCTGCGCGCGCATCAGCCGGGCATGGCGGCGCGCGAGCAAAACGAGATCGAATGCGGGTACCGCCACCACCTGCATCTGGCCGAGCACCTGGCTGCGCGCGGGCACCCTGCGCTCCTGATCATGCACGGCTGGTCCGGATCGGGAAAGACCACCGTCGCCCAGAGCCTCGCCGAAGCGCTGGGCGCGGTGCGCCTGCGCTCGGACGTCGAGCGCAAGCGCTTATACGGCCTCGAGGCCGCGGCGCGCTCGGGCTCGGCAGTCGAGGCGGGGCTGTATGACCCCGGCGCGAGCGAGCGCACCTACACACATCTGGAGGGACTCGCGCGCGCGGTGCTGGCGGCCGGCTACCCGGTGATCGTCGACGCGGCTTTCCTGAAACGGGCGCAGCGCGAACGCTTTGCCGGACTCGCGCGCGGCGCGCGCGCGGACTTCGCCATCGCCGCGTGCGCGGCGTCCGCGGCGACGCTGCGCGCGCGCGTCGCCCGGCGCGAGCAGGCCGGGCGCGACGCCTCCGAGGCCGGCCTTGCGGTGCTCGAACGGCAGATCGTGAGCGGGGAGCCGCTTGCCGCGGACGAAAGCGCGCATGCGCTGGCGATCGACACCGAGCACGTCGTGGGCCCGCCCGAATGGGCGGCGCTGGCGCAGCGCCTCGGGCTGGAAGTACCGAGAAAACCGATCGGCTGAGAAAACCGATCGGCCCGGGGGCGGGCCTCCCACGAAGACCAATCGGCCCGGGGGCGGGCCTCCCAC
>Ga0172367_10008405_pt1 | contig 11532 bp, 9 predicted proteins | sample Lak10m_FD_114542 | JGI IMG/M metagenome (GOLD analysis project Ga0172367, IMG submission 114542) | Freshwater microbial communities from Kabuno Bay, South-Kivu, Congo - kab_022012_10m | ecosystem: Environmental > Aquatic > Freshwater > Lake | place: Democratic Republic of the Congo: South-Kivu...
GATGCTGCGGGCCTGGGACTCGGCATCCTCTTGAGCATGCTGCTGCGCAGAGTATTCGGCTGAAATCCTTTTGAAATCGCCGGGCAACAAAAAGCCCTCGTGGAGTAATCCAGGAGGGCTTTTCTCTATTCTGGTGGTGGAGAACCTCCACCGGTAAGACGCGCATCTTAAAGCATTTCGGGAGTTTTAGGAAGGATTGAGGCCAGTAGGGGTTTGAGAGGAGGTTTTTCGCACCTGTACCACATCCGCTCGAGCCTGTCAGGAATTTTGTGTGTGAGGCATAACATGTCAGCAAGAAGGAGCATGTATGCCAAGCAAGACGAGCAAGAAGAAGCCGGCAGCGGCGCTGCCCAGTATTCCTAAGCCGGACGAGCCGGAACCAAACAGGCAAAAACAATCCTCGGCCATGCGCAGAATAAATGGACGTTCAACCGATTTACGTCCCTGCAAATGTTCCCGACGAGGCCGGGATAGTTACAGCAACCCATTGGGCTTACAGGCGTTATGCCTTGCGCGTCATCAACGCTGTTTTCATTCTGGCACACAGAAACTCTTCTCACAATCTGTCAAGACTGAACTGGTTAGTGACTAAAGAGTTCATTGACCAGATGGTCAGCGGCCCAATGAGTGCCGAGGCGATCAATGCCGCCTCGATGGCGTTCAAGAAAGCGCTGATTGAGCGTGCGCTGGGTGCCGAACTGAGCCATCACCTGGGCTACCCACCCGGGGCCGAGAAACCCGGCGAAACCGGCAATCACCGCAACGGTGCGACCGGCAAGACCGTACTGACCGACGATGGGCCACTGCGCATCGACATCCCGCGCGACCGGCAGGGCAGCTTCGAACCCCTGCTGATTCCCAAGCACGAACGCCGCTTCACCGGCTTCGATGACAAGATCGTGGCCATGTATGCCCGGGGCATGACGATCCGCGAGATTCAGGGCTTCCTGGCTGAGCAGTACGGCACCGAGGTTTCACCGGAATTCATCAGTTCGGTCACCGATGCGGTGATGGCCGAGGTCACTGCCTGGCAATCGCGGCCGCTGGAGCCGATGTATCCAGTCGTCTTCTTCGACGCCCTGCGGGTCAAGATTCGCGAGGATGCCGTGGTCCGCAACAAGGCCATCTACCTGGCACTAGGCGTGCTGCCGGATGGCACGCGGGACAACAGCTACGACAACGCGCTCGCCGAGACCATCAACGGCCTGTATAAGGCGGAAATCATTCACCGTCGCGGCCCATGGAAAACTATCACAAGGCAGCCAACCATGATCCGTTTTCATCCAAAAGCTCGGATAGGCGAATAAATTTGCGCACTTCAGGATGCTGAATCGCCTCATGGTCAAATAAGAGCCCCGACATCCGCAGCCAAGAAAACCCCAATAGCCAACCAAGCGCGACGGGGATGTTGCCTCCCAGTCCACGATTTTCACCACGGACAAAATTGTAAGCATCCAGAAATCGTTGAGTTGCAGTTATTTTCACTTGAACATCCCAATCTTCGTTCGCCAAGATGAAACGTTCGACAACCTTGGCGATATCAAAATAGCTGGGCAGATATGACCATCTTGCTTCCTCAAAATCGAGAAACCAGACATTGCCCATGGTGTCTTGAAGCACATTTCCGGCATTCAAGTCATTGTGGATGACTTGACACTCATCCTTATCAAGAAGGGTGTCGATTTCAAGCCACTGCAGGAGATGGTTGCGTACTGGGGACAGTTCACCATTCGCCCAGCACTTATCGTCCAACAACGCGCTAGCTCTGCTCCGCATTCTGGTTCGCATACCCCGCTGCGAGCGTGCGACTTTATGTACCTCAGGATAATTCACCAATGCGCTGTGTAATTTGGCCAGCGCGCTGCCTAGTACCTGTAGGTTGCCGATAGAGTCATTGAGATAGTTCCCAGCGACAAAAGGATATGCAAAAATCATCCGGCCATCTATACACACTTTCGGAAATCCTGGCCTGCACGCAGGAGTCAATAAGCCACAATTTTGAAGGTAATCTGTAATGCCACCTGAACGTTCTAATCCGCCTGCAAAACGCTTGGGAACGATCTTGATAAACAGATCAACATCTCGGTCGGCATCCGTCATTCGGCAATAAGAAATTTCAGCCGCGCTTGTACCTGAAGCCACGAGGAAAACACCCTGCGTTCCGAATACATCCACCAGGACAGAAAGCAAATGGCTACTGGCAGGCTCCCATTCCAACGCCATCGGTGCAAATGACGATGCGATAGGCTCTCTAAATAGGCTGACTGCCTTATGCATTTTTCCTTCGCTGGGTGCAAATATTATTCAACACAGACATGACTCCCAACTAATCTGACAATTCACTAGTTCCCGGTAAGCCGACATCGGCCCACGTGATTGGCTCGGCGCGAGGAATTGATACCTTCGCCGTTGCACCTATGAGACAGTTAATTTCTTCCGCCCCTATCCCGACTGGCGGGAAAGCAAAATCAATGGCATCGCGCGTGATTACCTCGCCCTCAGCAATTTCCCGATGCGCGATGATGCACATGCGATCGACTGCGCTAATAGGTACCTCTCCATCAGGACGGATAGTCTCGCCCAACGCGTGCCAACTTTCATCAAGTATGGCCAACGCCTCACGCAAACGGCTTACCGGCAGTGCGTGGGCAACATCAATGTCCGCTTTGGAGTCATCGAACACCAGGCCTTTCTCGACTAGGGAGGCACCTAGCGCTACGGCAAGAGGCAGCATCGCTAGGCCACTGTGATGATCAGAGAGCCCCACCGGACAGGAGAAAACCTGGGACATGTGGGACATCATCCTGAGATGAAATCTGCTTGCATCTGCCGGTGGACCGGGCGGAGAATGCTGGATGATGAGCCTCGAACCAGCACCTTTTTCTCGTGCCCAGTTGACAGCGCGCTTAATTTCCCAAAACTTACTTCGACCCGTGTCGATCACCATCGGCAGCGCACTTTCAGCAACTACTTCGATCAGAGACCTGTGGGTAATGTTCGACGAAGGGATCTTTATTGCCAACGCCCCGACATCCCTTGCGAAAGCCAGACCCTCGTTATCGTAAACGCTCAAAACAAGGCTCAGACCGGCTCCGCTGGCATGACTAAAAACCTTGTGTAGCATCTCCAGCGGCACCACGTGGCGGTCGATCACATCTTCAAATGGTTCTGAGACCATTTTTTCTGTGTTCTTGTTGTAATAGCTAACCGAACTGGCATCACTCAAGCAGAGACTGCCCCTGTGCAGCACTGCTCCCTTCAAGAAGCGCCCGCCAGCTTCGGCTATCTTGTCGATTAGATAAAATGCCTGATTCAAGTCTCTCTGAAAATAGACATCGATATCTGGCCAGAATACTGGTGGATGATGCTCTCCAATCAAATGTGAACCGATTGGCACGCACGGAGTGCTGCGATCTGTTTGGGATGCATGCTGATCAGGTGGGCACATGGATTTCCATCAAAGTCTCCGGCAAAAGCAAGCAAAGTCCATTGGTGGTCCGGCGCGTGCCATCAGCCAGATCGAGGGTGTGGGCACGATGCGGAAGCGACTCTCGCTTGGGCAGGAAGGAAGTCATGCGAAAGTCTGAAAAATCCGCTTTCAGTCCACGCATGGTAGCCCAGCGATCAACTTGAGCGCGCGAGAAAATATTGAAGCCGCGCATCCAGTCAAGTCCATTCAAATTATCCCTATACGCAATGCGCACATCGATATCGTCTGGATTTAGAAGAGCCTGTACATAGACTCGACCGCCCGGCGCTGTATTCGCGACTAGGTTATCGAGTAGCGGTTCGAAACTATCGAAAATGCCTAGAGTGCCAAATGATGTGACCACATCGAACTTGCCGACTACCGTATTCAATCCATCTCCAACCAATAATTGCGCTTTCGATAGTACCGGGCGAAGCTTGGCCGTGTCGATTAGTTTGGTGTCAATATCAATCCCAACAAGCTCCGCATCCGGATAGTTGCCTCCAAGAAAAGCCAGTAAGTCTCCTGTTGCGCACCCCACATCGAGGAAGCGCTTCGGAGACAATCCGTCTGCCTGCAGCTTCTGTCTAAGAAAGCAAAAAATATCTTTCTCTGGCTCGGCTCTATTTTCGCCGAGATATGTCTCCGGTCGCTGCTGAAAGTCGGGTATCTCGAAGGTCTTATGTGACATTTGCTCCAGCCTCCAACATAAGCTCTACCAGGCGATCAGTAGCCCTGCCATCGAATTTGCCCCAATGTTCCGCACCACTTCTGGCCAGCGCGACAAGTTGCGCACGATCCTCATGATTTCCGAAGCGAAGTAGTGCACTGCGGAATTCCGTTTCGTCCGATGTACTCATTACCTGCGGCAGATCCATGTAATCGGGGTACCTATAGCCATAACAGTCAAAATCAATGACGGGTATGCCGCAACCGAGCGCCCATTTAATCGTTGAGGAGACAGAAGAAATATATATATCCGCCAGTGGAAGCAAGTCAGCCACAGTCGTCTCAACTAGCACCGCACCGGTCGCGCGAATCAATTCGCGCTCCTCTGCTGGTATGTTGGGATGGGGACTCACGACCACATTCACTTCCGCAATCACGCTAGGCAAGCGCGCAAACGCTGAAATTACGTCTGCGTAATGCCGATAGACACATGAGCGACTGGAAAACTGATTTGGGGGCATGGCAACAACTGCGAGAGCCCGATTGGCCGGCAGATTGTGTTTAGCAAACAACGCGGCGCGCCGCTCCAGCCTTTCACGGGCCACGACAGCCAAAGTGTCCTGCAAAGGATGGCCAATAGGTTTCAGTTTTGCGTCCAAAAAACCAAACTTGAGATAAGCCTGCTTCATTGCTGCGCTTTCAACCGCTATCACATCGGCATGCCCTGTATTGACTAGCCAGGGATTAAACGGTGCCGTACTAGTCAATTCGCGGGCTATTGCTTCTGTAAGAGGCAGTCGCGTTATTGCAAATCCATCACCTTCAGCCAGCCATTGAGGAATGTACTGACGAATTAACTGGGCCTGGGTAGCGCTTACGGCATGCGAAGCGCTACTTCTATAGGCGCTGACAGCCTCCTGATCCGAGATAGCACCGTAACTCGACACTACGGTTCTGATTCCCCGCCGCTTTGCGCCAGCAATCCAGCCGTAGCTATCCCGCTCCACATTGTCTTCGGCAAGCACAACGGCGTCTATACCCAGACGAACCAGCCAATCTTCACAAAAATTAATTCGTCTGCGCACTCGATCAACCGCACATAATGCTTCGTAGCGATCCACCTGAGGGAGCTCGGAAAGGAGCGATTCAGCCTGCAGAACAGTTGGACTTTCTACGATTGGAGCTGCAGTTCCCAACCGTCTTGATTCCAGATCATTGGGCAGGCGAACCGGTTTTGCTGAGAGCCAACCTGAAAGTCGGGTGAAAATATCAGCTAGCCCCCCCGTAGGAGTTGTCTCCTCTACGTAAACTGTTCCCTCAGCAAGCGCTTCTGCTTGGTAATGAACTGAATCCGGAAGACTGTAAGGGGACCACAGGATCACGTCGAACTCGCCGGATTCGATTCCATGCTTCGCAAGTCTCAACCAAACCTGAAAGTTTCCCGGTTCGTAGACGATGCATAACAGTCTTTTTTTTGCAGTCAAAGTCATTCTCTAACCTTCAGACTGGTAGAGTTGATTATCCGTGTAATCAATTCATAGGCACGATCAATAGACGCACCAGGATTGCTTAGGTTTGAACGGCAAGCCGCACCCTGCCTCTTTTGCTCCGCTGGCGTGAGGCTGAGGTGTAGCGCTTTCTGAAGACTCAACCGGTCACTAGCTGGAAGTGCAATGCCCTCGGTTACCAGTGGGAACTCGGCCAATCCGGTAGCGGGGCGCCAGAAATCAGACACGTCTTCTGGGTAATCGGCACAGACTATGCTGACGTTTGTGAACTTGCTGACGCGCATCATAAAAGCTGAGTCCAAGGCAACCGTGGAGAAGCACGAGAGCACAACGTCGGCGGTGGCGATGGCAGCTTCGACCGTAAGGTTTTCCGCCACGACAGGATTGGCCCCGGATTCATGAAGTAGCTTCAGAGACTGTGATTGCGAGGCTTTTGATTCGCGCGGATGGGGTTTGTAGAGAAGGACAACTCCATGCATTTGTCTGAGGGTCTCACCAATGTCTTGCAACACCTGATGGTAGCCATGCACGCCGAGCAAATCCTGACCGAAATATCCGATAGTCGGAGCTTCTGGGCCTAACTCAAGGGCGATGCGCCCCTTTTGTCGCAGGTCTTGAAAATCGATATGCCTATATTGCGCATGTTTAGGAGAACCGATGACGTGCACATCCGCAGCAGTGCGCTGAAGCGTCAGACGTGCCGCCAAATCGTCGATGACAAAGTAATGATCGGGACGAAAATCCTCTGCCCACACGTCTCCCCAGAAATCCTGAATTACGAAGCTCGGGATGTTCAAGAACCGGGCGGCTGTAATCACTGTTCCGTCAATACCATTGACCGGGGACGATGATCTGCCGCACACCACAGCGCTCGCCTTAACTTGCGTGAGCCTCTCTATGGCTAGCACAACGGCATCCACTGGTTCTGCTGGCGTAAAAATGGATGATAACCATACATCTGCTGCTATGTACGGTACATGGCGAGTTTCAAAATGGACTTGTGCCGCTCCTTCAGCGACAATCATGCTTTCAATGCCGCGGATGGCAAATTCAGCTGCCATTGCTGCGACATGTCCGGCAGAACCCGCATCCCGCGCAGAAAAAATAAGTCGCTTTGATTTAGCACTCATCAGCGACGCCAAACATTTCCGAGCCCTTTTGGATTGCCATACCACAAGCTCACTGAAATGCCTATTTTCCTGAGGGCAACAAATTGACTAAAGTGGTCATAATGCGCTCAAGGTTTTCTCCCCCTGTCTCACAAAAATAGGGGGATTTATCGGCGATCCGAGCCCTTATCTCAGCGTGATAGGTTTCGTCTTCGAAAAGACGCCTGCAAACGGAAAAGAGCTCAAAAGGGGTTGTGATAGTAGTTGCGCCGGCCTCGTCGAATTCTGTGTATCCATAGAGATAGCCGTCAAAATTGATGGTCGGAATGCCACATTGCAACGCCCAGAAGTTTGTTGACGATACGGTGGATACAAAGACATCAGCACAATCGACATATTCGATCAGACTTGAACGTAAAACGAATATTTTTGCCATACGCAAACTGCTCAGTAGTTTTGCATCGGTCAACGTGGGATGGAGACTGACTGCAACGCGAGCAATCCCGGCATTCTCTAGCTCCTGAATAGCCGTAATGAATTGATTGCATAAATCTTCGTAAGTAGCGCAGCCATGTGCTTTTCGAGGATATTGATTGGGTGGCCAAGAAATAATTGCCAGTTTGTCTGCCCCCCCTCTGCGCTTGAACTTGCCGGACGCTAGTGCATTGATGTTTAACATCAGCCTATCTTTTCGCGCCGACCGTGTCTTTGCCGAACGCACAAGCCTATCACTCCATGGGGCGCCGGTAAGACGCAGTTGAGACGTGGGAATTCCAGCCTTTGAATAATAATCCTGCGCCCACCTCGAAGGCACGCAAACGATCCCCCGTCCAGAATTGGGCAACCACGGCTTAGGGGGTGTCAGTCCGAGTGAATCTGCGGCAATTGCTGCCGCTGGAGAGACTCGCGAATAAACACACTCCCGATGCTCATTCAACCAGTGCGGGATAACCTGTCTAGCCAGCGACTTCTCCATTTTGTTTAGCCGGTTATATCCATGGTAGGCAAAGGTTTCGACAATTTCCTTTGTAGTCGGCGGCATGGAGAACGGGACGATCACCGTCCTGACATCATACTTTTCGCCAACTCTCGATAGGAACGAGGTAACAGACAAGGCATAGTCCTGACCACTCAAAACCAGCCGCGGCTGTGTTTTATGAAAAATCTGCTCCGCGTGTTTAAGTTGCTTTCTTAGTTCAATTCTTGACGTCGCACTGCCAGAAGACTTACCTCGGAACTTCGTCAACCTTTTCAGTATTCTATTGATGGTGGAAATAAACTGCAGACTGAAGATGTCAAATCGACTTGCAGCAGGGACAGCCACATTCTGGCCGACATCACTGCCACGATTCCTGTTTGGAGAATTCTGTGTTATCGGAAAATAGCCGTTCTCGGACGCTGCGTCCATCAGTGTGTTGAAGCTCTGGTTTTTCGTGCCAAGTTGCACCCATGACCAACCCTCGATCTCAACAAGCCGTCCATGCTCATGCACCAGACCATAACCGGCCGTGAAGACAAAAACAGGGTGTAACCGGTGTCGCTTCTCCAATTCCTTTGCAAGCGGCAACAATGAACCGAACTCACCATATTCGGATACTGCAACAAGGATGGAATTATTCTCGATTGTCGTCATGCGGTACTTACCGATACAAATAGTCAAACGTAATGAGGCAGGATATAGCCAAGTCGCTTCATCACTCGCCAGCCAACCGCCATGAAAATCAGTGAAATCGCAGCCAAGAATGCATTGCTGAAAAAGTGCACAGATGTAAATTCGTAGCTCAACAGCGCGGTATGGGCTGCCGGCAGGATATATGCGAAAGGATTGATCGCGAAAATCGGCTGGGCCCATTCTGGAATGCGTCCGAAGCTATAAAGCCCGGGAGATAAATACCACCACAACCAGACAACATGTCCCACCAGCTTACCAATATCTTTGAGAAACATACCCAAGATCGCAAGCCAAATAGAAAGTGCCAAGGTAAAACAGAACATACAGGCAGCTATAAACAATCCCGCCAGCCAAGACATATGGGGCGAATAACCAGCCACTACCAAGAAGCAAAGTAGGATCAAGAAGCGGATCGAAAACAGAAACAGTTCCTGGGCTGAAAACTCCAGGAAAGCAATATTCAGTCCGAACCCTTGGTCGATGTAATGATATCCTTTGATACTGAGAAACGATGGCGCGCTAGTCGTCAGCATTGCATGGCTACGCCAAAAAATGATCGCGACAAGAAAATTTGCAAACGTGGTGTCTGAGCCTTGCATCCGAAACACGAATGTCAACAAAAAGTAATACGCGAGCGCCATCAGCGCAGGTTCCAAAAGCAACCACAGATGCCCGAGCGTGAGGCCATACACTTGCTGCTTTAGATCGAGACGGATGAGGTGGAGTGCCCGAACAATGTCGCGCGATCCCTGTCCAACGCTTCCCGTGAAACCGACCCGTTGCAACACCTCGCCAGCAGGCGTGATCAATCTGCTAAATGACTGCTCGGTCGGTCTCGGCAGCATCAAAGACTCTCCTTATAGAGTTCCGTGGCAATTACAGGATCACCGAAATAAATTGGTCTACCATGTTCCAGCAAGAGACATTTTGTGCAGCGCGACAGCACAAAATCAAATGTATGCTGTACAACGAATACCAGCTTCGCGCGCGCGATAAAGTCATCCAACCGCTTCACCGCCTTCCGTTGAAATCCCATGTCTCCTGCGCTAAGCAACTCGTCGAGAAGCAAAATGTCGCGTGGAATGGCTGTTGCGAGTGAAAAGACCAGACGGGCCTTCATCCCATCCGAGTAGTAGCGAAAGGGGCGGTCTATGTGATCTTCCAATTCGGCGAATTCGATAATTTCATCCATCAGCTCATTTATTTCGCCGGGCAGAAACCCCATATATAAGCCTGTTTTTAAAATGTTTTCCCGTCCCGTCAGATCGCCTTGCATCCCTGCGCCCGGACGTAGCAGGATGGGGCGACCATCAACCGAAATGCTCCCCTTTGACAAAGGCATCGCCCCAACGAGTGTTTTCAGGAATGTAGTTTTGCCTGCGCCATTTTTCCCAATGATGCCGACGATATCCCCTGCATAAGCCCTGAAGTCAATGCTCTCCAGGAGGGTGATTTCTTTCTTGTGTCGTCCAAAATAATGGCTAAAGGAGGCGTGAAGTGACGGATTCGAAGCGATCGCTACCGTTGCGTTCTCAACGGTTAGAACTGCGGGGGGCTCATTGCCAGCCAGATCACGTAATGCGCTCTGCTGAAGATTGTATGGTAGCTTCTCGATCAGAGCATCGGTCAAGTAGTCCCGATAGCCAAGGGGTTCTCTCAAATTCGCTGAGAGCGCTAATCGATAAGCCTCATAAGATAGCGTGGCATCGAGTCCTGCAAAGGCATACATCCAACGGCTGAGACGGTCCAACTCTCCATTGACGCTAAATGCTTCAACCATTAGATGAAACCACTGTTCGACATCCATTTTTGAAAAAAATGGCGGCAACCGGTTTTGATCAATGACGAAAAGAGGAATCTCTACTTTGCTGGACAAATCATGCGCGCCAATTACATCAAGCGTGACGCCTGTAGGTGAAGGAGTCTTTGCGTCACGGAACATAGCAGGGAGTCCGTTGACAAAAACGATGTCTTTGCCATCATGCCTTCCAACCGACAGGAGTAGATATGTAGTGGCCGAAGCAACCGGTACTTCAATACTCTGACCCAGCACAACACTGCTGGGCCGGAAGCGCACAACAACTTCCTCGTTCATGCCTTCGTGCAACCAACGAATTGCGGCAAATGGCTCCGCGATCCCTTCAAAATGTGTTCTGCATAAATAATGCGCGAAAACGCACGCTTGTTGTCCACCAGAAAAGTCGTGACGTAGTTGGGTGCGCTCGCCGTTCGTTACGCTTATAGAAAGACCCGCATTGGACTCTTTAGCTGGTTTGAAATTCTCAAAATGAGTAAAGCGAGGCTTGGCTTTATTTCTTGCGACTGCTTCTTCACCCAAGGACCAAATGAATTCTGGATCAGCCGACAGAAGAAGGGAAAACCTGTCAATGCACGATGTCAGCGATTCCTCATTTTTCAACCCGGCGAGACTCACGAGCAGAGATACGAGACGTGCCATGCCGGGAATCAACTGCATTTGTGAAGCTGCATCTAACAAGCGCCCATGGGCGACACTATCAAGTATCAAGGACGCCGTCTGTGACAACACTTGCTGCATTTCGGCGGCGCACGAATCGCCCTCATGTTCAGTTGTTTGAGCAGTTGCTAGCAATTCTCTGTCAATCTTGCTTGGATGGTTGGTAAGCTCAAACAATGACATCGTCGGCATTTAGGTTACCCAAGTAGAAATTACTGAGAGTCACACTCGAATAATCTGTCAGCGAAATCACCACATCGCGACCAATTTGCGAACTCGCTTCCAGCAATTGTTCGAATGTACTAAAAACACCACTGAAATTAAGTGTGTCAACGATGCCGTACCCTCCTTCAAAATCACAAACAGTGTCATATCCACAGTCCGTCCGGAATATAAACATGTCTTTCCCTGCTCCACCGTAAAGAAAGTCATTTCCTAAGCCACCATCTAATGTATCGTCTCCGATACCACCGAATAAATAATCGTTGCCTCCTAAACCAAACAATATGTCATTGCCGCCCAGGCCATAGATATAGTTGTCGCCGTCGTCACCCCAGCCATAATCATTACCCGCACCCAGCATCAGCCCCTCGATGCTGACGTAACGGTCGCCCGCAGCAGCGCCCGTA
>Ga0172367_10008408_pt1 | contig 11530 bp, 9 predicted proteins | sample Lak10m_FD_114542 | JGI IMG/M metagenome (GOLD analysis project Ga0172367, IMG submission 114542) | Freshwater microbial communities from Kabuno Bay, South-Kivu, Congo - kab_022012_10m | ecosystem: Environmental > Aquatic > Freshwater > Lake | place: Democratic Republic of the Congo: South-Kivu...
TATTCTTTACTATATAATTTGTATATTCGATTTGATATTCAGAACTATTAGTAATACTTTTAACCGGATTACCAACTGAATTTAAATCAAGTTTTAAAAAACTTGGTAATTTAATAGAATATGATAATATATAATTATAATTATTAGTATTAGTTATAATATAATCACTATAAGTATTAGTATTATAGCTAATAATATTCGTTATCCCTTTTTCTATAATATAATCATTATTTATTGTATAAATAACTGACATTTTAATTACACCATCGGTTGCTGGAGATAAAATTGGTGTTATTGTAGAAATTTGTATATTTGAATTAAAATTAAAATTACTATTTTCTATTAAATTATAATTAGTAATTGCATCTATATCATTATAAACGGGTTCATAATTACTTGTTGCATAAAAGCGAAGGGTTATATTATTATTTGTTCTAAAATTTGAGTCTCTATTATAATTTAAATTATAATTTAAAATTGGATTATTAATAATATTTCTATTATCATCTTTAATAATTAAATTTAGATAACTTGAAGGATTCGCTGTTCCTATACCAATATATCCGCGATTATTAATAGTAAAATTATCATTTGATGACGTATAATTAAAAATAGTAGGATAATTAGAATTATTAATTAAATTAATATTGATTGGTATATTCATATTATTTGCACCAATATTTATAAAACCATTTGAATTAATCGAAAAAACTTTTGTTTTATTATTTAAATTTGAATTATAAAATTCTGCTATATTGCAATTAACAAATATTCTATTGATTACTAATGATGGTTGATTATAACTATTATCATTATTAATAACAATTGAATTACTCGCTATAACATTTCTTAATGTTAATTTTTCAGAACTAATATCAGTAAATGTAATTTTACCGTTTGTTGTAAATGGTTTAATAAGATCAACTGCTAAAAAACTATTTGAATTAATTATAAGATTATCATTCATATTTATCGAATTACTCGTAATAAGAATTTTATTACTATTATTAATATTTAATCGTATATTACTGGTATTAATTGAAAATAATTCATTATTGCTATTATTTCTATTGTCGGTAATAATGAAATTATTATTTTGATTATATAATCTGATATTCAAATTTGAATGAATTACTATTGAATTATTTGAAGTATTTAAATTACTTTGCAAATATACATCACTATTAAAATAAGTTCTATTGCCATTTATCGTAAAAATAGAAAAATTATTTTTATTTAAAACAAATGATGAATTAGACATACCAATCATAAAATTATTTTTAAAATTAATAAGTGCATTCGGATGACTCTCAACATCTGTGTTTATATATATAACATTTGAATTAAAATAAGTATTCAAATTTAATCTATTATCATTTATCGTTTCAATTGGTAAATTACCCACATAAATAGACATATTTATCAAAAATCCTTTATCTATTATTTTACTATTTATTATATTATTTATATCAAATATAAAACTATATAAGGATAATTTATTATTAAAATATAACTTTAAGTGAGTATCAAAAATTCATTTTCATTTATTTTTACTAATTATAGCGGAAGGTTGCCCGAGCGGTCTAAGGGGAATGACTTAAGATCATTTATACTTCGGTATGCGTGGGTTCGAACCCCACACCTTCTACCTTTATGTAAATTCCGCTATAATTTCATTAATTTTTTTAATATCTATAAATAGAAAAAATGGAATATTTGGAGAATGAAATAACTGAAATTGTTTTTACACCGGAAACAATAACTATTACTTATGATAATAATGAAATAGAAGTTGTGGAAAAAACAAAAGACGGTTATAAGAAATTATATGATGCGTGGTTAAAAGAACAGCCGATGTTCATATCAGATATTTTTAAAACACAAATGCGCGATTTATCATTTGCTTATCGCAATAATGAAGCATCTTTCAATCAAATGAATGAATTTTTAACAGAAAAGAATAGAGATCAAGCATTGGCTTTTATTGTTTATATGCGAAAAAGAGATTTAACTTTTGAAAAAGCAAAATGGAATGTTGTAAATAAATAAATAATAATTTAAGGAAATCTTCTGTTATGTAATTATTATCAATGATTATTGGTGGTGCATTAATAACAATTGCTTTAATCGCTTACTATCTCTATTATCCTAAATTACCACCAAAAGGAAGTCTCAGTTATTATAGATATAAATGGAAATTGACATAAAGATTAGATGATAATTATTATTTATAAATAGATGAATAAGTTTTATAAATTTTTAATGTTAATATCAATTGTTTTTATGTATGATAAATTTACAAATAGAGCAATTCTTCCACCGCCTCTGAGAATAGTAAAAGAACAACCTTTTTATGCATCCAAATATTTATACTCGACTGATTTTATAAATTTTTATAAAAATCATTCGAACTCTTCTTTAATTCTTTTTTCATAATAAAATACAAAAAATTATATTATTATAGATAGGATAATGAATACAAAGACAATTACAAAACTTCAAGATTTTATTAAAAAGATTAAGTCTAATGATGAATATGAGTTGGAGTTAAGATATACCGATAATATAAGCGAAGATACTTATAAAAAAGTTATTGAAAATTTCAAAAATAAACAATTGAAAATGACTGAGACAATCACTTTTGATATCAACTTCATAAATAAAAATACTAATTATCGCATAACAATTGATGGTAAAGATATAGAAACTTATTCAAAAACTAATAAAATAACCAAAGAAATGATTAAAGAATTCATTATTAAACAACCAGTTGATACACCAATAATAATCAAAACTTCTAATCTTAAAATTAATTTAAAAGAAGAAAAACCAATAACTGACGAATCAACTGTTAAATCATTATTATCTGTTTTATCTAAAACCTCAAAAGGCTTTCGTTATAAAACAAGAACTTCTTTTATATCAAAAAATGGTTTATATAGATATGATTTTACAGCTGTTAATAAATATAATAATGCTAATCCCAAAAAAGATAATTCTAATATCAAATTTTCAATTGATAACATCCTTAAAAATGAAATCAATTATGAATTAGAAATTGAAATAGTTAATAAACAAGCTATTACCAATGAAATCAAGATAGCACAAGAATTTTTAAATGAAGGTGATAATTTATATGAATTAGTAAGAGGAATTATTGAAGATATTAGTGATGATGAAACTAATGATGATGAAACTAATGATAATGATGAAACTAATGATAATAAAGAAACCGATGGTAAAATGAAATGGACACTGCCTAATCGTATTGGTTATAGTGAAGCAATTTTTAAGACTTTTAGACCAGAAAATTATCAACCAAAAACTAAATTATCTTGTTCTTGTGATGGTAATAAATGCGATGTTTCCAGCGATTCCGTTAATCTATATCCTCAACAAAGATTAATTAAAGATTATGTGCAATATGAAAGTCCTTATAGAGGAGCTTTATTATATCACGAATTAGGATCTGGAAAATCAGGAGCATCTATAGCTGCGGCTGAGGGTTATATAAATAAAAAACAAATGTTTGTATTATCTCCCGCTTCTTTAGCAGTTAATTATGAAAATGAAATTTTAAAAATAAGTTCTATTGGTCTTAATCTTAAAAAAGATTGGAAATTAGTTAATGTAAATAAAACAGATCCGGTAGTTGCCGACATCTTAATAAAAAAATATGCAATCAATGCCAAAGAAGCTATTAAAAAAGCGGGGTTAGTTTGGATACCTTTATATGAAAATGATATTCCAAATGCGACTATTGTCAAATCAGTTGTAAATGAAGAAGATAAACCATTTGTAGATGCAATGACTTCACATATAATACGTAATCGCTATACATTCATAAGTTATAATGGTTTAAATGCTGCTTTAATAAATGCTAAACTTGGCAAAGGTTCAGTTAATAAATTTGACAATTCTTTTGTAATCATTGATGAAGTTCATAACTTCGCATCAAGAATTGTTAATGGTAGTAAATTGGCAAAAGATGTTTATTTAAAATTAATGGATGCTAAAGATTGCAAAGTTATTTTACTATCAGGAACACCAATCATTAATAATCCACACGAAATAGCAACAATAGTTAATCTTATCAGAGGTTATCTTACTGTTTATCAAATGCCAATTGAATTAAATGAGGAAGAGATTATTAATAAATTAAAACCAACTAATCTATTATCAGTCATTGATGATTATTATATTGATTATGAAAATAAGAAATTATTATTATCATTATTACCAAGAAATTATAAGAAAATAGAGAATCAGGTTTCGGTGGTTCAAAAAAAGGTTTGGGAAAAGGACGAAGAAGGATTCATTAACGAGATAATGAATGCCTTGAACTTAAAAACAAAAGTTAATAAAATTTTATTGAGTGCTTTACCAAGTTCTGCTGAAGAATTTAATAGCTATTTCTTAGATATGACTGATGACGAAGAACCAAAGATTAAAAATCCTGATTTATTTATGCGTCGTGTTTTAGGAACAATCAGTTATTATAGTATTAGTGGTAGTGAATTATTCCCGAAAAGATTAGATGATGTAACAAGATATCTTTTTATGTCTAATAATCAATTTAGAAAATATGCAGATGTTCGTGATGTTGAGAGAAAGATGGATATGAAAAAAGGCGGTGTTATGGATAATAAAACATCTGTTTATCGTGCTTTTAGTCGTATGGTCTGTAATTTCAGTTTTCCAGAAACAATTGATCGTCGCTATCCTAATGATATTAAAAAAGCTCTTAAAAAAGAAATTGATCAAGAAGAAGATGATGAACAACAAAGAAGAGTTACCGGTAATACACCCAAAGCCACTGATGTTTATGAAAAGGAATTAAAACAAGCTATTGAAGATTTGAAAGATGGCGGTTATCTCACTTATCAAAAAGTTAAAACTGAATTAAGCCCCAAATTTGCCTCTATGTTTGGTGATATCGAAACATCACCCGGAACAGTTCTAGTTTATTCACAATTCAGAAGTGTTGAAGGTCTCGGACTTTTCAGTGACTTCTTAAATCAGAATGGATATAAGGAAATTGATTTTAAAAAGGTTGATGGAAATTACTATTTAACTGATCCCACAATTTTTAATAAAATGTATGATAATAAACGTTATATAATCTTCAGTGCAGACAAAGAAAAAACCCGATTTTTAATGAATTTATTTAATGGTGATTTTAAGAATTTACCACCGAAGATTATTGAGGCATTACCCAGTGATTTAAATCAATTATATGGAAAAATAGCGAAGGCTTTCTTTATTACCGCAAGTGGTGCTGAGGGTATTTCATTGAAAAATGTAAGAAGGGTTTTGATAACCGAACCTTATTGGAATAATATCCGTATAGAACAAGTTATAGGTCGTGCCATTCGTTCTTGTTCTCACGAAACATTACCTTTACAAGATAGAAATGTTACTGTTTATAGATATATAATGAAATTTACTAAAAAACAATTAGAAAAGAATTTTACCATTCAACAATTAGATAAAGGAATTTCAACCGATGAACACATTCTAATGATGGCTAATAAAAAGATGGCGATTGTTAGCAGTTTTCTGCAAATGTTAAAAGCTAGTTCATTTGATTGTGTTATTAATGCTCGGCAAAATAAACCACTTGCAAATGGTTATAAATGTTATAATTGGGCTATTGGCGTAAATAACGATGATTTATCATATACAAATGATATTAAAGATGATGTCAGAATTATGAAACATAAAGCTAATCAAATTCTTAAAAAAGGAAAAGGTAAAGTGATAGTGAAAGATGGCGTCAAATATGTTGAAATGAATGGTAAAATTTATAATTATTATAGTTATGTTAATGCCGGTATTTTAATATCAGAAGAAATATAAAGTTATTTTGTCTATAGATAATTAATATATGAATAATTATTGCATATTTAGAAATATAAATGATTGTAAATGTTGTTTTTTTAAAACTAAGAATAAATATTGTAATTTGCATATTAACAATGCCAATTTAATTTATGAGATTATTAATGATGCTATTGGTATTCGACAAATAAAAACAACAAATGATATTTATCTTATTTTCAAATATATATATGATACACCTACTATATATGTAAAAGAGGGTATTTTTAAGAAAATATTAAAATCATTGTTTATAAAACAATGGACATTAAAGAGTAAATATAATTATATAAAATTTCAAAATTACGAATTATTTATAAATGAGATATTTAAATTAAATTTGAATACTTATAAAATTGAGAAAAATAATGATTTGTCATTTTTAACCAAAATAAAGAATTTCATGTATTACGTATCAATCAGAAATCATTTATATAAATCAAATATAACTTATACGAATGAAACGGATCCATTCACCTTCGATAAATTTGAAGAAATACCATTTAAAGAAAGATTTATTTTTTGCGAAGACAATAATTATTATTGTTTTAAAGCAAGCGATTTTAAATATTTCACAAGGACAAATGGAAATTGGAATCCATACACTAAAAAGATTATTGAACCTAAAATAATTAATAATTTAGAAATATTTATTGATTATTTTAAAATAAATAAAAATAATAATAATAATTGGAAAACATTAGAACAAGCTTTTACTGATGTATCTTTAATAATTCAAAAAGTAGGTTTTTATACTAATACGCAATGGTTTCTTAAGTTATCTAAAATTCAAATAAGAAATATTATTCGTTTATTTAGAGTCATATCATTAAGGAATAATAATAATAACAATCACGAAGAATATTTCAGAGATTTAATGTTACTTATATTTGATAATAATAATAATGATAATAATAATAACCAAGAAGAAATTTATTATTCATTTGCAAGAAATATAATTGAGATTTTTGAGAATGGAGATTCTAATTTCTTGCTTTGTTGTAATTTTATGAAATCAATTGGAGTTTATAGTAATGATTTTTATAATAGTCTTCCGGAATGGTTATCTGATATCGAAAGCCCTATTATAATAAATTCAAATAGTTTGACTCAAAATTTAGTATATTTAATTAATATCATAGAAAATTAAGATAAAATGCAAGAAATAAATAAAGATTTAAAACAAAAAGATTTTTATTATACCTTGAAATTGAGAACTGCCTTAATCGGTCTAATTTCCTATTTACTTTTATCAAGTATGACAGCTTTCAAAGTCTTACAAATAATAATATCATCAACAATTTTTGATATTCAAATCATTGATGAAAAAAAAGAACCTACTATCTTAGCAAGATTAATAATGAGTTTAATTATAGCTATATTGCTATTCATTTTTTAGCACGTCCGCCTTTCTTTTTCTCAACAGGAGCTGAAACAACTTCTTCTTTTTTATCCTCAGTTTCTTCAGCTACTTCATCGTCACTATTTTCAATATGTGTATCATCTAAATCTGCCGCAACTTCAGCGACATCTTCATCATCTTCTTTTTCTTCATCTTTCTCATCTTCAAGCTTTTCAGTATCGCTATCATCAATAAATGTTACATTATTGTTAATAGTTCGCTGGAACTTTCCAGTGAGTAGCTTCCAAGTGCAGCCAAATCTACCACCTGCAAACCAGATGCTATTTAATTCGACAATCAATTGAGCTTTGCCACCCTTAAGTTTCATTAGAATATCTGAAAGATCAATAACTTCACCATTCATATTATAACTCTCGAAACTAAATCGTTCATTTTCATTGTCATAAGGAAGTTTAAATCGAATTGTAGGAGGATATTTGCCAATGACTTTTCCAGTGCTCTTATCTTTATCTACCTTAACAATCGGTGAAAACATCTTAGTAACATACATTTTCTGTCCATCATAATCATCTTTAAACCACGCAAGGCGATTTTCAAATGCATCATCAATAATCTTAGCTTCAATTTCTTTAAGCTTAGTTAGAAATGAACTGATCTTTGGATTTTCTTCATGTCCTTTGAAAGACATACTCAACTCATATTTCTTATCTTTCTTTTCAACTTTCTTAGGATCTACTTTTGCGTTCTTATCTTCAAAACCACCTTCGCTAACACCGTAAGGTAAATACATAACAGGTGTTTGAATGCAAAGTTTTTCTGATCCATAATTAATATAAACTGCCTTTGCACCTGAAGGTAGGATTTTAACTTCAGTATATTTAAGATTAGCTGTATTAATATTCTTTGGTAGAATTGTTTTGGACATTTGGTTTGATATTTATATATAAAATTATCTTTAAATAAAATAATCATTTTTTTATTTTTTCAAATCTAAAAAACTAATTGAATTAATCTAATCGAAATACGATTTAAAAAATTGATTATTTAGTTTATTATAACTATTATAATCAATAATGAATACTAATGCAAATAATAAACATCAAGTGAGAACTAAATTAATTACTATGTTTCAAAAAGATTTAGATTTATCAGAGATTGAAGCACAAGACCTTGAAATAGGAATTTTCAATTCTTGTATCGATTATGCCAATTCCCTTAAGATTGCGACATCTTGGTCTTGTGAATTATTTGCAGAAACTTATATAAATATAGCAATGAGTATTTACGCAAATTTAGATAAAAATAGTTATATCAAAAATGAAAAGTTAATTGATAGATTGAAACAACGAGAGTTTTTACCGCATAAATTACCTTATATGAGTGCCGATGAAGTTTTCCCTGAAGTTTGGAAAGACCTTATGGAGAAACACCAACGGAAAATTAAAGGTGCATATGAGATTAAACAAGTTTCTATGGCAGAAGACATTAAATGTGGCAAATGTAAGAAAAATAAAGTTACTTATTATGAACTTCAAACAAGAAGTGGAGATGAGGCAATCACTCAGTATTTCAGCTGCATTTGTTGCGGTCACAAGTGGAAATATTAAAAAATGATTTTTTTATCTTAATTTAAAAATCATCATTGAAAAATGAATACTAATGAGGTTATACCTGGTCTGCTTACTGGTGTCATGTCTGCTCTCATCTTTAATCCGCTTGATAAGATTATATTTGCATCATCTATTCAAGGCAGATCATTGAGAACTCGTGCCACCTTTTCGCATCCATTCAATGGCGCTCTCAATAATATTGGGACTCGGTTGATTACTTCAGGTCTTTATTTCTCATATATCGATCATTACTCGTCTGTTACAGAAAACAAAGCACAAGTCGCCTCAGTTACTGCACTGTTATGTTCTATTACTAACCCTTTTCAGTTGGTTAAATATAACAGTTGGTTTCATAGCATTTCATCTCGTCAATCTATTTCTTATATCTATAAGACTCACGGAGTCCGCGGATTTGGAATTGGTATCACTGCATTTATCACAAGAGACTTTATATTTAATTATATATATATCTCTAATAAAGATAAAAATAATCATTTGTTCAACATTTGCATTATTTGCGGTGCTCTTACTGTTTCATCACCTTTTAATCTAATCAGGGTAAAGAAATATGCGACAAATGCATCGATTCGCGAAATTGTGTCAAACTTTCAATTCAGACAATTGAGTTTAGGTCTCGTGGTTGCTCGTAGTTGCCTATCGTTCTATACAGGACAAGTAATTTACGACTATCTTAAATCAAATTTAACAATTCTTCCAATTTAGATTTTGTTAATTTGGGTAATTTCATAGATATCAAAGAAATTAGTTCTGGTTTTGATTTATTTTTTGGTATATCTGATTTTTCTTTTTTCGTATTCTTTACTGGTGTTATTTTACCATTAAGCAATATATCATTTAATTGACTCTTATTTTTAGAAGTTAAACCAGTCATTGTTGGATATTTCTGTAAAATCATTCTTATTAATTCCCCTTTTGTCATTTCCTTTTCTTTTTTTACTTCTTTTTTAACATTTTTTTTTGCGGGTTTCTTAATTTTAAAATCTATCTCCTCTTTTTCCTCTTCTTCTTCTATAGGTAACTTGGGAATAACACCTTTTCTTTTAAAATCTTGGATTACCTCAGATGTTAAATTATAATAATTTGCTATTTCATCATAAAGCATAGATTCTAATGTTTTTCTTTCATAATGATAATATGGAATTGGAATTGTACCAAATTGTTCTAATTGCGCTTTAATCTCATCATCTGTTAAAATAGAAATATCAAACATATCATTAATAATTTCAGGAAGACCCGAAATTTTTAAATTTTCAGGAATACTCAATTTAGCCTCTTCTTCTAAACTATTCATTACTTCATTATCTTTGACTCTGACATATATAAGAGTTTTAGAACTTATATCTGAATTTTTACCAGCAGAAAAACACAACTGTGAATGATCTGTCACAAAATCTAATTTACAAGTTTTTTGATTTAAACAAAATGTTTCATCTTTCCTTAAATCCCAATTATATTTCATTAATGCACACGGTTGGTTATTTAAACTTCCGCCATATTGCATTGCTGGATCATTGGTTGTGCTTTGCCATCCATTATATATATACCTTTCATTATCACAAGTTATACCAGCAATTACATGTGAAATTGGCATTTCATTATAATTAGTTAATGTAAATGCATCTAATTTATATTTATGACCATTTAGATAAATGATATCTTCATAATTTGAAACTCCTTTAATTTTACATTTATATTTATCAGCATAATAACTATCATATTTTTTAATATTAGCAAAAAATTGATAATTATCAGCTCTATTTTTATTTAAATCTTTATGTATAACTGTTATGATATCTGGAACATTTTTAAGACTATTTTTAATATCTTTATAAACTTCTTCATTTGTTGTTATATTATGCTTTAATATTAATTGATATTCTCCTTGATTTGAAATAACATTTGATACTTCTTTATAAAAATTAAATAAATATTTATTATCTTTTGTATAAGTAATTTCTAAACTATTAATTTGTAAATAATCAAAAAAAGTAGTTATATAAGTTTCATAATAACCAAGATTTACATAATTTTTCTTTATTTGTTTTTTTAATAAATTTGCGAGTCCTTTATTATTAGAATATTTAATAAGTTTATATAACATAATTTCCGGTCTAATTTTATTATAAAAATCTTGTGCTTTCTCTGGTTCTCTATAATATTTAATTAAAATTGATTTAAGAATTTGAAAAAAAGAATTAGTCTTATCCCAATGTTTAGCAGTTTTAATTAAAACTCTTCTTGTTAATTGACTGTAAAGTGATATCATTAAAATAGCATTAAACCAACAAGAACCGCTAAATTGTGGAATGACGGATAATTTAACACATTTATTTCCACTATCCATAAAAAATTAACTTCTATTTAATTGATATATTATTAAATATGCTGTATTTGATTTTAAAAAATCGTTTTTATTAATTGTATTTACATTTTCGTCATTATATAAATTAAAAGTTTCATTATTTATTTCACAAATAGACATATAATGACCACCGTTCAAATTTCCATAATGCAAACCCATTGATTTCAATCTATAATTATAATGATTAGTATCATCTATAATAAAATTGAGTTTTTCATTAACAAAAACTTCTGAATTATCTTTATTATAAATATCTTTGAAGCGATTTAAAGAAATTACTAAAATTTCGGGAAA